>ERZ795056.1766-NODE-1766-length-24921-cov-6.896566_pt1 | contig 24921 bp, 18 predicted proteins | sample MGYA00375140_ERZ795056 | MGnify/ENA primary metagenome ERZ795056 (study PRJEB30185, sample SAMN05720227) | activated sludge metagenome | isolation source: Anaerobic digester | place: USA | collected 2015-03-09 ... | reverse complement strand
AGCATAAAACATCCGATTTTTTAATTGATAAGATAGATGAATATCTCAACTTCCCAGTGTTCGATCCGCACGGATACCCGATTCCCGACAAAAACGGGAATATGCCTGCAGAACCGGAAAGTATTCCCCTTAGCGTTTGCGAAACAGGAAAATTTTATAGAATCGCGAAGGTGAACGATGATATTCGTGAACTGATTCATTTCTTTGAAAAGATAGGTTTGAAACTGAAAAAGAAGATTAAGGTTGTTGAGAGGCTGGCTTATGATAATTCAATTACTATTCTCGTAGATTCCGTCAGCCATACCATAAGTGAAAAGATAGCCGAAAATATATACTTAACGAAAGAAGGTTAAAAATGATTGATCCTTTAATTGCAATAATGTACGGATTAGCAATCATAGTTATTTTCATAATTATTTTCTTACCCCGCTGGGGCATCGTTGCACTATTCCGCCGCTTGCAAAAAAATATAGACCGGGTTCTTGTTGAAGACGCACTTAAGCATATTTACGACTATGAATCAAATCAACTTCAAACATCAACTGAAAGTATCTCTATTAATCTATCTATTACAAAAGAACAGGCAGAAAAAATTTCTAACCGTCTTGAACAAATGGGGTTGATTGATAAAAAAGAAAACTCTTTGATTCTCACTTCCGAAGGACGCTCATATGCTTTAAGGGTAATTAGAATTCACCGCTTACTTGAGCGTTACATGGCTGATGAAACAAGCGTTAAAGAGAGTGACTGGCATTCCGAAGCGGAAGAAAAAGAACATGCTATTTCAATTGAAGAAGCAAATGCACTTGCCGCTCAATTGGGAAATCCTTTGTATGATCCTCATGGCGATCCGATTCCTACAGATTCCGGCGAATTACCTGAAAGAAAAGGAATTTCCCTTTCGGCACTTAAACCGGGTGAGTTTGCAATTATTATCCACATAGAAGATGAACCGGAAACTGTTTATGCTCAAATCGCAGCGATGGGATTATTCAACGGAATGCAGGTTAGAATGATCGAATCATCAGGAACTAAAATCAAATTTGAAGCCGACGGCGAAGAGTACATACTTGCACCAATAATCGCAGCAAATATTACAGTCATTCCTTTAACGGAAAAAGAAGATATTATAAAAGATTTTAAAACCCTTTCATCTTTGAAAATGAATGAAGAAGCTGTTGTTGTCGGTATTGCAAAATCATGCAGGGGACAACAACGAAGACGCTTAATGGATTTTGGTGTTGTGCCCGGAACAAAAATAAAACCGATAATTAGAAGTATTGGCAGCGACCCAACAGGTTACATAATTCGTGGAGCAACGGTTGCTTTAAGGAAAAGACAGTCAGATCAGATTTATATTAAAACAACAGGAGGAACGAAATGATAAGCAATGATCAATGTGCAACCTGCCCGGCTCATAATGTTGCCAACCTTGTTAAACTCGGTATTAATATGGAACAGTTCGATTACCTTGTTGCATTAGCAGGAAATCCGAACACCGGGAAGAGTACTGTGTTTAATAATCTAACCGGGCTGCGGCAGCATACAGGTAATTGGCCAGGCAAAACAGTTGGTAGAGCAGAGGGCGGATTTATTTATAATGATAAGAGATTCAAACTTATTGATTTACCAGGTACGTATTCGCTCCTTTCTACAAGCACAGATGAAGAAGTTGCAAGAGATTTTATTTTATTCGGGCAGCCTGATGTTACAATCATTGTAGTCGATGCAACAAGGCTGGAAAGAAATCTAAATCTTGCCCTTCAAGTTCTTGAAATAACCGAAAGAGCCGTTCTTTGTGTCAACCTTGTTGATGAAGCAAAACGCCATCATATTACAATTGATGAAAGAGCGTTGTCGAAAGAACTCGGCATTCCAGTTATTCCGGCGGCGGCAAGACAGAAAGTGGGAATGGATTCGCTCCTCAAATATGTTTTTGACGTTGCTGTAGGGAACTATATTTGTAAACCGCACAGGATTAGCAGTAAGTCTAAAACAGTTGCAAACGCTGTTAATGATTTGAAAGAAATGATCGATAAAGAATTCCCCGGACTTCCGAATTCAAGATGGGTTGCAATGCGCCTGCTTGAAGGAGATCAAAGAATTATTGACGCAGTAGGAAGCGGTGAATTAATCGATTTGATACAGAATGAAAAGATTCAAATGAAAAACGGGGCTGAGGTATGAACAAAAACAAATATGAAAAAATAATTTCTAAGGCGAATGCTTTAAGATGGGAAGTCGGCGAAAATTTCCACGACTCGCTTATGGAATCAATTTATGCCGACGCCGAAAGAATTGCTCATAAGTCAATTGAACAAAAAAGTATTAAAAGAAAATACGACTTCGACACAAGACTTGATAAACTTGTAACAAGCCGTGTATTCGGATTCCCGATAATGTTCCTGCTTCTTGCAATTGTATTTTGGGTTACAATTGAAGGCGCCAACTATCCTTCAAGTTTTTTAGCTTCAATACTCGTTGATACTTTTCACCCGGTATTAAAGGGATTTGCAGCATCACTCGGAATTCCCTGGTGGATTGACGGATTGCTGATAGACGGAGCTTATCTTGCTGTTGCATGGGTAACAAGTGTAATGCTTCCGCCGATGGCTATCTTCTTCCCGATATTTACTCTACTTGAAGATTTTGGTTACCTGCCAAGAGTTGCATTCAACATGGATGGATTGTTCAGAAGAGCCGGGGCGCACGGTAAACAGGCTCTGACGATGAGTATGGGATTCGGATGCAATGCTGCCGGAGTAGTTGCCGCAAGAATTATTGATAGTCCGAGAGAACGATTGATTGCAATGATAACAAATAACTTTTCGCTTTGTAACGGAAGGTGGCCTACCCAAATTTTAATCGCTACAATTTTTATCGGCGGAGCGGTTTCACCGCATATTGCGGGATTTGTTTCTGCTGGTGCCGTGGTTGCTGTTGCAGTGCTGGGTATTGTTTTAAGTCTTGTCATATCGTGGATGTTATCCAACACAGTATTAAAAGGAGAAGCGTCTGCTTTCAGTCTTGAACTTCCGCCTTACCGTCCGCCAAGATTGGTGCAAACTCTTTATACTTCATTAATCGACAGAACAATCTTTGTTTTGTGGCGTGCAATAATATTTGCTTTGCCTGCGGGTGTTGTAATATGGCTTACTGCCAATGTAGAAATAGGAGGGATTTCACTTGCGGAATATTTCATAAACTGGAGCGACCCTTTTGCTTTACTGCTCGGTTTGAACGGCGTTATTTTATTGGCGTATATAATTGCTATCCCTGCGAATGAAATTGTAATACCCACGATACTTATGCTTACAGTTCTCGTAACCGGCTCAAGTGAAGCGGGTGCGGGTGTGGGCGTAATGTTTGAACTTGATTCAATTGATGCTACGGCAGATATACTTAAAGGAGCGGGATGGACTTTATTAACCGGCATAAACCTTATGTTATTTAGCCTGCTTCATAATCCTTGCTCAACAACTATTTACACAATTTATAAAGAAACGGGCAGCGTAAAGTGGACGGCGGTAGCTACATTTCTTCCGGTTGCGATGGGATTGACGGTCTGCTTCTTTATTACACAAATTTGGAGATTATTAGTTTAAAAAATCTTGTAAGCAATTTATAAAGCATTATTGCCCGATAAGTTTTTCGATTATTTTATCAATCTCTTTCATTTCGCTTGAGAGATGTTTTTTTATTTCAACCCGCAAGCGTCCCAAACGTATTGCGTTTAATTCTTCATTAGGCGGATTATTTTCAAGATACTTTTCCGCTTTCTGATGGGCGGTTTTGCTTAAAGCAGCCAATCTCAAATGAGTTTTATCTTCCTTGTTAAATTTAGGGAAATATATATCAAGAATTTTTTTATGAACATGCCTTTCTCCAAATAACCCTTTTGCCTGAAAATCTTTCATCCGTTCATTTGGTACTTTCGAATTAAGAATAGCAGTTAAAAAATAAGCTTCCTTCTCCCGGTGTGTATATAGGACGTAACCCACACTTTCAACAATAAAATCCAGATCAATATTCTTTCTCTTTAGAATAGTTGCATTCGCATCTTTCGCGGACGAATTATAAAGAACAAGGTATGGTGCGTTAAGATTTTGTCCGGTTAATCCTTTTTGAAAATTCAATCTGTCATTACTAGACATATTTTTAGATCTTTCAGTTTTAGATTGATCCCAAAACCTTTCGGCAGTTCTAAACCAGCGGGAAGCATACAGGTAGCCTTCATTCATAATATCGTCGGCGGCGTACAGTTTTATTATTTTTTTGTTTCTGTCGTTAGTTTCAATCATTATCGGCAGTACAACCATATCCGGTTTGTATAATGCGAAAGGAAGAATACTTTTTGAAAGTGCAGTTCTGAACAAAAACCGGCTTTCCATTCTTCCTCGTATTTCAAGGTGCTTCCAGGGAAGTTTTGCTTCAGTTTTAATCGCTGTTGAAGTTCTTAAATTCAACACTCTATCTTCGAAATCCGGAGGTGTTTCCTGGTCTAATTCGACAAAATAAAAAGAACGGGGAACTATAGTGGCGCCCTGTCTGAAAGCATCTTTGTAAGGATTATATTTAGTTTGAGCCTTGTATTTACGCATTGTAAATGCAGATGATTTACCCTGCTTTGCATAATACCACTTAGTTGTGTTCTCTGTTAAATGTTTTTCCCCGGTTTCAAGTTTGCAATTATGAATCGGCAGGTTACCATTGAATAGAAGTCCTTTTATCCCGGAAGCTGGCAAACTTCTTTTAACGCCATCCTTTTCCTTTTTTGCGAACAACACCGAACTTGGGATACGGAATAGCGGAGAAACTTCATTCAAGTCCCAAATCCCGGTAAGCCTAAAACCCCTTGCTTTACCGGTTCTTGTATTGTCGTGATGGTCTGCACTAAAAAAGCTTCTCGGAAGAACAAACGCAATTTCACCGCTCTCCTTTAAAAAGTAACTACTGCAATATGCAAAGAAAATAGCAGCAATTTCGAGATGCGGAAAGTTCGCAATTCTATCCGGTTTAACGCAGTATTTTTCCGCGAGTTCATTTAGAATGTTTTGGTATTCTTCATTTTTAACGGAACTAAAAGTGAACCATGGCGGGTTACCGACAACATAGTCAAACTTTTGTGAAAGAAAATAAGGCTTATAGAGATTTTGAATAATGAATTTCCATATACTATCCCGCTTTTTCTCTTTTACACTGCGTAACGATTCGTAAATCTTGTAAAAGCTTTCCATTACCTGCCCGTTAAATCCCCCGTTTGTTATCTTTTTCAGAAGAATATTTTTGAATGTTTCAGGCGATACTATTCTCCTGTTATAAGTCTGCTCCGCAAGTTCTTCGGCGGATTCAAGTGCATCGTCGAATATTTTTACATCATCAAGTATTTGCGAACTTAATTCAAGTGTTTCTTTGTCGATTTGCATCTTGAATTTCTTCCCGAACAAGTCTTCAACTCCATCCGGGGCAAGCAGCGTATTTGCAAGTATAATATTAATACGGAGTGGTGATTTAGCGTTTGCCACATCTTTACCGAAAGCAAGCAACAAGTTTGTTTTCGCAATTTGAACTGAAAGCGGGTGAATGTCTATCCCATAAATACTCGCATTCAGTTCATCAACTGTAATTGCGGGATTCAATTCCCTGAAACGATGGACGGCAGCAATAAGGAATGACCCGCTTCCGCATGCCGGGTCTAAAATTCTGCTTCCCTGTTTAATGTCAAATTCTTTTAATATCCTTTCGCATAGCCAGTCGGGAGTATAATATTCTCCGAGAGCATGGCGGGTATCAAGGTCAATCAATTCCTGGTAAACACCTTTAAGAATATCTTCATCAACATTCTGGAAATCAAAAGTAGAAACTTCCTGGGCTATCAACCGGAAGACTTTTTTCAGCGATTTAAAATTTCTATCGCTTTTTACCCAGTGGAAAAAATCGTCATCAACAAAATTCCGGATACCATATTGATTGAATACACTCCCTTCTATAATCGATTTAAGTTCATTGTCGTCAATATATTCATCGTTACTTACTACAGCATAGGCCAGAAGTTTAGCGAAGACGCTGAGGTATGTATGAATAATAAAATTGCTTTCGCTTGCATCGAACGAACCGTAAGCGATACTTAAAAACTTACTCCACTGCTCAAAAGATACTTGAACTTCGCCGTACTTTTTTGCTGTTGGAAAATGGATACTCATCTCGCGGAAGCATTCTATGAAGACGTGGCTGTGCTGCCCGAAAGCCTCTTCGATTTTCTTCAACGTTGCTTTCTGCTTCTCTTCTTTAAAAAGAAAGCGGTCAATCCAATAATAAAAATCTTCAGCGTTTGTTTCCGTTAATGTGAATGAAGCACTTTTTACTTCGTTAAGTATAAGGGATTCTTCGTTCAGTTCGGCAATATTTTCGAGACAAGAAATATCCGGGGCGAATATTTTCCAGTTAATACAATCCGAGGCAATTAGAGTAAAGTTATATCCTTCTCCCGAATTGAACTGTCCCAGCAGGTAACCGGCAAGTTGTTCCTTTGCATGTTTAAGAGAAGGTTTGAGGTCGTTTTCAAATTCAATAATTATTTTATTATAAAGCGTATCGGCGCTCCCCCTGTGCAGTTTGTCTTTCCTCGGGATTGCAAGAATTGAAGTTTCTGCACCAAGTGAAATCTTATCGATTATCTTTTCAATCTCTTTGTTTCCGCTGTATAGACGGTTAAGTAAATCTTTGAAAGCCTCTTTTTTAGGCAATTCCTTGTTAGCGGAAATTACTATGCTATAGTATGATTGGATCAGTTCAGCTTTATTACCGGTCATTAAACTTTTATTTTTGTTTGGTACTAATTTAAGAAAATATGTAATTATAATAGTGCATTCCGTACCTTTGAAAAAAAATACGGAGAGAAAAAAGAGTTTCACGAGTGATATTATTCCCCTACTGAATAATTTGTTAATTTTGCATTGGTCTTATTAAATTTTAATGAAAATCCTAAACTCAATCGGAAAGCATTTCAATAGCTTATGGAAACAATGTTAACGTCCTATGTGGCGTTTTTTCTTATAGTTGCCCTCGGTTTTGCCGTCGGAAAAATCAATATAAAGGGAGTATCGCTTGACAGTTCGGCAATTATATTTGTTGCTTTTATTTTCGGCTATCTCGGTGTTGAGATACCCGAAATAATACGCGAACTCGGTTTGATATTTTTTATTTATTCAGTCGGTATTCAAGCCGGTCCCGGCTTTTTCGAATCATTCAAAAAACAGGGAATAAAACTTATTGTTCTTACTGCGATAATTATCGGGACGGCTGCAATTTTAAGTATAGGAACCGCTTATGTGCTGGAGATTCCAATTGAACTTGCCGTAGGAATTTTCAGCGGGGCATTAACAAGTACTCCCGGTTTAGCCGCTGCAATTGATAGCACAAAATCAACAATAGCCTCTATCGGATACGGTATAGCTTATCCCTTCGGTGTGCTGGGTGTTATTCTTTTTGTAAAGGTGATAAATAAAATCTTAAAGGTTGATTTGACAAAGGAAGAAGTGAAGTACGCTGAAGAAATCACATCCGATTTCCCGAGACTAATGAACAAAAACTATATAGTGGAAAACCATAAGGTATTCGGAAAAACAATCGGGGAATTAAACATTAGAAGTATGACGAATACAAATGTTTCGCGGGTTTCCCAGAACGGGAATACTTTTACACCCAATTCAAACACCGTTCTTAACGAGGGAGATATAATCAAAGCAGTCGGAACCGAAAAAGACCTTGAAAAATTAGAATTGTTAATCGGAAGCAGAACCGACAAACCTATTTCTCTCGGGAAGAAGTTCATCGTTAAAAGTATACTTGTATCCAATAAGAATATAGTAAACAAATCATTTGCAGAGCTGGCTCTTTTTACAAAATATAATGTAACGGCAACATCTATCAGAAGAAGCGGAATCGACATAGCTCCGTCCGCACACACAAAAATTAAATACGGCGACAAAGTGATGATTGCATGTGCGGAAGATGACTTGAAGCAGGTGCTTGAATTGTTCGGCGATAACAGAACCCGGTTGGCAGAGGTTGACTTCCTGCCAATATCTATCGGAATTATTGTTGGAGTGGTTCTCGGTATGATTACAATCCCGCTCGGTTTTTATAATTTTAAGCTGGGGCTAACGGGAGGCGTATTAATAAGTGCAATCCTGTTAAGTAAAATCGGAAAAACCGGTTCAATACTATGGAATATTGCCGGGGACTCCAACCAACTATTACGGAAGATCGGGCTTATTTTCTTTCTTGTACCGGTTGGAACAAATGCAGGGCAAAATATCGTTGAGACACTGCAAACAAACGGTTACCTGTTATTTATTGCCGGTTTTTTTATTACAATAATCCCTATGATTATTACTACTCTTGTCGGTTATTATGTTTACCGTGTAAACTTCCTTACTTTGCTGGGGGCAATAACCGGGGGTATGACTTCAACTCCGGCTCTTAGTTCTACCGACTCGATGTCTTCATCGAATGCTCCGAAAGTAGCATATGCAACAGTGTACCCTTTCGCTTTAGTGCTGATGATCGTATTTACACAGATTATGGTTAAGTTTTTTTAAAATAGAAAAGCCACCGAAGTTTAAAAGTAACTCCGATGGCTTTCAATGTTTTATGCAAGTTTTTTCTTTACATAACTTTTAACTATTTCACCTAAACGTTCCAACAAAATATAAACTACCGGTATAACCAAAAGCGTTAAAAATGTAGTTGCAGTCAATCCGCCGATAACAGCTTTTGCAAGCGGCGACCAGGTTTCGGAACCTGTTCCCATACCTATTGCAAGCGGAACCATTCCAAGAATTGTAGTTGCAGCAGTCATTATAACGGGTCTCATTCTTGCTTGCGAGCCTTCTTCTACCGCCTTGTAAAGCTCATATCCTTTTTTACGAAGTTGGTTTATATAATCTACGAGTACAATACCGTTATTAACCGAAATACCTACAAGCATCACAATTCCCACTAAAGCCATTACACTTAAAGTTGTTCCAGTAATTAAGAGGAATAAGATAACACCGATAATCGATAATGGTACCGTAAACATAATAATAAAAGGATCAAGGAACGACTCAAATTGTCCCGCCATAATCATATATACAAGAAGAATAGCAGCAATAAATGCAAGTCCTAAATAGAAGAATGCTTCCTGCTGGTCTTCTGCTGTTCCCCCGATAATAACCTGGTATTCCGATGGAACAGGTGTATCGGCAATAATTTTATTTATTTCGGTTATTGCCTCTGAAAGATCAATACCCGATAACCCGCTGCCTACTGATACAAAACGGCTCTGGTTTTCCCTGAATATTGTTGGTGAAGATTCTTCCTCTTCTACGGTTGCCAGTTCTTTGAGCGGAACCATCTGTCCCGTAAAAATTGGAATCTGTAAGTTTTCAATTGCAGATTTCTGTTTTCTAAAGTCTTTTGCAAATTGAATCCAAATATCGTATTCATCCCCTTTTTCACGGTACTGCGAAACAACTTTACCTTGAATTGCAGTGGAAATATTACTTGCAACATCAAGAGAAGAGAGTTTCAAATTGTTCATGACTTCTTTATTAAGATGAATTTGAATTTCCGGTGTAGTCGCTTTAACGTTTAACCCGATATCTACAAGTCCGTTCACCTTTTCCATTTTTGATTTGATCTGCTCTGCAATTGCAGTAGCACCTTTCATGTCAAAGCCGATAACTTTTACCTCGATATCTTTTTCTGCAGTGAATGAGCCTCCTTCCTGGAAATTGTATGTTATTCCAGGCAGGTCGTCAAGTTTCTTTCTTAACTCATCCGTTATTTCCTGCTGCGAACGGCTTCTCTCTTCTTTGGATGCCAGACGCACAAATACTTCCAGCGTACTTGATGTGGTTCCGAAAGCACCGATACCATCTCTTTCACCAAAGAATAATTGAACCGATTCGATTTCGTCCTTACGCAAAACCTCTTTAACAATATCTTCGATTCTATAAGCATAGATTCTCGTTTGCTCTACAGAACTTCCCGCAGGTGATTCAACAGTGAAATTAATAACACCCTGATCGGATTTTGGCAGAAATTCTCCTCCCAACAGAGGCGATAGAGCAAGTGATACAACAAGCGCTGCCGACACACCTATCACAACATATTTTTTATGATAAAGTGCCCAGTGCAATACTTTTTGATAATGAACGGTTAGGTGATCTACCAACGAAGCAAAACCGTTTTTCATTTTATTAAAAATCCCTTTTACACCAGGCTTCTCAATTTTCAATATGTTCGCCGACATCATGGGAACAATTGTTAAAGCTACAAGCAACGATACAACAAGGCTGAATGTAATAGTAAGCACAAGGTCTTTGAATAATTGCCCTGTTATATTCGGCACAAACAAAACGGGAAGGAAAACGCTTATCGTGGTAAGTGTTGAAGCTGTAATAGCCATACCTACTTCGGTAGCACCGTTATCAGCAGCTTCAAAACGGGATTCTCCAAGCTCGCGGTGCCTGTAAATGTTTTCAAGCACAACTATGGAATTATCAACAAGCATTCCTACTGCAAGCGCCAAACCCGCCATTGAAATAATATTAAGCGATAAGTTTGCCGCATAAAGAACTGCAAAAGTTACAATAACCGAGAGCGGGATAGAGATACCCATTATGAGGCTTCCTCGCATATTTCTTAAAAAGAAATAAATAACAATGAATGCAAGAATAAAAGCTATAAACGCAGAGTTTCTAAGGTTATTTACCGAAAGCATAATGAAGTCCGACTGGTTCCACATTATGCTGAACTTAGTTCCCTGCGGCAATCTTGTTTGAATATCGGGTAAAGATTCAAGAACCCTGTTACAGGTTAATACAGTATTTGCATCGGATTGTTTCAAAATCCAGATCATAACTCCTTCGGAATAGTCTGCACGAACTTCCGTCGAAATCTCTTTATAACCGTCTTCAACGTCGGCAACATCTTTAACGAGAACCGGTTGTTCACCTTTCATAGAAACAATTGTATTTTTAATTTGATCAATTGCTCTATACTCGCTGAACACGCGAAGGTTATAATTTTTCAATTCGGTCTGAATTGTTCCCGCCGGCAGCAACCCGCTTCCCGTTTGAATAGCCTGGGCGACCTGGTTGGGTGAAAGCCCGTACGATGCAAGTCTAACCGGGTTTAGTTCAACGTTAATCTGTCTTTTTAATCCTCCTTGAGTTTGAACAGAAGCGACCCCTTCAACCCTTTCAAGAAGAGGTTCGATTTTTTCTTCCGATAATTTTCTTAATTCTGCAGGTCCCAAATAATTAGAACTGATATTGACAAACATTATCGGGCTCATTGCCGGGTCGAATACGAATGTAAGCGGTTCGCTTGCATCTTTCGGAAGGTAATCTCTTATGAAGTCGATATTTTTCCGTATATCAATTTCCGCTTGATTCATATCCGTTCCGTATTTGAATTCAAGCGTTACAATAGAGGCTCCCTTGGACGATTGCGAGTTGACTTTCTCAATATTTTTTACCGAAGAGACAGCTTCCTCAATCGGTCGTGTTATAAGATTCTCAACATCTTCCGGACCTACGCCCTGGTAATTTGTAATAATACCAGCAATGGGGAATTGGATATCAGGGAATAAATCTATTTTAAGCTGCGAAAAAGAAAAGATACTAAACCCCAGTATCACACCGTAAATCATTAACAGTGTAATTTGTCTCCTTAATGAAAACTTAGTTAATATCATATTAAACTCTCTTATTCAATAATTTTTACTGTTTGACCGGCTTTAACAATATTTTGTCCTACCACAATTATAGTCTCGGAATTTTTCAATCCGCTTAATACTTCTACGTGGGAATTGCTTTTAATGCCGAGTGTAACTTCCTGTAATTCTGCTTTTCCATCTTTTACAAGAAAGACAAAATATTTTCTAACCGGGGTTTGAAGCCCTGTATTTTTATCTACTGTAACCTCGGTCTGGCTTTGTACTGCATTGTCCGGTATTACAATTGAGTTCTCTTTTTCCCTTATTTTAATACCGAATTCACCGAACAAGCCGGACTTGATTTCCGGGTTAGTACCGGATAGAGTTACTTCCACTTCAAGTGTTTTCGATAATTGGTCGATTGCTTCATCAATCTGGCTGATAATACCTGCGTATTTTGTGTTCTTAATAGAAGGGAATGTAATCTCAACATTCTGTCCCTTCTTAATATGAACTGCATCTTTACTTGCAAGTTTCAGTTTTGCTTTCATTGATGAAGGATTAATAACCTGTACAACCGGTTGTCCTGCCGCAAGCATTTGATTTCTTTCTACAAATATTGAAGCAGCAATACCGTTAAACGGAGCTCTTATAAAGCTGTTTTCGTACATTTCCTTCGACTGTTTGTGCATAGCTTTTGCTTGTTCCAGTCCGAATGAAGCCGCTTTTTTCTGTGTAGCAACCTGGTCGAATTGCTGCTGACTTATAGCTTTCTGTTTGAAAAGATTTTCCATCCTTTCATATTCTTTCGATACAAGATCAAGCTGGACTTCGGCAGTCTTGAGAGCGGCTTCTGCAGCTTCCGCTCCCTGCCTCAATGTTTCATTATATTGAACGGCAACAACCTGTCCTGCCCCAACCCGGTCGCCCGGTTTTACATATATTTTATCGATTCTTTCACCGACTTTACTGTAAACAATAACGTCTTCGCCGGCAGACACACTGCCGGTAACAACTATCTGCTCCGATATGGTTTTAGTTTGAATTGTATAAACCATAACCGGAACAGGTTTTTCGACAACCGTATCGTTCTTCTCGGAACAACCGGCTACGAATAAAAGAATAGCAACAACAAAGAATAACTTCCTATATATCATTTTATCCTCTAAATTTTTATTTCCAAATTGTTTTTAATAAACCGGTTGAATAGAGTAAATTCAACTGGCTGATATTGAAATCATAAATTCCGCGCAGGTACTCTACTTTATTTTGAGAGTAAGCAAACTGTGCATTAAGAACATCAAGCTGGGTGCTCATTCCTTCCACATAAAGAAGGTTTGAAAGCCTTAGACTCTCTTTAGCCTGGCTCATAGCTTCTTCAAGGCTTGATTTGTTTTTTGTAGTTTCAATAAAAGAGAAATAACTTTGTTCAACATCAAGAACTCTCTTTTTATCCATTTGTTCATATGCAAGTTCAATTTGTTGGGTTCTCAGTTTTGACTCCTGGTAATCAATTATTTTTCTACCGCCTTCAAACAAGGGCCAAACAAGTGCAAGCGAAATACCTTTTGAGCGGATATAATCATTAGCGGCTACCGAAGTGTTTTCAATTTGTGCCTGGTGAAGCACGTTTGCCGAAATTGCAATAGTCGGAGCAAACTTCCCGAGGGTTGCTTTTTCTCCTTCCGACGCAGCTTTAATTTGGTAGCTCAACGCTTTAATGTCCGCTCTATTTTGTTCCGAAAAAGATTTAAAGTCGTCCAGACTTGATAATGCCAGATCATCTAAAAAATCTTTTTCTGCAAGCGAATCCTCAACTACAAGCGAATCAGTTAGTGGAATATTTAGCAAAAATTTCAACTGCTGGTTTGCAAGTATAAACCCCGACTTAGCTCTTTCAACCGCGGGCTGGGTAGATGCATATTGTGCTTTCGCTCTTTGAAGGTCGAGACCAGTTGCGGTACCTGCTTCAAAAAACTTTTCTACCTGTGTAAGATTTGCTTTTGCAAGAGTGTATGCTTCTTCTGCGGCTTTCAACATTGAAGTTGAAAGCATCACCCCGTAATAAGCCTGTAATGATTGAAGAACAACTTCTTCTTCTTTTCCTTTCAACTCTTCACTTAATGATTTTCTCATGTTCTTCTGGATATTGTAGTTGAACCATCTTGTTCCGCCAGTGAAAATGGGCAGGGACAATTCAAGACTATGTTGAAACGAATACTTTGTTCCTACGATGAATTTTTGTCCCATAAAAACAAAAACAGGCAGCTCCAGATTGTTTGTAGCAACACCTTGATAAGTAAACGTTGGAAGAAAATAAGAAAGAGCTTTCCATTCTTCCCAATCCTGGGTTTCGTACTCAAGTATTTTACTTTTAAGCGAGAGGTTGTTTTCTTTAGAGATGTCAACAACATCTTTCCAGCTTAGGTGAACCACATTTTTATCCTGGCAGATGCCGGGAATAGTGATACCGAGAAATAGTATCAATACAAAAAATTTATTCATTAACTTCTCCTTTGGTTATTCCTGAATCACAAACTGCTCAATCCAGAACTCAATAGCGAGTTTCAGATTTTTTTCAAATTCATCTAAATTACAATCAAGTACCAGGTGCTGTGAAAAAACCACTACTATAACCCCCCAGAAACTGTAGCAAAGATATTTCGGGTTAATACCAGCTTTAATTGTTCCTGCTTTCTGTTGTTCTGCAAAATATTCGGAAAGGGCTTTTATCTCCCTGCGTGATGTGGATATTTTCATTTCAATTAGTTTACCCGGAATATTCATAAAATGAAGCCTGGATAGAAATCGTATTAATACCGGCTTATTCCTAATAAATTCAATATAAAGTTTTGCTACACCCCGGATAGCTTCTGTTACGTTTGGGGCAGAATTAACATATAAGTCTTTAAGTTCATAATAGTATTTATAAGTGTCTTTAATCAATTCTTCAAGCAGAGTCTCTTTATCTTTAAAATAGTAATACAAAGAAGGTTTCGTTACATTTGCCTCTTCGCAAATCTCACGAACCGATACTTTGTAATAATCTTCTTCTGCAAATAGTTTTGCGGCTGCAATAAATATTTTTTCTCTTGTATCCATTATCTTTCAAAATTTTTTACCTACCGGTAGGTAAAATAACGGTGGCGAATCAAAAAACAAAATTTTTCAGGGAAATGCAGTGCAAAACTATGCCAAAAACAGTGGTTTTTATCGCTGTTTTACATGAGCGGTTATTATCTTGTATGAAAGAGAGGGAGTTAGCCTGAACGAAATTACTTCAGGCTTAACGCTATTCTTCCCCTTTCAATATCGATTTCTACAATCGAAACGTCGATTATATCACCGACACTAAGGATATCAAGGGGATTTTTTACAAACTTATTTGCCATCTGGGAGATGTGAAGAAGTCCGCTTTGTTTTACTCCAATATCTACGAAAGCGCCGAAATCCACAATATTTCTAACTGTTCCTTTAAGCCGCATTCCGATTTGTAAATCTTCTATTTTAAGTACGTCACTTCTAAGGATCGGTTTCGGCATATCTTCACGGGGATCGCGCCCCGGTTTTTTTAAGTTTTCAATTATATCCAATAAAGTGGGTTTGCCGATTCCGAGATTTGCAACAACACTATCGATACCTCGACTGCGGACAAATAGATCAATCAAACCGCCGGATTCTTGAATTCTGCCCGGTTCAAGGTTCGCCATTTTCAATAAAGTATGGGTTGCCTGGTATGATTCGGGATGTATAAATGTATTATCGAAAGGATCATTTCCATTTCTAATTTTTAGAAAACCTGCACATTGTTCATATGCTTTAGCGCCTAAACCGGTTACATTCATCAACTCATTCCTTGAGGAGAATTTCCCTTTTTCATCACGGTACTTAACTATGTTTTCTGCAATCCTTTTATTTAAACCGGAGACATAAGTTAATAATGATGCCGATGCCGTATTAACATCCACGCCGACATAATTCACGCAGCTTTCAACCACATCATCAAGTTTTTTTGCGAGAAATTTTTGATCTACATCATGCTGGTATAAACCAACCCCGATTGATTTCGGGTCGATTTTTACAAGCTCTGCAAGCGGGTCAAGTAGCCTTCGCGCAATTGAAATATTCCCCCTCTGGCTTGCTTCAAGTTCGGGGAATTCTTTCTTTGCTGTTTCCGAAGCCGAATAGACTGAAGCGCCGGCTTCGCTTACAATAACATAATGTGATTTTAATTTCTGTTCTTTTATTATTGATGCTACTAAAAGCTCGGTCTCCCGGCTTGCTGTGCCGTTACCGATTGCTATTAATTCAACATTATATTTCCGTGCAAGCGAGGCAATTTTCTCGATTGACTGTGCCGTCCTGTTTTTGGGCGGATGCGGGTAAATAGTATCCCCTTCAAGGTATTTCCCCGTTTGATCGATTACAGCAACTTTACACCCCGAAACAAAACCGGGATCAATTCCCATTATTATTTTGTCTGCAAAAGGAGGCTGTAACAGTAGTTGTTTCAAATTGCTTGCGAAAATTTCTATTGCATGCAGATCAGCAGCTTCTGTCAAGTAGTTACGGACTTCCCTATCGATTGACGGAGAAATCAACCTCTTAAATGAATCGGAGACTATATCATCAATTATTTCATCAAAAACAGATTTCTCATATTTAAAGTATCTTTTCTTAATTAGCGAAAAAGCTTCCCGTTCATCGAAGACAAGGTTTACTTTTAGGAATTTTTCTTTCTCACCGCGGTTAAGAGCAAGGACTTGATACGGTTTTATTCTTTTAATATCAACTTGAAAATCGTAATAAAGCCTGTAAATATCTTTCTGCTCCTTATCCTTCAACTTCTCATTTGTCGTTCCCTCGGATACTTTTTCTTTAGTCTTTTCCGATTTTACTGTCGGAGTTTCAAGCATGAACTCGCGTACATCTTTCCTTACATCAGCATCATCGCTAATCATCTCGGCTATAATATCTTTAGCTCCCTGTAGTGCTTCTTCAATATTATTTACGCCGAGTTCTTCATTGATATACCCTGAAAGTATAGAGTCGAAATCTCCGTCAAACAAAGGATTCTCAAGAATAAACAATGCGAGAGGTTCCAGCCCCCTGGCTTTGGCAACCGTACCTTTTGTTTTTCTTTTAGGTTTATAGGGAAGATATAGGTCTTCAAGTTCCTGAAGGACAGAACATTCGTTTATTCTTGTTTCAAGTTCCGGTGTTAATTTCCCCTGCTCGGAAATACTATTTAATATAGTTGCTTTTCGTTCTTCAAGCAGGGTTAAGTAATTGAATCTTTCATCAATATTTCTTAATACGTCCTCATCCAGTCCGCCTGTTCTTTCCTTCCGGTATCTTGCAATAAAAGGAACTGTAGAACCCTCACTAAAAAGAGTTATTACTTCGTTTACCTGGTTGACGTTTATGCTTAATTCTTTTGATATAACAACAGGGATATTCATCTATAAAACCTAAAATTAATAAGGCTAAAACTAAGGGGAAATTAGATGTTTTTCAACTTGCATAAAAATAAAGATTTTTTAATGGAAGGAAAGAAGAATAAATTTATCCCGCGAAAGTAGCTAAAATGCTGAAAATTGATTAATTTAATTTGAAACTTTTACTTCATATTTACGGTTAGGTTTTTAGAAAATTCACTATTCCCCAAGTAAGTCGTAATGAGTAAAAAAGTAATAATTATAGGTACCGGACTGGGAGGGTTGTCAACAGCCCTTCGTTTATCAACAAAGGGTTACGAGGTAACACTTTTGGAGAAGCAGTCCAAAGCCGGCGGCAGATTGAACCAGCTAAAGTTGGGCGGGTTTACTTTTGACGTCGGACCTTCCTTTATGAGCATGACCTATGAACTTGAGGAACTGTTTTCTGCTTGTGGCATTAGAAATCCAATACGATTAACCGAACTTGACCCGCTTTACCAGGTTTACTTTGAAGGAAATCCTAAGCCTTATAGAATTTGGAAATCTCTTGACAATCTTGAAAAAGAATTTTGGGATATTGAACCGAATCTTGCCGCCAAGGTAGAAAAGTATCTTAAAAGGGGCGGTGAATTTTTTCACGATACCGAAGATGTTGTTATTAAATCCAACTTTAACAACCTCTTTGAGTATTTAATAAAATTAACACGCGTCCCGAAGAAGCACCTGCCGTATCTTTTCCGCTCTATGTGGAACGAAGTTGAAAGGAATTTCGATTCGGAAGAAGTAAAGGTGATTTTTTCTCTTGTAGCTTTCTTTCTCGGCTCCACTCCATTTCAAACGCCGGCAATTTATTCCCTTTTGAACTACACCGAGATGAAACATAACGGTTATTGGAAAATTGAGGGGGGAATGTATAAAATGACCGAGGCATTAGTTGATGCTTTGATTGAACGAAAAGTAAACATTGTATACAATACCGAGATAACTGCTTTTGAAAGTAATAACGGTTCAGTCGCTTCTTTTATAGACCAGAATGGGAAAAAATGGAGTGCGGATATTTTCATTTCAAATTCGGACGCAGCTTCTTTTAGGGGAACCGTATTAAAACGGAAAAGTTTCAGCGAAGAAAAATTGGACAAAATGGAATGGACGCTGGCTCCATTCACAATTTATATTGGTGTAAAAGGGAAAATCGAAAACCTTGAACACCACAATTATTTTCTCGGAAAGAATTTCAGAGGATACGCAGATACAATTTTCACATCCTCGATAAGCCCGCAAAAGCCTTATTATTATGTTAATGTATCTTCAAAATCGTATGCGGAATGCGCACCCGAAGGATGCGAAAATATTTTTATCTTGTGTCCCGTACCAGACCTAAGATTTAAAAAAGATTGGTCTGACCGGGAAGAACTTGCGTCGAATATTATAAATGATCTTTCACAAAGAACAGGATTTGATATTGAAAAAAATACACTCGTAAAACAGATTTACGACCCTTCCGATTGGGAAAAAATGTTTAATCTTTATAAAGGGTCTGGACTCGGGTTATCACATGGAATGCTTCAAGTTGGGGCTTTCAGACCAAAGAATAGGGATGAACACTTTAAAAATTTATTTTACGTCGGTGCATCAACAACCCCGGGAACTGGGCTTCCCATGGTTATAATAAGTTCAAAATTAGTAGAAGAAAGAATAGAGACTCAATATGGAACTGTATCATAAAAGTTCGTTCGACATAAGCAGAATAATTACGCACAATTACAGTACCTCGTTCAGTCTTGGAATAATGGCATTCGCTCCTAAATACCGCGAACCGATATACTCCATTTACGGGTTTGTAAGGCTTGCAGATGAAATTGTGGATACCTTCCACGATTACGATAAAAGAAAACTACTTGAACAACTTCGTTCCGAAGTTTTCAAAGCAATTGAAGAGGGAATTTCAACAAACCCTGTGATTCATTCGTTTCTTCTAACGGTAAAAAAATTCAATATTGAGCATTCACATATCCATGCCTTTTTGGATAGTATGGAAATGGATTTATATAACAATTATTATGAAGAGAAGAACTACGACGAATACATATACGGTTCGGCAGAAGTGGTAGGGTTGATGTGCTTAAAAGTTTTTGTGGAAGGAAACCAGCAGCAATATAACGAACTGCTTGAGCCGGCTAAAGCATTGGGTTCTGCTTTTCAGAAAGTAAATTTTTTACGGGATATAAAAAGTGATATCGAAGAACGCGGAAGGATTTATCTCCCCGGTATTAACAGAACAGTAAGCATTAATGATTTCAGTAAAAAAGAACTTGAAAAGGAAATAGAGAAAGAGTTTGCACAGGCGCTGGAAGGAATCAAAAATTTACCTGCCGGTGTTAGACTCGGTGTTTACTCTGCTTATTTGTATTATGTAAAACTGTTTCACAAGATTCAAAAAGCTGATGTAAAAAAATTACTTTCAAAACGGGTACGGGTGTCAAATCCGCATAAATTGATGCTGTTATTAAAATCAATAATTGAAGTTAAGGTGCTTAAAACATGTTGATAAAAAGATATTTGTTTTTTCTTTCTGCGATGCTAATCGCTGTAAATTCACACGCTTTTACCGGCGGCAAGACCGGGAAACCGGACAAGAATATAGACAACGCCAAAATGAATTTTATCCGGGAAACTTTTTACGGCGCAGTTGAGGACGAAGAACTTACAGAAAAACTTCTCAGCTATCTTGCGGAATTATCGAACAACAAGCCGGATGAATTGTCCCCGCTACTGCTTGGCTATTACGGGGCAACCGAAACATTAGTTGCAAAACATGCTTTTAATCCATTTAAAAAACTGAGTAAACTAAATGACGGTTTGGAGAAAATCGCAAATGCAATTAAACAAAATCCCGATAACCTTGAAATACGTTTTTTAAGATTTTCGATTCTCCATTATATACCGGGGTTTTTAGGTTTTTCAAAGGAGAGAGAAGAAGACCTTAAATCAATCTACACTCTTTTATTGTTGAAAGATTATGCACAGCTTGAGTTTTCGATCCAAAAAGGAATTATAGAGTTTATGCTTGAGAGTAAACGTCTTAACGAGGCACAGACAAGAGATTTAGAAAAATTGCTCCCCGGTTAACGGATGAGTTTGTACCTAATAATAAATATTTTAATAATCGCTGTTCCGCTTGCTCTTTCATTCGAAAGCAAAATCTCCTTTTACAAAAGACTGAAAGCCTTCTTCTTTTCAATAATGATTGTAAGCTCCATCTATATTGTTTGGGATGCGATAGCAACAATCCGGGGCGATTGGGGTTTCAACGACTACTACCTGCTCGGTATAAAATTCTTCTCACTTCCGCTTGAAGAAATACTTTTTTTTATTACAGTTCCTTATAGCTGTATTTTTATCTATGAAACGGTTAATCTCTACATCAAGAACAAGCAGATAAGAATACATCCCTATCTTTTTATTTCTACGGCTTTGATTTTATTTGTATCCGCAATTATATACTATCAGCAATACTATACTATAACCGTTTTACTTTTCTCTTCGATATTTATAATAACATCGTTTTTATTCAATAAAGATTTGATTCAATCCTCTAACTTTTGGTTTACAGTTATAATCACCTTTATCCCTTTCCTTGTTGTAAACTATATTTTAACATCTCTGCCGATTGTTTGGTACAATCAATCGGCAATATGGGGAGCAAGATTTTTAACAATTCCTTACGAAGACTTTTTTTATTCGTTCTCAATGATTTCCTGGTGGATATTTTTTTATAACTTTGGTAAAAAGAAATTTAAAGTCTAATGAAAAAGAGAATTGCTGTTATAGGTGGAGGACTCGGTGGTTTATCGGCTGCTATACGACTTGCGGTTACCGGTTTTGATGTTCATCTATTTGAACAAAATAGTATTGTCGGGGGAAAAGCAGGCTCGTTGAATATTAAAGATTTTCGATTTGATACCGGTCCTTCTCTACTAACAATGCCGTTTGTTTTAGAGGAATTAATCAACTTTGCCGGAGAGAATATCGGGGATTATATTAAACTTAAGCCGCTTGATATAGTTTGCAAATATTTCTATCCCGATGGTACAGTGCTAAATACATTTTCTAAAAGAGAAGAGTTAATTAACGAACTCTCTAAAAAACTTGGAGAGAGTTCAGGTTCAATAAACAAGTATCTTGATTATTCGAAACGCATATATGATTTAACTGCGGAGCTGTTCTTATTTAATAGTTTCAGCGAGCCGAAAACCTTTCTTAACAAGAAAGCGTTAAAAACACTTTTCAATCTTCCGAGGATTGACCCCTTCAGAACTATGCATCAGGCGAATTCATCTTTCTTCAAGAATCCGAAGACCGTTCAGTTGTTTGACAGGTATGCTACGTATAACGGCTCGAATCCTTATATGGCTCCCGCAACATTGAATATTATTCAACATGTTGAGTATAATCTCGGTGCTTTTGTTCCTGAAAAAGGGATTAATTCCATACCCGAAACTTTGCATAAAATAGCTTCTAAAATCGGTGTAAAAATTCACTTTAATTCAAAAGTAAAAAGTATAGTTACAAATGAAAATTCCGTTACCGGTATTGTTGTTGAAAACACTGAACTTCAATTTGATGCAGTTGTTTCTAATGCCGACGTTAATTACACTTATAATAATTTACTTGCCGGTTTAGAATCACGACAGGCAGAAAAGTATAAATCGCTTGAACCTTCTTCATCCGCAATAGTTTTTTATTGGGGAGTGAAAGGTATTCATAAAGAATTTGAAGTTCACAACATTTTGTTTTCATCCAATTATAAGAAAGAGTTTGAAGATATTTTCATTGAACAAAAATGCAGCGATGACCCGACAATTTATATCTACGTTTCATCCAAATATAATCCGGGAGATGCACCGGACGGCTGTGAAAATTGGTTCGTAATGATCAATGCTCCTTATAACAAAGGACAAAATTGGGATAATGAAATAAACACAACAAGAGAGAAGATTTTAAATAAGATTGAATCAGTGCTAAAAAAGGAAATACGCAGCAACATAATTTGCGAATCTATTCTTGACCCGGTAAAAATTGAGATTAACACATCCAGTAAATTCGGAAGTCTTTACGGAATTTCATCAAATAATAAGTATGCCGCGTTCTTGAGACAGAGAAATCGTTCCAAGGAATTTAAAGGTTTATACTTTTGCGGAGGGAGTGCTCACCCCGGAGGAGGAATTCCGCTTGTGCTTCTCTCCGGGAAAATTGCAGCAGAATTAGCAGCAAAGGATTTAGCATGATAAAAGCTGATCATAAAAAGTGGGCAAGGATACTGTTCAATTTTTACATTGATAAACAGTTCCAAAAGAGCTTTGATCATTTCTATTTGATAAATGAACCTCCTTCTATTGATAAATCGAAAGGATTAGTAGTAACACCGAATCACTTCTCCTGGTGGGACGGATTCTTAATTGACTTTGTTCACAGAAAATATTACGGCGATAGAAAGTTTTATATTTTAATGCTCGAAGACCAACTTAAACGTTACTGGTTCTTCAGAAAATTGGGAGCTTATTCAATCAACCTATCAAATCCTAAAAGTATCGTTAAAACTTTTGAATACACGCGTGAGATTATTTCCAAAGAAGATGCTTTTGTAACAATCTACCCGCAGGGAGAAATGCTCCCGTTCGATACAGAGCCGGTTGTTGTGAAAGAAGGATTATTAAAACTTACTGAAAGATTGAACCGGGAATCTTTTGTTCTTCCGGCAGCTTTTAAAATTCAATACAACAAAGAGAAGAAACCGGATTTATATGCAAGGTTCGGTGAGTTAATTGACGTTCGAACTATTCAAAAAAACTTTGACGGATTTAGTAAGGCATTTATTAGTAATATTAAATTATGTTCACAAGAAGCAGTAGAAAGAAAATATGTAAAGGATTTGTTGAGCTGAAATGGAAATCTTTTTCGTATTCATATTTACCGGTAACCTAATCCTTTTAGCTGTAACAGCCTACAATTTTTTCACTGCCCCGTTGGTGAAAAAAAGAAATGATTCGGAGTCGAAACATTTATCCATTTCCGTTTTAATCCCAGCAAGGAATGAAGCGGAACGTATCGGGAAACTGCTTAAGTCTTTATCTAATCAAACATATCCGCTTGCAGAAATTATTGTTCTCAATGATCATTCAACAGATAATACAGTGGAAATAGTTAACTCCTTTAAAAACAAAATTGGCACTCTTCATTTGGTGAATGGGAAAGAACTTCCTACTGGATGGCTCGGAAAAAATTGGGCTTGCCGACAGCTTGCCGAAAATGCAAAAGGAGAACATCTTCTGTTCATTGATGCCGATGTTTATTTAGAAACAGATGCGATACAATCTCTTTCACATTCTTTAATTGAGAACAAATTGGATATGCTTTCGGTTTTTCCGACTCAAAATATTTCAAGTTTTGGCGAGTGGCTTGTTGTCCCTTTAATGAACTGGATACTTCTTTCTTTATTACCATTGAAAAAAGTGTTCACCTCGAACAACAAATCTTTTGTTGCTGCAAACGGTCAGACTATTCTAATTAAAAAAAGTGTTTATCACAAAATCGGTGAACACAATGCAGTTAAAGATGACCCGGTGGAGGATATGGGAATTGCCCGTTTAATTAAAAGAAACAGTTTCAAAATGATGACTCTGCTCGGTGATAAACAAATTTTTTGCTCAATGTATAATAACTTTTCAGGTGCAGTTGAAGGTTATAAAAAGAATTTTTATCCCGGTTTCAAGATGAATCCCGTTCTATTTCTTTTAATGGTGGTTATTCTTACGGCAATCGTTTTATTTCCGTTAATAGGCGTTTTTTTTAATCGTTTTTTTATATGGACTTTTATCCTTGTTGTTATTAATCGACTTTTCGTTTCAGTGTTATCAAAGCAAAATGTTTTTTATAACATTCTGCTTCATCCGTTCCAATTTGTCGTAATGTTATATGTCGGGCTACTCTCTGTTGTTCAAACGAAGAGAAAAAACATATCATGGAAAGGAAGAAAGTTAGCCTGATGGAATTAATAAAAAAGCATCCTCACGAGTCGGTTTTAACTGTCTTGTATATTGTCGGAATTATCGGGCATTCAATCTCTTTTCTCTTCCCCTTCATGATACTTCTAACACCATACACATTGTTGTTAAGTGGAATAATTGTATTGCTAAAACTAAATGGAAATTCCAATGTGAATTTGTTTGCCTGGTGTACCGTTACATTTTTGGTTACTTATATTACCGAAGTAATCGGCGTTAAAACCGGACTAATATTCGGCGAGTATCAATACGGAGAAGTACTTGGTTTTAAGCTGCTGGAAGTGCCTCTTATAATAGGTTTCAACTGGGTGTTTGTAATACTCGGTTTAATAAATCTTGTTGATGATTCCAAGTTACACTTCATTGTAAAAGCATTTATCGTTGCCTCCGGTGCGGTTATTTTTGATTATTTCCTTGAGCCGATTGCTATTAATTTCGGGTACTGGAGTTGGACAAATATAGATGTCCCCATACAAAATTACGCAGCGTGGTTTCTGCTTGCATTCATTTTTGCTATTTTATTCCATGTTATGAAAGTCAAGATTATTGGGAAAACCGCAGCTTACTATTTCCTGGTTCAACTGATTTTTTTCATTATTCTTATAATAGTAATGTGAGGCTGTTTATGGGCGTTTTAATTGCTTCAATCGTTATTGTTTTGTGGGCTGCACATCTTTTTTATATTCTCAGCTATGTTGATGTTTCATTC
>ERZ795056.1762-NODE-1762-length-24976-cov-4.805586_pt1 | contig 24976 bp, 20 predicted proteins | sample MGYA00375140_ERZ795056 | MGnify/ENA primary metagenome ERZ795056 (study PRJEB30185, sample SAMN05720227) | activated sludge metagenome | isolation source: Anaerobic digester | place: USA | collected 2015-03-09 ... | reverse complement strand
AAGAGGAGAAAACAGTAAACAGGATCATGAAAACCGGGGCATCTTTCATTGAGGAATACGCTCCGAAAACACTTGCCGGATTTGTTTCATATCTTAGAAACGATGTCGTGCTGACAGTTCTCGCCCACTCTTTCCCCCGTGATGAAATGAAAGATTACATTTTTGAAAAGACCGGCTTCCGTGTTCTGATAAAAATGATCGACACACTGAACCTTAATGAGAACGACCTTGGAAATTTCGTTGACAGGGTCTATTTCTGGAACAACTATAAATCAATTATGAAGATGATAAATTCAAGGGATGTAGTGAAGAATTTCTTTAACTTTTAATAATATGGAGAGAGACCATGGACAGAAAGAACATTACCATCCTTATTCTTGATGATGAGGAGAACATACTCTCCAGCCTGAAAAGGATCCTCGAAGGCACCGGTTACACTGTTGTCACAAAAAATAAGCCGGAAGATGCCGTTGATTTTGTGAGGAACAATGTTGTCCACATAGCGCTTGTCGATGTGCTTATGCCTAATATGGATGGAATAACAGTATTGAATATTGTTAAAGAGATAAGCGGACTTACCCAGGTGATCATGATGAGCGCATACAGCACAATTGACAGAATCGTTTCCGCCCTTGAAAACGGTGCAAACGACTTTCTTCTAAAACCATTTGACAATATTGAACTTTTCATTTCCATTGTTGAGGAGTCAGAAAAAAAACTTTTAAGATGGCAGGATATTCTCTCCCAGACCGGAGCTATTTAATTGACTACCACACATCCGCAATCAAGACTTACACACCTTCCCATGCAGGATGTTGCTTTTCCTGCAACTTTTGCCGCAGATTTCATCTCAGAACTAGCCAAAGCAGTAGAAAAAGACAAGGAAGGTCATGACTCCTATCATAGTTGGAAAGTCTGCATTATAGCATGCAAAATAGGAGAGGCACTGAAACTCGAAAAGTCCAGAATGAAAGAACTTTTTTTTGCTTCACTTCTCCATGACATCGGCGGAGTAATGATATCTGGACACATAATAGAATCCCTTGTTCAGGTGCCCGACATTTTCGGACAGAAGAACGATTTTTTCGTGTTTGCCCATTCACACAGGGGCGAAACGATCTTAAGGAGTTTTCCCACTTTCAGAAAGATCAGCGAGATAGTGGGCGCACATCACGAATTTTTTGACGGCAGCGGCTTTCCAAACGGATTAAAAGGCGAAAAGATCCCTCTTCTTTCAAGAATAATAAGGGTTGCCGACTCGATAGATATTTTTTCAAGACTTCATAAAATTGATGACACTGGAGAACTCATACTTTTCCTTAACATGGTTTCAGGTGAAGAGTTCGACCCTGTAATTTACAACACTTTTGTAAAACTTGCTGAAAACGGACTGCTGAACCTCATAAACACAGAAGATGATATTAAAAACGAGATGAGCTCTCTTAAAAAACAGATGGATGACAGATATTACTTTTCATCAACCGACACAGTAAACCGGTTTTTTAAAATGGTCGCAATGCTTACAGACAATCTTACTTCACCGCAGGACAACCATTCAATGAGAGTGGCTGAACTTTCTGTGCAGATAGCATACCTCATGGGACTTGATGAAGAAGAGATACTTGCCATAAGATGGGCGGCTTTTCTTCACGACATAGGAAAAATTTCAGGGGACAGATCAATTTATCTGAAGAAAGAGAAACTCTCAGAAGAAGAGTGGCTGTCGATAAGAATGCACCCTCAAAGAAGCTATGATATAATAAACAGCATATCAGGAATGGACAAGATCGCATACTACATTCTTCATCATCACGAGAATTTTGACGGATCAGGATATCCCGAAAGTCTTTCCACAAAAATGATACCGGCAGGATCAAGAATAATGCGTGTTGCCGATGCCTTTGATGCAATGACAACAAACAGGATATATCACAGAAAAAAAGATTGGCAGAGAGCTTTGAGTGAACTCAAAAAATTCAGCGGAACACAGTTTGATCCTGACATTGTCGATGTATTCATTAACGATATAACATAAAAAAAAGGGCACCGGAGTGCCCTTTAAAAATTCACAACAAAAATTTCTGCTATTTCTTTTCAGCGTCCTCGGCATTTTTGAATGCATCTGCAAATGAACCGAGTTTTTCAGGAACTTTCTCGTTAGCGGCTGCGTCTCTGATCTCTTTTTGAGCATCTTCGTCTGAAACAGCTTTTACGCTCAGCGAAACCTTTCTGTCTGTATCAGAAATCGACTTGATTATGACTTCAACTTTATCACCCGGCTGATATTCCTTGTTCTCATCTTCGAATTCAGTTTTGTGAACAAGTCCTTCGATAGTGTCAAAAACTTTCACAAAAACACCGAAATCTGCGATCTTAACAACTTCGACTTCGATCTTCTCACCAATATTATGCTGGTCTTTGAACATTTTCCATGGATCTTCGGAAAGCTGTTTCACACCAAGAGAAAATCTCTGCTTTTCTGCATCAATATTCAGGACGACAGCTTCAACTTCATCACCCTTTTTATAATATTCTGAAGGATGTTTCAATTTTCTGTCCCAAGTGATGTCTGTTGTTCTTACAAGACCGTCAATACCCTCTTCAACACCCACAAAAAGACCGAAATCAGTAATATTGCGGATGGTTCCTCTTACAACAGTATTTATCGGATACTTTTCTCTTAAAAGTTCCCATGGATTGGGTTCTATCTGCTTCATTCCAAGAGAAATTCTCCTGTTCTCAACATCGATCTCAAGGATCTTGACTTCCACTTCATCTCCGATCGCAACCATTTTACCAGGATGTTTCACCCTTCTTGTCCAGCTCATTTCAGAAATGTGAATAAGTCCCTCGACTCCTCTTTCAAGCTCAACGAAAGCACCGTAATCTTCGAGAGATACGATAACACCCTTAACTGTTTTGCCGGATGCATATTTGTCAGAAGCGTGGATCCAGGGATCTTCCGATATCTGTTTTACGCCAAGACTCACCCTTTCGGAATCTCTGTCGTATTTAAGAACTTTTACATCAACTTCATCACCGATCTTGAACATTTCAGACGGATGGTTAACTCTGCCCCATGACATATCTGTAATATGAAGAAGACCGTCTATTCCTCCGAGATCAACGAACACGCCGTAGTAAGTAATGTTCTTGACAAGCCCTTTAACCACTGCGCCTTCCTGAAGTTTTTCAAGAGTTGTGTTTTTAAGCACTTCTCTTTCCTTTTCGAGAAGATCTCTCCTCGATATAACGATATTTCCTTTCTTTCTGTCAAACTTAATGACCTTGAAATCAAAATTCTTTCCGATAAGGTCATCAACATTCTTTATAGGTCTGAGAGCAACCTGTGAATTGGGAAGGAATGCTTTCACACCGATATCAACAGCAAGACCGCCGTTAACTCTTGCAACGATAGTTCCGTTTACGAGCGAACCGTCGTCAAATGCCTTTTCAACAACTTCCCATACCTTCAGCTTGCCTGCTTTCTCTTTTGAAAGGCAGATGTTGCCCTTCTCGTCTTCCCATCTGTCAACAACAACTTCGATCTCATCGCTCACCTTCAGTTTTGAGATCTCTTCAGCAGTGAACTCCGATGACGGGATTATGCCGTCGCTTTTAAGTCCCACATCGACCAGGATGAAATCCTTCCTCACTGCCCTTACAACACCTTTGCAGATTTCTTCGCTCGAAACTTCCTTTTCACTCGGAAGGAACTCTTCAAGCAGTTCACCAAAACCTTTTTTTGTTAATTCTGACATTCTAAAATCACCTCCTGTTTTTTTTCGCCGGCACAGTAGACCATGCACAGCGTGTCGGAGATTATAGAAACCAACTTGTTCTTGTCAATAAAAAAATTTGACTTAAAGAGGAAAGTTTAGTTACATATTGTCGCATTATCGCAGGAGCATGTTTTTTGTACGGCATTTTTTTATTGATTCATATAGCTAAAAGCTGGAGGAAACCTTGAAAAGAGCATTAATCCTTTTCCAATTCATTTTTGCAGTGTCCATAGTTCATGCCGCTGATTCTGTTGCAGTCTTTCCTGTAGGAGCACAGAATAGAGGCGAGTGGACCGTTGCAAAAGATGTTGACCGATTTCTTATTGAGAACTTTGGCAAGATCTCCGGAGCTGAGCCGGTCAGTTTTAAAGAACTGCTCTCGACAAATGACAGAAAAGCACTCAACAAATGCCGCGAAGATCTCAAATGTCAGCAGAACATCTCAAGAAAAATATCAAAAAAGGTCGATTTTTTCCTTTTTACAAGACTGAAGATCGGAAGCGAGATCACAGTCAACACATACCTTTTTGACAGAAAATATAATCGTCTTGAATCTGCAAAGATCGATCTTGATGAATTTGCTGAAGCCGACACGATCGCAGATGAAATAATAACCTACTGGAACAGATTTTTAAAAAAACATACTTCATCTTCAGGGATTTCTGATTCTGACTTTTCTACTGAAAGGAAATCAAAGAAAGCGGCAAAGAAACAGAAATATGAGAACGAGGATTCGGATTACGAAGAAGAAGAGGAAGATGCTTCAAGCAGATCGTCAAAATCCAGGGTCGTTTCAGTTGAAAACCTCATAATGTCGGGATTTACAAGTTACGCGGAAGGGAACCTTAAGGAAGCGGAATCCTATTTTGAAAAAGCTGCGTCCAGAGATGTAGTTGCAAAAAAACTCCTTAACAATGTGCAGGACGCAATAAAGTTCACCGCTAGAGGCAATGCCGCAATCAAAGCTAAAAACCATGAAGAGGCAGTCCTGATGATCTCCAAAGCGGAAAAAGCCAATGAAGAGATAACTGGGCTCGGTGTAAAATACCGTGCATATTCAAAGGACAGCAGTGTTGAAAGGGTTACTTATCTTGAGCCCACATCAAAAGATATCCAGATCGTTGATTCTATACACAGAAAATATTCAAAATTGACAGAGAAATCGAGAAAAGACAAGGCGGCAAAACTTGCAGAAATCGACAAATGGCTTAACGGAAGGATCCTTGAAAGAGAAAGCAAGTTAAAGCAGTTTGAAACAGATTCAAAAAATGCTGTTGAACTTGAAAAGAAGGAATATGCCGATCTAGCCAAGAAAATTAAGGACTTGAAATATCAGTGGGAAAAAGATGACAGCGAAATAGAACAGAAAATAGTGGCACTTGAGAACAAATTAACTCTTTTTGAACAGAGAGAAAAAGGTGTTGTGAAGGTTTCTACTGAAGGTGACGAAAAAGCCCGTAAAGATGAAATGGACGCAGTCGATAAGAAATACACAGAACTGCTTAAAAAGATGCGTACTGAAAAAGAACAGTTCGAGAATAAACAGAAGGAAGAGATTGAAAAGGGGTCCAAAGCTAACGAAGCCGCTGTCGTAAAGCTTGAGGAAAAGAAAAAGGCAAACGATGCAAAAATAGTTGAGATCGATAAGAAAATAGCCGCTGAAATGGAAAAATTCGATGCTGAAGAAAAGAAATTCTCAGGCGGAAATGAAGAAGTAAAAATGAAAAATGAAGACGAAGACAGAAAATTTAAGGTTCAGGTTGAAAAGGAATATCAGGTCAAATTTGATGAACTCAACAAAAAACTGCAGGATTTCGATCAGCAGGAATCTGAAAAAAGAAAAGATCTTGAAAAATATGACAAAGCTATTGAAGAATATATGACAAAAAATGTTGAGCTGATGTCAAAATTTCAGGAAGAGCTTGAAAAAGAAAGAGCAACTGTTGATGCTGAATACAAAACAAAAAAAGAGAGTGCAACCGCTGAAGCAGAAAAGAAATATACCGAAGACCTCGCGAAACTCACAACTGAAAAAACTGATCTTGAAGCAAAGATAGCTGAAAAAGAGACTCCTCAGCTTAAAAAACAGCTTGCCGCAGTTGAAAAGAAAATATCTGCACACGAAAGCGGCAAAGAGACTTTTATTGCTGATCAGGTTATGAAAGTTGATATGGAGTATGAAGCAAAAAGTATGGAGATAGATACAAAGCTTGCCAAAAAGAATGACGAACTTCAGAAAGACAACAATAAATTCAGAACTGCAAAACTTGCAGAAAAGAAGAAAGCTGAAGGTGATTTCGGCGGTTTCCAGAAAAGAAAAGATATGTTCAAAAAGAGCATAGATGATCAGATAGCGCTTGCCCAGAGAGAAAGAGACCGTAAAATCGAAGACCGTCAGAAAGATAGAACAAAACTTTCGGGTTCATGGGATTCAGACAGGCAGAAAAGACAGGCCAATCTTGACAGAAAACTGAAAGTTGACAGAGATGCAAAAGATCGCCTCATTAAAGACAATGAAAAAATAGCAGCCGACATAACTGCGGTAAACACAAAATGGGAAAACACAAGTCAGGACCTGAGAGCCAGCCAGCAGACCGCATTTGAAAAGTTTGATACCCAGTGGAAGGAAAAATATGAAAAAACCGAAGCCGAATATAAGGAAAAGAAAGAAGCTGTTGATGTAAAATATGCACAGAAACAGGTTTCAGAAAAAGAAGCTCAGAAGCAGCAGAAAATAAAATGGGAAGAGGAAATACAGTCCCTTAATGAGGAAAAGAAAAGAAGAAAGGATGAACGGGCAAAAATCCTTGAAAACGAAAAAACAAACTGGGATACTAAGAAAAAACAGTGGGTTGAAGAAGAAAAACAGCGCAAAATCGACAAAGATCAGTTTGTTAAGGATATGAAGAAAATGAACGAAGATGACAGGAAGGAAGCATCACAGAAAAGAAAGGATGCCGATGCGAAATATGAAGAAAGCACAAAAGATATCTATCAGAAGGAAATTGATGAAATAAGCAATAAATTCAGGGAAGAATATAAAATAACAAGAACAAGGGAGGTCACCGGTGTAAAAGCACAGGCGGACATCGCTTCCTTGAAAGCTGAGGCACTTGCCAAGAACGGTCTTGTAAAACTTGATGAAAAAGATCTTCTCGGAGCGAGAAGAGCTTTTGCTGAGGCACTTTTCCTTGATAAAAACAATCAGATTGCTCTTGATGGAATGAAATCTATTAATATTTCTGCAAAATCAATGTACTGGGAAGCTTACGGAATGAGAGAAACAAACAAAAACAAAGCAAGGGAAATATTTACTCTTCTGACAAAAACCCTCATGCCGGCAAACGAGTATTTCGTAAAATCAAGAATCGCTCTGGAAGATCTTAACTGATACTTTTATCTGTCCTGTTCTTTTCAACTTCCGCAAAATTCATTGTCGCATGTACTACAAATAACGGAAAACAGAAAGCAAGAATTATGTTATTCGCAAGCGGTATCATTGATATAAGCGTAGGCAGTGACCCTATGCGGAGGGTAGTCATGAGATTCTCCCTTATCCACAGAGTCTTTGTTTTAAGGTCCCAGCTTCTTCTTGATGCCGGAAAATCGATCAGCATTAAAGAATTTATGACTATATAGAATGCGATAGCAGTTATCTGTCCTATTACAGGCACAAAGTTCACAAAAAACGCAAAAACTGTGCACACAAGAGCCATTCCTGCAATTTTCAATGCCTGAAGAACATCTTCAATCATTATATCAAGTGAAAAATCAGTTGCGTCTTCGGGTTTGCCGAAATAAATGTCCTCAGCGAGTACTGAAATAAATGAATAGAGCGGTGATGTGACCGTGTATGAAAAAATGAATGAGATATAGAAAACAACTATTGCCGCAACAGCTTTGAAGACCATGCGTGTGATAAGCCATCCGAAGTAATAAATATAATCAAAAAAACCTTCTGTCAACGGTTCCTTGTCAAAGAACGGAGCTGTGAGCGAATCTACCCATGAAGATATCTGATGATATGAAAAAATAGTGATAAGCACCATTGCCAGAACAACTGTCAGGGATGCAACAGTAAGCTTTCCGTTTGAAAAGATCGCTTTTGCGGCAGTTTTAAGACTTGTCCCGCCTTTGAGTGTTTCATCAATCTTCTTTTTTGTGACTTCAACGGCTTTTGATACTTTTTCCTTAACGATTTCAACATTGTCCGGTTTTTTCTCTTCTTCTTTGATGGCCATTTCATGCTTCGGTGGCGGGGGAGTTTCAGGTTTTTGATTCCTCTCTTTCGCTATTGAAAGTTTCTGTCTGGGTCTGTTAAATATACTCTCTTCCTGAGTTTCGTCGCTGTTTTCAGAAATTTCTTTTGATTTCGATTCGTCGTTCATCTTCTTTTTCTCCGAACTCTATTTTTATCTCAATTCTTTTTAAGTGGTTTTCCCAGCACTCTTTGAACATTGAAGCCCATTCAACTATGGTAATGCTTCCTGTTTCTGATAAATATTCAAAAAAATCAGCAACATATAATTCATCAACGGAACATATCCGGTAAAAATCCCAATGGTAGACATCCACTATTCCTGAATATTTTTTCATTATTACGAATGTCGGACTGCTCACACTTTTTCTTTCCAATCCGAGTGCTTCACAGAGCGCACCGGTAAAAAATGTTTTTCCTGCACCGAGATCTCCGTCAAGAGTTATCAGTCCGCCTCCCTTTATTTCAGAAGCAATGTTTTTAGCAATCAGTGCGGTTTCAGATTCGTTCTTTACGGAATGGACTTCAACAGACATCTTTTTTTCCTGTAATTCCGATAAGTTCAATAAGTTTGCCAATATCGTGGAATGTTGCTGAATATCTTTTTTCAAGCTCAATCCCTGCCATTCGATGTCTTAAAACAGCTCTTTTTACTCCGCTCTCAAAACCTGAAAAGTTAGTTTCATAAGCGATCAAACCTGTGAGAGCATCACCGCTTCCTCCAAAAGAAAGGGCTTTCGCTCCGTGGGGTATTATAACGGTTTTTTCAACTGATCTGATAAATGTTGAATGACTTTTTGCAACAAGAATATGGTCTTTTTTAAGCTGGAATCTTTCAACAGAATTAATCCACGGTTCATCTGTATGAGCTTTCAGAAATCTTTTAAGTTCTCCGGGATGAGGAGTGAAAACCACTTTCAGATCTTTTAGAGATTCAAGTATATCATTGAATTCATTCATTATATCAAACATTCCGGCATCAATGATGAGAATTCCTTTATAATTTTTAAAAATATCATGTTTTTCAAAAGGCCATTTTGAAAGTCCGGGACCTATGATGATCGAGCTGAACTGATGAAGCTTTTTTGGAACTTCATCAATGTCTGCAAGCATCATCCCCGGCATTACCCCTGCAATTTTTTCATGCAGATCTTTTGAAAAAGCGGCCGTGACGAGCCCTCCGCCTGAAACCATAAACGATCTTGCGGAGATTATTGTCGCACCGAGCTTGTCAAGATCTCCGCCGATGATCAGAAGATGACCGTTTTTATTTTTGAAACTGTCTATGGGAATATCAACCAGTTCTGGAACAACATTTTCTTCAACAAAATAAGTATATTGATCTTTTTCATCATCAATTGCTGAAATTTTTCCAAGCACTATTCTGCCTGAAACCGACGGTCCTTTAGAAGCAAAAAGACCTGTTTTATAAATTCCCATCGTGACGGTAAGATCTGCAACAACAGCAACACCCATAATAATTCCGGTATCGCTGTTAAGCCCTGTCGGAATGTCAACTGCCACAACAAACTTGTCGTTATATTTATTAATAAATTCAACACCTTCTCTCATTCTGCCAGTCAAATCATCTTTCAAACCCGTTCCGACCATTGCATCAATGAACAGCACTTTACCTGAAATATTTTCCATACCGGTTATCTCAACCGATTTTGGAAGCATCTTCCAGTTTGTGAGTGAGTCGTGAACCGTGAATGGTGAGTCGTGAGTGGTTAATGCAGGGGCACGATTTATCGCGCCCGTGGAATTGTGTAACGGTGTAACTGTAAAAAACGGAACAATGTACATCGGGATGTTGCAGCCACGGTCTTTCAATATTCTTAAAAGTGCAAATCCGTCTCCGCCGTTTCCCCCTTTGCCTGCAAAAACCACGATCTTTTCAGGTTTAAACTCATCAATCACCCTTGAAACTTCAAGAAAAAGTGAAAAAGCGGCATTTTCCATCAGTATCAGCGAAGGGATGCCCCGCTCAACTGCCCTTTTATCAAATTCTCTTGCATCAACTGCTTTGCCTGCCGGAAACATGACCACCTCAAAAAAAATCCTTGAATATAATCACACACCCTGGAAATTTGTCAATAAAAGCGGATTTCTTTAAAGATGTGTTCCCTCATTATTTCAGGACTGAATGCGGTTGTGAGGTGACCTCTTTCAATGATGCTGACAGGGTGGTTTTCATAACATTCAAGATGGCTGTCAAGCCGGATGAACTGGTCATATTTTCCAAGTAACGGAAATATGTTGTTTTTTGTGTTGCCTATGAACTGTTTGTCAAAATTAAGGATCTTTTTCATTTTTTCAGGATTATCTTTTACAAGGTCGCTTGCAAGTTCATAAAAGCCGGAATCAAGAAACGATTTTTCCATTGATGAGCCGGCAAGCATCGGAATGTATGTGTCAGCCGAATCGAAAAAAGCACGGTGAAGGTTTGTGACAAAGCCACCGAAACTTATCCCTGAAACAATGACCGGTTTTTTTGAATTTGCCTTGATCTGAATTACAAGTTCTTCGACAAGTTTTGCCATTACAGCAAAAGAAGCAGTAAAATTAATTAGTTCAGTCAGTTTCTGCTGATATTCTTTTGTGGAAATTGTGTGCATCGGCGAACAGAGTGCGATCAGATTTGCTTCAACCGGATTGCCGGTATTGATGAATATCTTAAAAAAAGTATTCCTTGCGAATCTCCTTATCTTAAAAGGTCTTTCGCTGTTTCCGTGGTGATAGATTATTGTCGGAAAATCATTCCCGAGCCACTGCTGCACCTTGAAAGCCGGGTTCATTAAACCTGCAGGGGTTTCTGCCTCAACTTGATATATTCCGACTCCATCCATTTTTGGAACTTTCAATGATATCAATGGCATAAGCTCTGCAAATGACGGACTTTCGATGCTTTTGCTGAATATTCGCCGTTTTCCTGCGACCGCTTTCATCATTTTGACTATCAAATTGTCAAGAAACGGGTGAATGTTCATTTAAAGTTCCTCTTCAGTTTTGACGATTATGCCGTTTTTCTTTAAAAGTTTTGCAGTTATTCCGTCAATTTTGCCGCATGAAGGCGATCTTGATTTGAGTATCGCTTCACGGCAGTCATAAAGTTTTGCAATTTCAAGAGTAATTTGTGCCCCTTTGTTAAATTGAGCGGTAACATCCACACCGTTTTTTGATACTACTTTTTCACCACGTATATCTGCCGGAATTCTCGGAGTTGTAAGACCTCCGAGCTGTTCAGGGCACACTGGAATCGCAAGACCTGCCCTTACCATTTCGATTATTCTGCTGTCGGGTTTTGCAGTTCCATTATATCTGCAAGGAATTCCAGCAAGGCACGCACTGACAAGAATCATTTCTACACCTTAAAAAAATCACTTTATTTTACAGGTGTTTATCCCAAAAAGCGAATAAAGTCCGCAAGTGCCGAAAATTCCTGTTAAAAGCGGAACAACTCCGATAGCTCCAAGCCAGCTTCCGTAATAAATTCCTGCACCGATAATTGCGATACCAAGCACGATCCTGATAACCTTGTCAACACTTCCGACATTTTTCTTAAACATGATTCTCTCCATCAATTGTTAAATAAGCTGACTCATTTAATAAACAGTTATCCTGAAAAACAAGACCCGGAAGTCTGAATTGCGGGGGAAACCACTTCTTTTACCTTAGATTCAATCCTTTTCAGACTTTTCGCTCACCACGCCATAAAGCTTATCCTGAACAACATAACGGTTCTTTTCTTTTGATTTTTCCTTGATCTTCTCACGCAACTCTTTGGTTTTATCATAAAATTCAATAAGTTGCTGAATTTCTCTCAGTACGAACTCAATCCTTGACATTATTGAGTGCCTCAATGTCTGCAATGTCCTGTTGAGAATTTCTCTTCCCCGCCTTTTCTTTGGCTTTGAAGAGCATCATGGAGACTCGGCTTAAAATGCTGACTTCGTTGTCGCCGCTTGTTTCGATTGATAGAAAGTTGAGGTCGGGGTACATTGACATGATCTTTGCCTGCACTCCGTCGCTGACTCCTGATGAGGGCATGCATCCAAATGGTTTGGATGAAAGGAATCCGTCAACAATTCCGGCATAATGGACTGCTTCGCCGATTTCAAGGTTTCCTTCTCCGCCAAATATTTCGGGGTGATAGAATTCATATCCAAGCCGTGCAAGTTCATCAAGATCAGGTAACTTTGCCCTTCCGCCGAATTGTTCGGGGTTCAGATTTTTCTTAAACCAGTTGTAGATCAGAAGGATCGCTTTATCGCTCACTTTCTGTCTTTTGAGTGATTTTTTCCAGTATTTATATTCCTTTTTAGTTGCCGCATATTTCATTCCCCTTTCTGCTTCACGACTTCTTCTCCAGTTGTCATACATCGCTCTTGATGTGAACGATCCGGGAATTACTTCGCAACCCTCATCCATTATGAATCTTCTCATATTGTAGTTGCCTTCGTTATGAGCAAGGTTTGCAAAGACTTCTCCAGTCATGTAGATAAGCGGCAGTTTGACCGCTTTTTTCGGCACATCTGCAAGCATTTTACCAACTTTTCTTAATGCTTCAGGAAGTTTTAACAAGTATAGACGGCTCGTAAACGCTTCAAGGAGAATATTTTCACAATCTTCGATCACTTTCAGAGCATGTTCCCTGTCAACTGCATAAGGCCTCAAAGCACATTCAGCGATATGCATAAGATCGGCAAGGACAAAAGCGATCAGCAGATTTATTCTGAAATTCAGGTTGAACTGAAATGCACACTCTTTCGGAAGAAGTGAATCCTGCAATTCAGAAGAAAAGATCATCAGTCGAAAACCCTTGAACCCAGCATCATTAGCCACTTTCAGATATTCCTGAGGATACATCCCGTAGCGGCACGGACCGCACTGACCGCCGCCTGACATGAAAACATATTTATCAACAACTTCTTCTTTTGAAAGCCCCAGTTCATTGTGAAGTTTGAAAAGATGCCTGATGAAACTTCCCGAAGTGAAATACATCGGATTGCATTCCATCCTGTTGCCGTATTCCTTGCCCCAGCGGACATCCTCTTTTATGTGGTCGCCCATATCAATGAACTTGTAACCGTGACGGATAAGATATCCCCTGATGAAAAACGACTTTCTCCGCTCGATCATCGAATAAAGGATCGTCACTTTTTTCTTGTCTTTTTTATGCCAAACAGGGTTAGGATATCCTTCCCACTGCTCTTTAGGCACATGTTTTGGCGCAACACTCTCTGTTTCAGTTCTCACTTTATAAGGATTTGTCATTCCACCCCCGGAAAATTGGAAAAAGACCCGTTATTTACAACGGATTAGCATATAAATTCAGCCGATTTTTGCAAGAATAAGCAGCTTCTAAAAATCTTCTTTATTTAATGTCAGGAGAAAAAGCCATAAGGGAATAGTATTTATTGTAATGTTGTCATAAATTTGAGTTGAAAACTTTCCTTTTGAAACAACAAGACATTCATAATTTTTCATTTTTGATAATTTAAGAAACAATGGAAATGCCTGAAATTCTCTTTCAGGCAACTCGTCAGTATATGAAACATTGCACAAAAGATATTTGTCTTTTTTTTTCACAATAAAATCAATTTCTTTCCCTGATTTCTCATCAGCCCAGAAATTTATATTTTTAGACATCTTGCGAAGATGTGTAAAAACAACATTTTCAGCGTGTTTTCCTTGATCCGGTGAAAATGAACTTGTTGTGGCATTTCTTAAACCACTGTCAGATATGTATAGCTTTTTTGCATATTTCAGCTGTTTTCTCATTGAATATTCAAAATGCTCCACTACGAAGAAAAGATAAGCTTTCTCAAAATATGAAAGATACTCTTTAATAGTGTTTTCATTGCTTGAAACCGCCTCTGCAAGCCTTCTATATGAAAATTTTGCTGCAAAAGTGTTTGAGCAGTAATATGCAAGCTGTTCAATAGTTTTGCTGTTTCGTATCACAAATCTGGGGATGATGTCTTTAAATATAACATTCTGAAAATACTGGCTTAAAACATCATAAGTCAGCTCTTTGCTCTCAAGATATGCCGTTTCAGGGAAAAAGCCTTTTTCAAATCGCGTTTCAATAAGATGCATGATTGTTTCCCGTACAGGAAAAAGGGATTCGTAGTCAATATTATCAGGAAGTAAAAATGACTCCATTCCGGAAATAAATTCACGAAAAGAAAAAGGAAAGTTTTCAAAGGCAAGCACTCTTCCGGTAAGATGGGTTGCCAGATCAACAGAAAGCATTTCTGAGTTTGAACCAGTTATAAAAATTTTTACCGTATCGTCTCTGTCGTAAAGCTCTCTGACCCACAACTGCCAGTTCTGAATATTCTGAATTTCATCAAAAAACAAATATGTTCTTCCTTCCGGGTTTTTCAGAACTTTATATTCAGTAAATATCTTATCAAGAATTTCGGCATTATTTGCCTGTGTAGCAAAGAAAGGATCCTCAAAGTTGAGGAAGAGAATGTTTGCTGCGGGAATTGAATTTTTAAGGAGATGTGACAATAACTGTCTAAAAAGATACGATTTCCCCGATCTTCTTGCACCACTGATGGCAATAATGTGATTAACATCAATAGCAGCTAAAAGCAGATCTGTAATTTCCCTTTTTATGCCTGTTTCAATTCCGGTACCTGACCAGTGCTTATTGTGTTTTAGCAGTAAATCGCGCATTGAGCTCTCCATAATTCGCAAATAACGGTCTATTTGCTAATTATAATTCGCAAATTTACGATGTCAAGCCGATTTTTGCAAGAAACATTTCCTTGTAAAATCAAAGTGCGGATGTAAAATTCAACGACTTTTTAAAAAAATGGAGGAAAACATGCAGAAACCGCAGGACAAAGAGACAAGATATTTCATTGATCTGGATCTCAAAACCATGAAGATCATCGGCTGGAATTACGATCAACGGGAAGAACTCGTAAAACAGAAGCTGCCGCCCTCAAAAGTCAGAATCTACATTACAAAAGGACAGTACAATAAACTTGTGAAGGAAGGTTAGGTAGTTTACAGGACCCATGTTTCTACACATATTTTTCTGTCTTAAATCCATCCCAACTCCCTAAATAAACTCCACTTTCCCCAGTTTTCCGGCGAGTAAGATAATCTTATCACTTCTCTTGTAATATTAATCTAATTGTTGCATTATCTATTGGTTGATATATATTTAAGAGCGGTTGATCAGTGCAAATTTTCAGGTTGAGGAGGTTTGATGTGAACGATTTGATGCCGAAAAACTATAAGGAAGCGTTTCTTTCGATTAAGAGTGCGATAGAACTTTCAAGGATCAAAGCTGTTAAAGCGGCTAATTCAATTCAATTGGATTTGTATTGGAAGATCGGACTTATAATTTTCAACAAAAAAGAAGAAGGGAAATGGGGCAGTTCAGTTGTTGAAAATCTGTCACAGGATCTTAGGTTGGAATATCCTGAAATAAAAGGACTTTCTTCTTCAAATCTCTGGAGAATGTTAAAGTTTTTCAATAGTTACAAAGAAAATGACAAACTCGCACCATTAGTGCGAGAAATCGGATGGAGCCACTTATAAAACCACAAAAACATTGCCTGAATCAATGAAAAGTCTTCTACCTACACCGGAAAAGATCGCACAAAAACTTTCAGGGCTTTCGGAGCAGCCATAAGGGTAAAAACCCCATTTCTACCTAATGTCTTTTGCATAAGATCCTTCTCAAATCACTAAATTATTTTCGCTTTTTCTGATTTGTCCAACAAGCTGTTGCACAAATCTACCCCTTCCCCTTCAGCATTTCCTCTTCATGTTTGAGGAAATATTCGATGGTTTCGATGCGGATGTTGAAGGTGGCTCCGGGTTTGTTCTGGTCTATGTCATGGAAGAGAAAATCCGGTGTGGCTGATGCGTCAAGGATGTTGTCGATATATGAATAGGTGGGTGCGTCGTGTCCGCATTTAAAGCTGCTGAGGTCGATTACTGCGAGGTTTGGGTGTCTTGCCGCAACTCTTGCCGCCATAACTTTTAAGTTGGTGTTTCTATTGAAGTTTCTCCACCAGACATCGGTTATGTCAAAGCTTTTTTCTTTGTTTGAATTTTCAAAAAGGGGCTCTATGAAACTGTCGCTATCGGGAAGTGACTCAATGCAGAGCACTGGAAATCCTTTCAACTGAAATTTTTCAAGGATCTTGTGATTAAGTCCGGGGTCATGATGATACGGATGACCAACGAGAAGAACTCCCATTTTGTCCTGTAAGATCAAGTCATTAATTATTCTGGCCCCTTCGTTCTGAAGTGTTTCGTAATATGTTCCCATCGCTTTAAGCCCCTGATGCACAGCCCATGCGTTCTCATCAGCAGTAAGCTCAAACTTTTCCTTGAAATATTCAAAAAGGATCTCATTTATCTCAACAGGATTGTCCATGCTCACCAGTGGTCGCCAGTAATCAATATTGTTATCGGCAAAAAAATCGGTCTCTCTTTTAAAAACGGCATTCACAACTTCAGGAGTCCCCATCTGAATTACACAGGCATTGTTGCCAAGAGTGTTTTTAACCGAAGAATGGAGATGGGTGATGATCGGAAAACAGATGTGCGTACACTCTTTTTTGCTAATTAATTCAAATATATGAGCTGGAGCAACCTTCGCCGGGAAACATGGGTCAATCGCCCCCCACTTATTCCCTTTCGCCCAGAGATCATCACTGGTGAAACTGCTGAAAACCACTTTCATTCCAAGCGTTCTGAAATAGGTCGAAAAGAACGGAGTATAGAGATACATGTTAAGAAGTTTCGGAATTCCTACAACCATTTTCTGTCTTTTTTCAAGCACTTCCGTTGATGAACCGGCAAATTTCAACCCGTTTTTGGGGTTAAGTTCATTTTCCGGATAATAGCTCGACTGGTTCACATCTGCACCGTTTTTGGGAAGTGGATCAAACTCAAAATCACTGAAAACAAGATGAGCCGCCATATCAACAAGATTGGGAGTTTTCTTAAGTGCATCTGCTCTTGTCTTTGCGAACTCTTTCATCTCTTCAACACTGTCAGCCATCCCTTTTTCACACTGATAACCCGAAATGAACCTTATATTTGCGCCATCCGGTCTCGCTATATCAATAAAAGCTCTCGGACATCTGTTGGCACATATCCGGCATCTGGTTGATTCGTTGTTTTTTGTTGTAAACTCAATTTTTGCACCATTCTCAATGCCTATGAAAGATGAATTATCATGAACAGATTCAACTGCTTCCATTGCCGCACCTATCGCTCCGCAGACATCTGAATATTTATGAACGAACACTTGCGCATCAGGAATTTTTGATCTGATATAATCAACCTGCGCTTTAACTGCGGCAAGATTTTTCTGTGTTCCCCCCTGAAGGACGAACCTTTTGCCAAACCGTGCAATGTTTGATTCCTGAACGACATAGTTCCAGATGTTTTTCGGAAGCACCAGTGCGAGCCCCGCCATGATCTCTTCCTTTGTCCAGCCAAGCTGCTGGAAATTGACTTTATCCTGTTCCATGAAAACTGCACATCCGTAGTTAAACGCAGGAGCTTTCCGAGCCTTAAAAGCGTGAATTGCATATTCTTCAACCGGAATGTTAAACTGAGCCGCCATCCCCTGAAGAAAAAAGCCATTCCCTGCACTGCACTGAGTATTGAGCTTGAAATCAACGACCCTTCCGTGCTTCATGAAAAGAACTTTTATGTCCTGACCTCCGACATCGCAGATAAGATCAATATCACCGTAAGTTGCCGTTGCAGACTTCATGTGGGCGACAGTTTCAACGATAGATCTGTCAAGATTGAAAGCAGTTTTCAAAATCGCAGAAGCATAACCGGTGACAGCACTTCCGATGATCTTAAGCCCTATTTCCTGCTCATTTTCCCATTTTATCATCCGTGAGAACATGTTTTTCACATCGTTTACCGGATTGCCGTTTGAAAGGAGATAATCTTTGTAGATAAGTTCTTTGTTTTTGTTTAACAGAACAAGTTTTGTGCTTGTCGAACCGCCGTCAATTCCCAGATAACACTCATAAGTTTTCACTTTCTCAAACTTGGGCGGCACAAATTCAGGGATAGAATAAATTTTTGCAAACTCTTCAATTTCCTCATCATTTTGAATTAACCCCTCAACGATAGCTCCACTTGATTCAAGTTTAGCAAGCCGGCCCTGAGAAATATATTCTTCAAGTTTCTCAGTATCTTTAAAAACCGGAATATCTGCGATTTTTGAAAGTTCAGCCGATCTTCTTCCGAAAAGTATTGCTCCAAGAGCTGCAAAATACTGCGAATCTTCAGGAACAAATATCGCTTTTTCAAGATCGGGTTCCGTTGGAGAATATTTATGCGTTTCCCAGGTTTCAGGAAGCTGAAGCCGCCATATATCAGTAAGAGCAGGAAGATATGTGTGCGGCCCGCCAAGAAGAAGAACTTTGTCTTTAAGGACATTGCCCCGCACAAGAACTTCGAGGTTCTGCTTAACGATAGCAACACACAGAGAAACAAAAATATCATCCTTGTCAACGCCTGCCTTCAGAAGCCCCACAACATCGGTTTCAGCAAAAACTCCGCATTTGGCGGCAATGTGATTTATCGTCTTTCCGTGAGCTCTGATCTTGTTGGCTTCAACTGTTGAAAGACCGATCTTATCAAGAATTTTATCAATTGTAGCACCAGTTCCGCCGGCACATTTGTCGTTCATGAAAGTTAATGTCGAACGGTCGTCAACTTCACCCTGCCAGATGATAACTTTTGCATCCTGTCCACCGAGTTCAATGACTGAGGAAACATCTGGATGCATTGTCTCAACGGCAAAACACACCGCATTAACCTCTTGAATATATTGAGCATTTATCGCTGAAGCGATTGCTCTTGAACCACTGCCGGTAATAAACACCGCTAGATCTTCTTTAACAAACAGGTCTTTTATCTCATTCAGAAAATCCCTCACCAACTCCGGCTGTCTCGTGTTATGCCGACTGTACTTTTTCCAGATTATCTCGTTATTTTCATTGACAACTACCGCTTTTACTGTCGTTGAACCGACATCTATTCCGATATACCTCATCCGACCCCCGGATATATTCAAAAAATCAACTGCAGTTTTTATCACTTAAAAAAGATAGAGTCAATATCCTTAGAAATAATAATAATCTTACATTTAAGTTACTATATTATTTGAAAAAGTGTTCTTTGCAGTTATAATCTGATCTGTTTTCTTTATTTGGAGGATTATTATGAAAGTTTTTACTTGTCTGGTTTTTATTGTGTCGATTTTTTTTGTTTCGTGTTCAGCCAGTGAAGACGAAACATGCTCCATCGACAATCCCTGTCCTGAAGGTTATACATGCAATCTCATGACTGGAAAATGCGAAAAGGAAGCAGTTGTAGATAATGAAGGATCCGATGACCCCGTTCTTCCCGTTGACAATGAAAAAGACGATAAGGATGTTGCTGAAAAGACCGACAATGAAAAACCTGACGAAATCGTTATCAAAGAGTGTGAGCCGGACGAACTTGTCATGTGTGACCCGGATGATTTTTACAACATTCTCCGCTGCAACAGCAGCGGAACAGGGGTTGATTCGGTTCCATGCGGGGAAATGACAGTCTGTGAAGACGATAAATGCGTTCAGCAGATGTGCGAACCGAAGACAAGAGTGTGTAACGAAGAAGACCTTTCAAAAGTTTTTGAATGCAACTATACAGGAACAAAACCTTCCGAAACAGTAATTGAAGACTGCGGTGTCGGAGGATTCTGTCAGGCCGGAGAATGTATCTTTTACTGCGATATCGCCGCCAATGAGCACAGCTATCAGGGATGTGAATATTTTACAGCTTTTCTTGACACAAGAACAATGAGATCGGACCCTGTTTTTGCAATTGTAATAGCAAATACTAATCTTGAAAAAGTTGCAACTATAAGTGTAACTATTTCATCAAACGGAACGACTGAAGATGATGCTGGAAAATGTGTTTACTGTGATGATAAAATCAGTGACACAACCTGTATGTTAAGGACTTCCGCAAAAGATCTTTTTGTTCAGCCTGGAAAAATTGGTATTATTCAATTACCACACGAACGGATGTTGCGTTCAACAGGAAAAAGCTGGAATAGTTATCATGTTAAATCCAACCTTCCTGTAACAGTATATCAGTTCAGTCCTATTGACAATAGTGACAACAATCCTTTCAATGCAAACGGAAAAAGTGTTGATTACAGCCCTATTGAAATTTTAAACAATGGCAAATCGTTTTCAAACGACGCATCTCTTCTTATTCCTGCTACAAGTGTATATAGTAATTATATGGCAGTAACATACCTGTCTGTTCTTGGATCGAAAGCCGACATGACTAATGAGCCGTGGCCATCTTATATTACTGTTATCGGAGTAAGCGAAAATGAACTTGAGCTCGTTATAACTCCTGAAGCGGACATTGTTGCTGGTGGCAGCGTTCCCGCTGTAACAAATGGGAGTGATTATGAATTCAGTTTGAAAAAATATCAGGTCTATAACTTTGAAACAGATGAAAACAATAAGGATTTGACGGGAAGTCGAATCAGATGCAAAAATCCTTTGGAAAAATGCGGACCTTTTATCGTGTTTTCCGGCAATGCATCAACAGTAATACCGAATGACAAAGGTTATGCAGACCATCTTGAGCAGCAACTTTTTCCGATAGAAACATGGGGCAAAGATTATTTCTTAATAAAATCAAGTGTTAAGAAAGATGAATCTGATTACGCCAGAATAATTGCATCTGAAGATAATACAACAATAACATATTCACCTCAATCTCCGACCGCTCTTGCTCCCTACACATCAGCCGCTCCTGCAACGAAACTGAATGCCGGGGAATGGACAGAATTCTATTTTAAAGACAGTTATCATATAAAGTCAGATAAACCCGTGATGATTGCTCATTTCTTAACCGGAGCAGATATGATAAGCTCTGAATGTTACAACGGAACAACCGAATATCATCAGGCAAACTGCCCGGGTGATCCAGCATTAACCCTCATTCCGTCTTCTGAGCAGTTCAGAAAGGACTACATATTCCTCACACCCGGAAGTTATAAAAGCAATTATGCAACAGTGGTTTTAAAAAATGGAACAAAAGCGGTGTTAAATGAAAAAGAGTTGACCAGTTTGACAGAAATAACCGGAACAGGATTTTCATACAAAATTGTTGACCTCGGAAGTGATTTTGCAAGACATTCTCTTTTGTGCGACGAGCCGTGCGGACTTTATGTTTACGGATGGGAATCAGATGTGAGTTACGCATATCCGGGCGGACTCAACCTTGAAAAGCTGAGCAACAACTGATATATGAGCGAACTTTCAGCTCCTGTAAACGCAAATCTTACAGTTTCAGTAATGTATAAAGATGATGCTCTTCTTGCTGAGACAAAAAGCATCCTTGAATCACTTTACGGCAATATCGATCTTGTCTCTGACAGTTACAGTTTTTCTGACATTTCACCTTATTACGACCCCGAAATGGGGGAAGGGATAAGAAAGATCATTTTCAGCTTTGAAAAAACGGTTGACAGGTCAATTCTTGCCGATGTGAAGCATGAATGCGTCAGAATTGAGAAAAAATACAGTGAAAACGGTTCAAGAACGGTCAATCTCGATCCCGGGCTTATTTCACTTGAAAATTTCATCCTTGCGACAGGAAAGAACTACAGCCACAGAATATACTTAAAGGATGGCGTTTTTGCCGAAGTCACGCTGATGTTCGGCAAAAAAACACTGATAAAGGAACTGCCGTGGACATATAGAGATTATCTTTTTGAACCTGCCAGATCTTTTCTTCTCAAGGTTCGCGAAGGATACAGAAACAAAAAAGAATATCTTATAAAACAGAGCGGAGAATAAATTGAATCTGATAGTATTTCCTCTTAAACATGAAAACCCTTTTCCCGTTCAAGTTAAGACGGGCGAACCGTTATTCATTGACAGCAACACTATGATACTCTGTTCGGGAATAGGAACAGCCGGTGTAAACAATCTGGGAAGAGTTCTTTTTGAAAATCCGGAGATAAAAAGCGTTTTTGAATTCGGCAGTGCCGCAACAATTTCAAAAGGGCGCATCGGATCAATATACGAATGCAGCACTTTCTGTGCTTTTGACGGCTCTATTATCGGTACGACAGGAAAATATACAAAACTTCCGACAGCGGCTGTAACAGGCAACGATGAACTTTATACCGGGGAAGAATATGATTGGGCACAACTATTTGAAATTCCTGTGCTTTACACCATGGAAACTCTTATGTTCAGAGCAGTTGCACTTGAATTCAGAAAGCAGTTCCTCTCCATCCGCCTTGTCACAGATGACGGAACAGGCAATATTCGTGAACAGGTTGCAAAAGAGATAAACCTCGCAAAAAAGAACATCAGAAATCTATTCATTTCCCTTGAAAAAGTGAAATGACATCACAAATTTGACTTAAAAACCACCCTCCGTTAAAATTATCCGCTCTAACTTTTGAGGTGGTGCAGATGAATATCAGATTTTTTATTTTCTCAATGTTCCTGCTGTCGTTTTTTATTATCAATGCCGCTGAAAATGAACCTGTTACAGAAAAAAAAGAGGAACGGGGTTTTATTTTCGGTTCTTACGGCAGGGTTCAGCCCGCAACCGACCTTGAGGGAGGAAGTGCCAAATGGGTCAACATTGTCGGTCACGGAAGCCGTCTTGAACAGGGAAGTTATGTCGAACTTGACTTTGCGTATCTTTTTGAACAACCGGCAAAAGGGCCGAAGTTCGATTTTGTTTCAACACTCGCTTTTTCAGAATCACTTTTTCACAGCAACGGAAAATGGGCGGCACTGAACACTTTGAGAAACCTGTTCGTCCGTGCAGAGAACATTATCTGGAAACCGCTTAACATGTGGGTCGGAAGCAGAATGTACCGCGGGGATGACATATATCTTCTTGATTTCTGGCCGCTTGATGATGCAAATATGTACGGCGGCGGCATCGGACTTAAGTTTGACACTTGGACAGTTGATTACTATATCGGTTTCAACCGTCTTGAGATCGACTGGCAGTATCAGGAAAAACAGGTGGTTACTGACACTTTCGGGGCTGAAAGCATTACATGGATGGACCGTCAGCGGCTTGTAACAGGGCTGAAATATGAACACAAATATCAGCTCAGTGACAAAGGAACAGGGATAAAATGGAAGCTTTTTGCTGAGTTGCAAAGAATCGGTGAAGGTGAGAAATATAACGATCCTGTCGATGATGAGAATCTTATCTCCTATCCTGAAGATCTCGGCTGGTCAGTCGGTGGTCAGCTTGGATTTTACGGTTATCAGAAAAACAGTTTTTTCAATATGTTTGCTAAACATTCCGGAGGTCTTGCCGCCTACGGACTGCTGAGCGTTCCGTGGGGTTTTGACAATGAATACAAAACAACGAATGCCAAAGAATTTCTGTTCGGTCTTTCAGGTAATACGGAATTTAAGCATTTCGGCAACATGTGCGGGGCTTATGTCAGATATTTTGAAGATGCAGACCCGAACAAATACGACAATGATGACTTTGTTGAGTTCATTTTTGCGATAAGGCCCCATGTGGTTCTCCATGAATATTTCTATCTTGCATTTGAACTGAGCCACCAGCTTAAGAAGACCAACGGACTGACGCGGCTTAGCGACGATTCCGAAAAGAACATTCTGCCGCAAGTGACAAAAATTTCATTTATTCCGATAGTTACGATAGGCGGTGGAAACTATGCAAGACCTCAGCTGCGGCTCGTCTATACTGCCGCATTCCAGAATGACGACACAAAAGCGCTTTACAATAAAGATGATATCAGGTCACAGCGGTCAGTGCTCCACTATTTCGGACTGAGTGCCGAGTGGTGGTTCAATGTCGGTCACAGGTAGGAGGAAAAAATGAATAAATTCAGATATATACTGTTTGCGATCATTTCAGTATCAGCTTTTTCATGTGTCGATGTAGATAAGATCGAAGGGCCGGTTGACATTACAAATCATGTTGAGGACTGGCGGGATGAAGTGATATATCAGCTTATCACCGACAGGTTTGCAGATGGTGATGTGAACAACAACCATAAAGTGAACAAATTGTCCCTCACGGCCTGGAACGGCGGCGATTTTCAGGGAATCATTGATAACATTGACTATCTGAAAGAACTTGGTGTGACAACTCTTTGGATAAGTCCTGTTGTAAAAAATGTTGATGAAGATGCAGGCATTGCCGGCTATCACGGTTACTGGACTCAGGATTTCAAAGGGGTCAACCCGCACTTCGGCGATCTTGCAAAACTGCGCGAAATGGTTCAGATCCTTCATGAAAACGACATAAAAGTCATCCTTGACATTGTCGCAAATCATATCGGTCAGCTCTTTTATTATGACATGAACAAGAACGATCAGCCCGATGAAATGGTGATGGGAAGCAACATGACCTGTTCACAGTACTGCTCTCATATAGTCAATGTCGAAAATGAGCAGGCGGGAATTGAGATATGTAAGCAGGAATATAATGCCGGTTTCACAATGGGTGGAGACAATTCCGAATGTTTCAACAGCTGTGTGGACAGATGCGAAAATGAAGATTATCCGCAGAAAATGGGACTGAAAAGATATTCAGAGTGGGACCCCGATTTTGATCCAAGAAAGATACGGGCATTTTCAGAAGCGGGTGAATCAGGTCTTGCTCCGCTTAAATGGGTCTATATGCCTGAAATTAACCGAGTTCCTCCGAATCCGCCTGAATTTCACAACGATGAGTGGTACAACAGAATGGGAAGAACTGTTTCCTGGGACAGTGATTATCAGGTCGTTAAAGGTGATTTCCCTGGTGGTTTGAAAGATCTCGACACGACAAAAGCTGATGTGAGAAATGCTCTGATCTCTGTTTTTCAGTACTGGATAAGTGCAATAAACATCGA
>ERZ795056.1761-NODE-1761-length-24984-cov-11.785591_pt1 | contig 24984 bp, 23 predicted proteins | sample MGYA00375140_ERZ795056 | MGnify/ENA primary metagenome ERZ795056 (study PRJEB30185, sample SAMN05720227) | activated sludge metagenome | isolation source: Anaerobic digester | place: USA | collected 2015-03-09 ... | reverse complement strand
GTGCTTTCCCACCGCCATGCACGTCTCTTGCGTTTCGCCGTTGATGGACCAGAATGGGTTGCACTCACCCCAGCCGAGGAGGCTATCCTGTGCCGTGATGCGCACGATGACGCTTTCAACGGCCTCGAGGGCACCGAGCGAAGTGACAAAGGGCGCCTTGAGTGGGATGCGTAGGGGGAAGAGGGTGATGTGGGTGATGACGGACATGGAAGTGCGAAGGTGGTGAAATGAAGAAGGGGCCTCGCGGCCCCTTCTCTCATCTTCTTGTTGGCGGATCACTCTTCGACCACCTCGAACGCGATGCTGCGCACCACGTCGCGGTGGAAGGTCACTTCGGCCTCGTACTTGCCGAGTGATTTGATCGCATCACCCTTGAGCTTGATGTGCTTCCGATCCACTTCGAAGCCGAGTGCCTTGATGGCATCGGCGATCTGGATGGTGTTCACACTACCGAAGATCTTACCGGACTCACCGGCCTTGGCACCGATCTTCAGGGTCTTGTTGACGAGTCCTTCGGCCATTTTCTCGGCTTCCGCCTTGATCTTGGCCTCTTTGTGGGCTCGTTGCTTGAGGGTCTCAGCCAATTGCTTCTTCTCGCTATCGGTGGCGCTCACAGCGAGGCCACGGGGCAGCAGGAAATTGCGGGCATACCCATCGCGCACCTTTACTACGTCGTTGGCGTAGCCCAGATGCTCCACGTCTTTCTTCAGGATCACTTCCATGGTCGTAGTGGCGTTGGGTCGTTCTTACTTGAGCATATCGGCCACGTACGGCATCAGGGCCAGATGGCGGCTGCGCTTGATGGCTTGACCGACCTTGCGCTGATACTTCAGGCTGGTTCCGGTAAGACGACGGGGAAGGATCTTGCCTTGCTCGTTCACGAAACGGAGGAGGAAGTCGGCGTCCTTGTAGTCGATGTAGGTGATCCCCATCTTCTTGAAGCGACAGTACTTCTCCTTCTTCGTCTCGATGGCGATGGGAGTGAGATAGCGGATCTCGTTGTTCTCGGCTGCCATGGCTTAAGCGTTGGTGGGTTCGATGGTCTTCTTGGAAAGCTGCTTGTGGCGACGCTTTTCAGCGAAGCCCACATGGTGCTTGTCCATCACGATGGTCAGGAACCGGATCACGCGCTCATCGCGGCGGTATTCGGTCTCGAGCTTGGCAACGAACGCAGCGTCCGCTTCGAACTCGATCAGGTGGTAGAAGCCCGTGGACTTCTTCTGGATGGGATACGCGAGCTTGCGCATCCCCCAGCTCTCTTCGTGGTGGATCTTGCCACTGCCTGCTAGGATCAGGTCTTTGAATTTTTTGACCGCCTCCTTTGTCTGATCCTCAGACAAAACGGGAGTAAGGATGAAGACGGTCTCGTACCGGTTGGTCATGTGACGTTCGGTTGATTTGGGCCGCGAATGTAAGGGATCTTGCTGAACCACAGTGCCCTGTGACCCCTTGTTCGCCAACATCCATGCCGCTGCTTCTGTTGATCTGGCGCGTTGCAGCACCTTCAAGAACAGATCCAATCCATTGACGTTCAGAGGTTCACATAGCACCTGACCAGGCCTTAGGACCAGAAGTTCTCAACGCCTGGGAAGTAGGCCGAGGTGCCCGGTTATCTTCGCGCCGCAACCATGGACCAGTTCATCGTCAGCGCCAGAAAATACCGTCCGGCCACCTTCGATACGGTGGTCGGTCAGGAGGCGGTGACCGACACCCTGAAGAACGCGATCAGGAGCAACCACTTGGCACAGGCCTTCCTGTTCACGGGTCCCCGGGGGGTGGGCAAGACCACCTGCGCGCGCATCCTGGCCCGCACCATCAACTGCGAGAACCTCAACCCTGACCTGACCACCTGTGGCACGTGCGCGCCTTGCGTGACCTTCAGCGAAGGCCACAGCATGAGCATCTTCGAGCTCGACGCGGCCAGCAACAACAGTGTCGAGGACATCCGGAGTCTGATCCAACAGGTAACGATAGCACCACAGGTAGGCACCAAGAAGGTGTACATCATCGATGAGGTGCACATGTTGAGCCAAGCGGCGTTCAATGCCTTCTTGAAGACCTTGGAAGAGCCACCGAGCTACGCCATCTTCATCCTGGCCACCACCGAGAAGCACAAGATCCTACCCACCATCCTGAGCCGCTGTCAGGTGTTCGACTTCCGTCGCATCCAGATCGCGGACATCACCCGTCACCTGGCCTCCATCGCTTCCAAGGAAGGGATCGAAGCGGAACCGCAAGCGCTGCATGTCATCGCCCAGAAAGCGGACGGTGGGCTGCGGGACGCCCTGAGCATCTTCGACCAGCTGGTGAGCTTCACCGGACACCGGTTGAGCTACAAGGATGTGGTGCAGAACCTGAACGTGCTGGACCATGAGCACTACTTCCGGATCACCGAGAGCCTGGTGCATGGCGACATTCCTGCTGCCTTGGTCGAGTACAACGCGATCCTGCAACAGGGCTTCGATGGACACTTGTTCGTGACCGGTCTGGCGCGGCACTTACGCGACCTGTTGGTGGCCCAGGATCCGCGCACCTTGCCCTTGTTGGAAGTGAGCGAGGACCTGGCCCAACGGTATGGCGAACAAGCCCGGACCACCGATCGGGACCTGTTGGTGCGTGGGCTGGACAAGCTCGCCCAATGCGATGCCCAGTACAAGCAGAGCAAGGAACCGCGCTTGCTGGTGGAGCTGGCACTGATCCAGCTGGCCACGCACCGGAGCACTCCGGACACTGCCGCTGCACCGCCCGAACAGGCGGAAAAAAAAAACACTGAGCGCGTCGTAAGCGTTGCTCCGTCCTCGCCCACGGTCCCGCCGGCTGCGACAACGTCGTCCCCGGTAATCCCTCCTCCAGTGCCGCAGGCCCCCGTCGCTGCAACGCCCTACCCGGAGGTGGCGCAAGCGCCACGGCGCCGCTTGGTCGGTCAAGTGAGCATCAAGGCGAGCGCGGTGGCGGTGGCAGAAGAACCCATCGCCCCGATCGACACCGACGCTGGACCGGCACTACCGACCTCCACTAAGGAAGTGAACCAGGTGCTGCTGGTAAAGGCCTGGACGGACTACGCGATGGCCCAACGCGAACGCGGCCGAAGCAGCTTGCACGCCACCCTGTGCGCGCGCGAACCCGTGGTGCAAGGTCCGGGACGTATCACCTTCGCCATTGTGAACGACGTGCAGGAGAACTACCTGAGGAACGAAAAACCCGAACTGCTGGGCCACCTGCGCAGGGCCTTGGGCGATCCAGGATTGGAACTGGATGTGGTGAAGGAGCAAGTGGTCGTGAAGCCGCGGTTCACCCCGGTGGACCGCTTCAAGTTGATGGCGGAGAAGAACCCGGCACTGCTGCACTTGCACGAACTGCTGAAGCTGGACCTCGGCTAAGCCGCCTTCAGCGAAAATTCGCTAGGAATGGCCGCCTAGGAATTACCTTTGGCCATCCGAAGAAGGGCCGATCCCTGTCCTCGGCACACCGAACCACAAAACCCCTGTACGATGTCCAAGATCAAGGTGAGCAAGCCCGTTGTGGAGCTGGATGGCGATGAGATGACCCGCATCATCTGGCGCTGGATCAAGGACCAATTGATCCTGCCCTACGTGGATGTACCCATCGAGTACTACGACCTCGGCATCGAGAGCCGCGACAGGACGGACGACAAGATCACGGTCGAAAGCGCCAAGGCCATCCTCAAGCACAACGTGGGCATCAAGTGTGCCACCATCACGCCGGACGAAGCGCGCGTGGAGGAGTTCGGACTGAAGCAGATGTGGAAGAGCCCCAACGGCACCATCCGCAACATCCTCAACGGAACGGTGTTCCGTGAGCCCATCGTGATCAGCAACATCCCGCGCTTAGTGCCGGGTTGGACCCAACCGATCATCATCGGTCGCCATGCCTTCGGTGATCAGTACCGCGCCAGCGATGCAGTGATCAAGGGCAAGGGCAAGCTCACCATGACCTTCACCCCGGAGGATGGTGGCGAGGTTCAGACCTGGAACGTGTACGATTTCGAGGGCAATGGTGTGGCCTTGAGCATGTACAACACGGACGAGAGCATCGAGGGCTTCGCACGCAGCTGCTTCAACCTTGCCTTGGCCAAGAAATGGCCGCTCTACCTGAGCACCAAGAATACCATCCTGAAGAAGTACGACGGACGCTTCAAGGACATCTTCGAAGAAGTGTACCAGAAGGACTTCAAAGCCGCTTTCCAAGAAGTCGGCATCGTGTACGAGCATCGCTTGATCGACGACATGGTGGCCAGCGCCATGAAATGGAGTGGCGGCTACGTGTGGGCCTGCAAGAACTACGATGGCGACGTGCAGAGCGACACCGTGGCACAGGGCTTTGGATCGTTGGGTTTGATGACCAGTGTGCTGATCACCCCGGACGGCAAGACCATGGAGGCCGAGGCCGCGCACGGCACGGTGACCCGCCACTATCGCATGCATCAGCAAGGCAAGCCCACCAGCACCAACCCCATCGCCAGCATTTTCGCGTGGACGAGGGGTCTGGCGTTCCGTGGGAAGCTGGACGGCAATGCACAGCTGATCGACTTCTGCGCCAAGTTGGAGCAGGTCTGCATCCGTACCGTGGAAAGCGGCAAGATGACCAAGGACCTGGCCGTCTGTATCCACGGGGAGAAGGTGGGCAGCGAGCACTACCTGAGCACCGAAGCCTTCATGGCCGCTTTGCGCGAGGAGTTGGAGCGGGGGATGGCGTGAGGAGGAAGCCTGAATGATATCGCGTTGGGGCGTCCACGGGCGCCTCATCGCGTTACTGGACCATGAGGAAGCCCGCCATCACCTCCCGCGACCTGGACCGCTTGGCCGTTCCGGCCATCATCAGCGGCATCGCTGAACCGGTGATCTCCTTGGTGGACACGGCCTTCGTAGGCAGCTTGGGCACGGCGGACCTCGCCGCGGTGGGTATCGCGAGCAGCTTCTTCTTGTTGGTGGTGTGGGTCCTGGCCCAAACGCGCAGCGCGGTGCTGGCGGTGGTGGCGCGCTATTTCGGGCAGGACCGTGTGGCCGACATCGCAGGGTTGGTCCCCATCGCCATCTGGATGAACTTCCTGTTGGGCTTCGTCTTCTTCGCGATCACCAATGCCTTGGCGGAGCCGATCTTCCGCATGTACAATGCTGAAGGCGCCATCCTCGAGAAGGCGGTGGCCTACTACCACATCCGCAGTTACGGGCACCCCATCGTCCTTGCCACGTTCGCGATCACCGGGGCTTTCCGGGGTATCCAGAACCTGAGTTGGAGCATGTGGATCAGCATAACGGGTGCCTTGGTGAACGGGCTTCTCAACCCGCTGTTGATCTTCGGCGCCGGTCCCATTGAGGCCATGGGAAGCGAGGGCAGCGCATGGGCAAGCGTGGTCGCTCAAGTAGTGATGTTCGGCCTGGCCGTATACATCCTTCTTGATCGCACACCGTTCTCCTTGTTCCCTCGCTCATGGAGACATCCGGAGTTATTGGGATTGTGGCTGCTCAGTGGCAACCTGTTCGCACGAACCATCGCACTGAACCTCTGTTACTACCTCGGCAACCGCTATGCGACAGGTTATGGAGTGGAGTATATCGGCGCGCATAGCATCGCCATGCAGGTGTGGCTGTTCAGCGCGTTCTTCATTGATGGATATGCTGCGGCAGGCAGTGTTCTGGTAGGTCGGTTGAACGGCGCAGGTAATTGGCGGGACCTTTATCGAGTAAGTTGGGCAGTGGTCCGAAAGAGCGTGTTCATCGGCGCGATCCTCTCACTGCTCTACCTGGCAGGCTATACAGTGATCGGATCGTGGTTCACTGCTGACCGATCCGTGCTTGAACTACTGTCCGGGGTGTTCTGGCTCGTCGTGATCACCCAACCCATCAATGCGGTGGCCTTCGCTTTTGACGGGGTGTACAAGGGGTTGGGGAATGGCAAGGTCCTGCGCAACGTACTGCTGACCTCCACACTACTTGCCTTCGTACCGGTCATCGTTGTACTGGACCGGTACCACTTCCTATTGCATGCCATATGGTGGGCATTCCTCGCGTGGATGTTCCTACGTGGCCTATTGCTCGCCCTGCACTTTCGAAGCTGCTACGGACCTCTCGCACGGCGTTTGGTCCAGGAACCAGGAGCCGTCCATCAGGACATTTGACATCCATTGAACATCGTCCCTGTGGCCAGGCACCTTAATTTCGTACGCATGAGGTCACGGATCACATTTCTGGCGATGATGCTGAGCTTCAGTATCGCGCATGCTCAGGAAACACGACCCACCGTCAAGAAGGACACCAGGTCCTTCTCCGAACGTATCTGGTTCGGTGGAGGAGTTGGCCTTTCCTTCGGCACGGTCACAGCCATCCAACTGGACCCCATGCTCGGGTACAAAGTGGACGAGGAGGGCAAGTTCACTGTTGGAGCGGGTGCTAGTTACTGGTACCTGAGGGACAACCGTTTCGCGAGCAATAACACCTTGCAGGGTTATGGTTACCGCCCTTTCCTACGCTATCGTTTCATTGAACAGGCCTATGCGCATGCCGAGTTCCTTCACATGAACGTGGACGCCTACAACTACATCACCGACCGTACACAACGACTTTGGGTGCCACACGTGCTCGTTGGAGGCGGATACGTGCAACCCTTGGGCGGACGCAGCTCCATCTTTCTTCAGGTGCTGTTCGAGGTGCTACAGGACCCCAACAGTATCTATCGGAACCAAGGGCCGATACTGGGTGGCGGCATCGGTATCGGGTTTTAGTTTCCAGCGAGAGCGCTTGACCAATGGGGTCAATTGCGACGATCCGGGACATCCTCACGTATTCTCGTGTGTTCACATTGTAACACCATCTTCGATGTAGGTTTGTAACTCTAACCAAAACCGCCTCCCATGAGACTGCTTCACTTTTCGATGATCCTCGGCCTTTCAGCAACCTTGGCCATGTCCGGCTGCAAGAAGGACGACCCCTGTGACGATGTGACCTGTTTGAATGGAGGCACATGTAGTGACGGGACTTGCTCGTGCCAATCCGGGTATGAAGGCAGCACATGTGGAACTGAAGTCCGGGCCAAGTTCTTGAGCACATACAATGTCAATGAGACCTGTCCTTCCGGCAATTTCAGCTACCAATCCACCATCACCACGTCCTCTACAGGGATCAATCGGGTCATCATCAACAACTTCGCTGGGTTCGGGGTTTCAGCCACAGCTAGTGTGACAGGTTCCTCGATCACCATTGGAACCCAGCAAGTGGACATCCAAGGCAATGCAGCAACGATCTCAGGCAGCGGTCAACTGAGTGGTTCGATCCTGACCATTTCCTACACCATTTCTGCAGGTGGCAGTTCCGAGAGCTGTACCTTGACCTGTACCAAACAGTGACCCTACGTACCGGCGAATTTCGAAGAAGGAGCGGCCCCTGGGTCGCTCCTTCTTCGTTCGGCACGTGGTAACCGCCCGCGGTCATGGCGATACGCTTGGTGGTGTGGCGGAGCCCAATTCGTTCCGAATACCCTATTTTCGCGGCCCGAACATTCGAATCCAAGCATCATGGCATCCACGTCCGACGTGAACATCGGTTCCTACATCCGCTTCAATGGCGATATCTGCCAGATCATGGAGTGGCAGCACCGCACGCCAGGCAACTTGCGGGCATTCTACCAAGGAAAGATGCGCGTGTTGCGCAACGGCAAGCTCAACGAGCACCGGTGGCGTAGTGGTGAGACCTTGGAAGTGTTGCGTGTAGAGGTGCATGAGCTGCAATACCTCTATCGCGAGGGCGACAACCTCGTGTGCATGGACCAGGAGACCTTCGAGCAGAAGTATGTACCAGTGGAGCTCTTCGGCGATGCGATGCGGTTCATGAAAGAGGAGATGGTGGTACAGATCGGCTTCGAGAGCGAAACCCCCATTTTCGCACGCCCTCCGAAAGTGGTCGAACTGGAGGTCACCTATACGGAGCACGCTGTGAAAGGTGATACCAGTAACAAAGTAATGAAATCAGCCACCCTCGCTGGTGGAGCAGAGATCAGTGTACCCAGTTTCGTGGACATCGGCACCGTGGTACGCGTGGATACCGAGACCGGCGAATACTTGGACCGGGTGAAGAAATAAGGTGCTTGCCACGGCTCCCTCGAGGACCCACCACTGATGGTCAGTGGTGGGTCCTTTTCGTTCAGGGAAGGCTTGCACGGCGATGTCGTTCACTGGGCGCCCCTACCTTTGGACCACAAGTCCTATTCCCCGCGTGAAGCTCCATCCCCCGCACACCGCCGCACAACTGGCAGCGTTGATCCATGCCCAGGTCACCGGCCGGACCGAGCGTTTGGTCACCGGCCTCAACGAGATCAATCGGGTGGAGGAAGGCGACCTGGTCTTCGTGGACCACGAGAAATACTACGACAAGGCACTCAAGAGCGCTGCCACCACGATACTGATCAACAAGGCGGTGGATGCTCCGGAGGGTAAGGCGCTCCTCATCAGTGATGACCCCTGCCGCGACTACAACACGCTCATCCGTCGCTTCATGCCCCGAACCGGATGGACTGGGACCGATGTGCACATCGGTCCCGGCAGTGAGGTGCATCCAAGCGTCGTGCTCGGTGCGCATGTTCGCATCGGGGTGGATTGCATCATCCATCCCGGGGTGGTCATCTACGAGCACACGACCATCGGCGACCGTGTCATCATCCATGCCAACACCGTGATCGGTGCCGACCCGTTCTACTACAAGAAACGCCCTTCAGGCTTTGACAAGATGCCACCTGGCGGCAGCGTGGTCATTGAGGATGATGTGGAGATCGGCGCATTGTGTACCATCGACCGAGGTGTGAGCGCCGATACCCGAATCGGCAAGGGCAGTAAGCTCGATAATCATATCCAAGTGGGCCATGACACGCTTATCGGTTCGGGTTGCCTCATCGCTTCGCATGTGGGTATCAGTGGTGCCGTGGTGATCGAGGATAATGTGACGTTGTGGGGTCAGGTCGGTATTCCCAGCAAACTTCGCATCGGCAAGGACGCGGTGGTCCTGGGGCAAAGCGGAGTGATGGGTTCACTGCCAGGTGGTAGGACCTACTTCGGTAGTCCCGCAGGTGAATGGAAGGCCAAGATGCGGGAGATCGCGTTGATCGCAAGGCTCCCCGATCTCTTCAAGAAATCGGGGGCTTGATCCATGGCCCGCCTCGAACGCATCATCGAACGATTGGAGCTGAAGGAGTTCCAGTTGCGCGCGCTACTCGATGTGACCAAGGCGATCAACAACAATGTACCACGCGCTGAACTGTTGCGGCTCTACGAGAAGATCGTGAGGGACGATCTGGGCATCACCCGATTGATGCTCTTCGAGCGGACCGACCGTTGGGAACGGATCCTTGAATTCGGCACCAGTACCAACGATGATGACCTGGATGTGGAACAGGCCTTCGGCCGGTTCGTGGATATCCAGGTGATCGATAGTGAGAGCGCAGGGAGCTTGGGTGCCTTCGATGTAGCCGTTCCTGTACATCACCGGGACCACCCTTTGGCCTTCTTGCTCATCGGTGACATCGACGAGGATGAACAACGCATGAGTCCGACGGTGAAGCATCTGAACTACATCCAGACCCTCACCAACCTGATCGTAGTGGCCATGGAGAACCAGCGCTTGGCGGACCAGGCCCTGCGGCAGGTAAGGGACCAACGGGAGTTGGAGCTGGCGCGAGAGATGCAGCGCATGTTGGTACCTGCCCAGCTCCCGAACAATGACGTGATCGAAGCAGCGGCGTGGTATCAACCCCACAGCCAAGTGGGCGGGGACCACTACGACCTGATCACCTTGGACGACGGCACCTATGTGGCCTGTGTTGCCGATGTGAGCGGCAAAGGGATCGCAGCGGCGTTGTTGATGAGCAATTTCCAAGCGAACCTGCATGCCAGCGTGCGACACAACACCGATCTGGGAGATCTGGTACGCGAGCTGAATGGCAGGGTACAAGCGAATGCGCGTGGAGAACGCTTCATCACCTTGTTCATCGGGCACATCGATCCGGTAGCGCGACGGATCCGTTTCGCCAATTGTGGACATAACGCACCTCTACTACGGACCGAAGCGGGTATCCAAAGCCTGACGGACGGGTGCATCGCACTGGGCATGATGCCATCCCTACCCTTCCTGAACGTAGGTGAAGTGACCTTCACACCCGGCTCCACCCTGCTCTGCTACACGGATGGCCTTGTCGAACAGGAGGACGACCATGGACATGCATTCGAGACAGACGCTTTGGGAACCATGCTTCGAGACCTCTCCCATGCTGGCCCGGCAAGGTTCAATGATGCGTTGATCGAGGCTTTCGAGATCCATCGAGGGACCCAACCCATCCTGGACGACATTGCCGTGCTCACGTGTCGGTTCAAGTAGCTACGCCCTGCAGCTAGCGGCCTTCTTCTGGAAGTGATGAAGGCAGCCCCACGGGATACTTCAGATCGAACAACACGATGATGAGGGTGAACGCCCAGAATGGTACGGAGGCCTTATCGGTGTCCAAGAAATTATTGAGGGCCCCGTGCAGGTAGTAGGTCACCAAGCCAAGCAAGGCGGCCATCATCAGGCGGCGATCCACACCCGAGGGCATACGGGCGAACAGGCGCATGCCTTTCACCAAAGTGACCAGGACCAGTGCAAGCATCAGGCCCAGGCCTGGCAAACCTTGCTCACTTAGGGGGCCGAGGTACTCACTGTGTGCGTTGCCTCCTTCCCCGAAATTGGTACTGATGATGGTGCGATCCTCGGAAGCCTGGAAAGGCGCGTACTGGAACATGTAGGTACCCGGTCCCCATCCGAAGAATGGTCGCTCCATGAACATGCGCATGGCCGAATTCCAGCGGTTGATCCGTTCCAGGTTGCTTGCATCGCTGGAAATGTTCGAGATGGAGCGCACATGCTCCCCTAGGTCATCGGAGGATTCCTCCCGGTTACGCTCCAATGCAATGGTGATCTGTTCATGGTTCGCCCAATAGAGCCCGCCCAACGTGGCCACCCCGATGGCCATCGCCCAAACCGGCACTTTGAGTCGGACGATGAGGAACACACCAATGGCCCCCAAAAGGCTGAGCCAAGCCGCACGAGTGTAGGAGAAGATGAGACCGGTCAACAGTGTCAGGAACATTAGAAAGGCCAATATCCGGCGCGTCGCAGAGTAGCCGGGCATGGTCAATGCGCCCAGCGAGAACGGCAGAAAGAAAGCGATTATGGCACCATAGCTCGTATGGTCCTTGAAGAACGGCGTCATCACCCAATGGGCGGGATCATGCTCGAAACCGAACTGTGAATGATGGATGAGGGTGTATCCGATGACGATGAACAGGCCGGAGAGGTACGCCCAGATGAACCGTTGCATGTTCCGTGTGTCCTGGAACAACCGTGACATGATGAAGTACATGGAACTGACGAACCATAGCCTGGCCAACACGTATTTTAAGGACACCAAGGGCATGCTGCTCGGAATGATGCACAGCGTCATCCACCCGACCTGCAACAGGATGATCACCGTGATCGGATGACGGATTAGCCGTCGGTCGAGCACATTCGGTTCCAACGCGAGCTTCACGAAGAATAGGACCATGAGTCCCACCAGTAGTGGCTCTGTTGGCAAGGCCACCCCTATACCACCGAGGTCGAGCTCTTCCAGATTGATCGAGAGTGGCGTCGCGAAGGCGATGAAATAGATCAGCCGGTCGACCGCGGTGAGCATCGCCCACACGATGAGCAACACCGCAGGCAACACACTGAACCAATAGATCTGACCAGCCATAAAAGCAGCATTGAGCACCACGAAGGCGATGCTCGCCATGAACACCCAATGTTCCTTTAGCAGCCGCATGGCCGTTCAGGCACGTTGGTCACGCCATATGAGTAGCAGGTACGCCAGGAACACGGAACTCACCACCGAGAGCAGCAGGATGAGCCACCGGATCGGGTATACCTTCTTGTCACTGATCTCCGGGTAGACGATCACATTGGTATAGGTCAGTTCCTTCGTGACATCGTTGACCACCCGTTCATATTCGGTCAGCAATTTGTCGTAGTTCGTCCTGAAGAGATTGCTCAATTCACTGAGTTCCCTGAACTCACCTCCATGTCGCTCAAGGTCCCTGATCAATCCTTGCACTTCGTCGATCCTGGTCTTGGGTGCACCGGACTCGATCATGCGCATATATCCCTTGGTCAGTTCCTTCACCTGACTGTAGTAGTCGAGGATGCCCTCCTTCGCACGAAGGGTGTCCAAGCGCTTCTCCACGGAATCCATCTTCTCACGCGCATGGGCAAGCGAGCGTTCAGAGATCGCCAGGAGCTCGTAGGATTTCTCCCGCTGAAGGCGTCTGGCCAAGAGATTGGCCTGGTCCAACATGGCGTTCACCAGGTCCCGAGCACGGCGTGGGTCCTCGTCCACGATCTCGATATGGACCGATTCATAGGTGGTCTTACGGATCTCGACACGGTCCTTGAACTCGTTGTACAAGGCGAAGTATCCGCCCTGTCTGGTGGTATCCATGTCGTAGACCTCGTGCAGCTCGAAGTTCTTGATCAAACTATCGCGTATGCTATTGCTCTCCAGCAGTTGGAGCAGTTGATCGGTCCGTGTCTCGATGCTGTAGCTGTTCAGGTTCACGGGATAGACCGTGGCCCTGCTCATGTACTTGGGAGGCATGAACACGGGCATGCTCGCAATAGTGGCCACCACTGCGGCAGTGATCGCTACCAACGCCAAGGTCTTCCAGTTGCGTCGGGCTACTTCCGCATACCGACCGAAGGTGATCTCACCGGCCATGTTGTGAACTGAGTTTACTGAGGTTCGTTTGAATGATGAGAAGGCACAGGGCCAGGATGAGTCCACTAAGACCACCGATCAGCACCACCAGCCAACGGATGGGCCTGGCAGGCTTATCCATGACCTGTGCTCGGTCCACCACGAACTTGAATGGCACTCGACTATCCAATTCAGCACGAACAAGGTCGCGTTTGGCGCGAAGCTCGTTGATGCGCCAGCTCCATTTTATGACCTGTTCACTAAGTACGATATAGGGGCCACCGATCTCCGATAGCCCCGCGAATCGTTCCTCCAGTTCCTTCAATGCACGTTGGTCGTTCTTCACGATGGCCGCCCCGATGTACTCATTGAAGCGCTCCGCCTGGGATTCATAGTCATGTACGCCCAATCGTTGTAATGCCCGCAGACTGTCCGTAAGACCGTGGAGTTCCACCTTGGAGATCTCCAGTTGGGCATCCAGTAGTTCCAATGCGCTATTCAGACGTTGGTGCTGCATTTCGCGCCACACCGTATCCACTTGATCGCAGATGAAATTGGCCATTCCCGCTGCGCGTTCCGGATCTTGATCGAGCACCTCCACTTCAACGCTATTGAACCGGGTCTTGCGAAAGGTCACCTGGTCATCAAAGATGCCGATCAGCTCTGCCTTGGGGTATTCCACTTCCTCATCGATACCGTAGACCGTGTAGAGGTCGAACCTTTCCACCGTGCGCTCCCGGATGGTCACCGATCGAAGCATTTGCAACAGGTGTTCGAGGTCCTTCTCCTCACCCACGGCCATCAGATCATCACCGGTGGTCCGCTGGTCAGCCAGAAGAGCCTTCGAGACCGAATTGGTGAGGGTGGGGAACAGGACCACCTCACTGCGATACATGGGGGTCATGAGGACCGCTGCGACCAACCCGCCCAAAACACCCAGAACGGTAACCCCGAGCACCAGTTTCCAATGACGTCGTACGTACGGGACCAGGTCCAACGTAGGCTGTGCCGGACGAGGGGCCTGGGGGGAAGGATGCACATTCAACGCCATGCCGGGTGATAAGGGGCCGCTAAAGTAGGACTTAGGGCCTGTCGCCCCGGCCATTAACGGCTGGTGGGGAGCTTCATTGCCTGACGTAGGACCTTGGGGGTGACCAGACCTGTCATCAAAGCAGAGAGCGACGCTGCGCCAAGGAAAATGAGCGCACGTTGAGGCAAGGGCAGTGTCAGCAAGGCCTGTGCGAGTAGGAAGAGCATCAACCCATGGACCGCACCACGAAGGAATAGCATTCCCAATCCGGGCAGCATATGCGCCTTGGCCGCCAGCACCACCTGGACCGCAGCTGTGGCCAATTGCGTGACCAAGCTCGCCCAAGCTGCTCCCTCGGTCTGGAAGCGAGGGATGAGAACAAGGTTCAGCGCGATGTTCATCACCGCCCCGGTCGCGGCCACCCCGTTCAAAGCACGCAGCTCACCACCTGCGGTCAACAACGTGCCGAACACGTAGGTGATGCATACACCGACGAAGCAATACATCAACAAGACGAAGGACGGCGCGGCAGCTGATGTGTGCTCCGCATAGATGAGCTCCAGCACGGGCTGGGCGTTCCAATGCATGAAGGCGGCCAGCGGTATCGCACCGGCGAGCAGGATCCGTAACGCCAAAGAGACCAAAGGAGCGACATCATCACGTTCTTTGATGGATCGGCTGAACATGGGCAACAACAGGCCGGCAAAGAGGTAGCCCAACATGTTGAAGGCCTCGAAGTATCGGAAGCCTTGTGCGTAGATGCCAGCTTGGAACGCACCATCGGGGAGCATGCGCTCCAGCATCAGTGTATCCGTGCGGTAGTAGAAGGTCATGAGTAGGATGAGCAGCGCATAAGGAAAGCTCTGCTTCAGCACCACCCGACTGAACGTAGGGTTCCAACCTAACCTCACCTTCCCGCTAAGACGTAGGGTCAGCACCAAGGCTACCAGGAATGTGGCGCCATAAGCCATGGTCTGTGCGCGAACGAACCACTCGATGCGGAACGGAATATCGCTACTACGCCCCCAGAGCAGCCAACCCACCGCAAGGATCAATAGTACCCGATCCAGTATGCTCAACAGACTGTCCTGGCGGAACTGCTGGGCACCGGCGATGTTGCTGCGCAGGTAAAGAATACTGGCCACCAGTGCCTGGTTCAACACCAACCAGCCAAGCAGGTCCAATTGCGCCCCTTCGTAGCCCAGCACCAAGCCCACGACCATGGTCAGTAGCGCGTACAACCCGGCCAATACCATGCGAACCCCGATGACACCGCTCAGGTACTTGCCCATCAGATGCGTATGCTGGGCGACATTACGTGTGTTGTAGTTCGTCAGCCCCAGGTCCAGCACGATGTTCAGCAGGAAGCTCAGGCTGAGCAAGGCCGCATAGGTGCCGTAGTCCGAGGCCCCTACGGCGCCCTGGACACCCGCATCGATACCGAGCAGGTAAAAGGGCTTCACCAGCAGGTTGAGTACCAGCAGAAGGGCCAGGTTGGTGATGAACGTTCGTTGCATTGCCGGGGTGAAGATGGGGAGAGCGCGGGGAACCGGGCCCGATCCGTTGGTGACTTCTACCAAGAAAGGACGCGCTCCAGTGAGATGGAACCGCAAGCCGATCCTTGGGTGCATTGGTCGGCTTTGATGGATGATGGTCCCGCCCTTGCCAAGGATCGCCACCTTTGCAACGCCCCCGCACCCTGTCCCCTTCCTTATGCGCATCGCCGTCAACACCCGCCTACTGCTCGCCGACAAGTTGGAGGGCATCGGCTGGTTCGCGCACGAGACCTTGCAACGCATCGTTCGGGCGCATCCTGAACATGAGTTCCTGTTCCTCTTCGACCGGGCCTATGACGAACGCTTCATCTATGCCCCTAACGTAACCCCTGTGGTGATGGGCCCTCCAACACGGCACCCGTTGCTCTACCGGCTTTGGTTCGACTGGCTCCTTCCACGACGCTTGAAGTCGCTCAAGGCGGACGCCTTCATCAGCCCGGATGGCTATCTGGCCCTTCATAGCTCGGTGCCGACACTTGCAGTGATGCATGACCTGAATTTCGAACATCACCCCGAGGACCTTCCGACCGCGTACCGGAATTTCTACCGCAGCTATTTCCCCCGTTTCGCTCGTCATGCCACACGCTTGGCCACCGTCAGTGAATTCAGTCGTCGCGACATTGCGCAGCGGTATGGTGTGGAAGAAGGGCGGATCGACGTGGTCTATAATGGAGTGGGCGAGCTCTTCACCCCGCTCGACAGTGCGGAACGGGAAGGTGCCAAGTCGCAATTCGGCCAAGGATCGCCCTACTTCATATGCGTAGGCTCGCTCCATCCGCGCAAGAACATAGCAAGGTTGCTTCAGGCCTTCGATCATATGCTGGAACACCACCCGGTCGAAGTAAGGCTCGTAGTGGTAGGTGAAAGCTTCTGGTGGGACGCCCGAATGAAGACCTCATGGGAAGGAATGCGGCATAAGGACCGGGTGACATTCACCGGGAGACTGGGGCAGCAAGACCTACGCAAGGCGATGGGTGGTGCCATGGCCTTGACATTCGTCAGTTACTTTGAAGGCTTCGGGATACCGGTGGCGGAGGCCATGAAGTGTGGAGTCCCGGTGGTTGCAGCAGAAACGACCTCTTTACCCGAAGTGGCCGGTGATGCCGCGCTCTACTGTGATCCTTTCAGTGTAACGGACATTGCCAAGTGCCTTTATACCATGCACAGCGATGAGGTGCTCCGTACCCAGCTCAGCACCCGGGGACTGAAGCGAGCGACCCGCTACACGTGGGACAATGCTGCTCACGACCTCTGGCAGAGCTTCGGTCGCATGTGCCGCGACGCAGGTCTTGACGTTCGATAGCGAGAAGCAGGTGGGCACTCCTGGATACATTCGCGCCATGTCGGTACTTGCAGCCTATCATACCAAAGGTCTGTTGGAGGCAGGATGTGATGAGGCGGGACGAGGCTGTCTGGCCGGTCCTGTTGTAGCCGCAGCGGTGATCCTACCCCCACGGATCCGTTTGCCGGGCCTGGATGACAGCAAGAAACTGACCTCCTCAACACGCGAACGGCTTCGGGTCGTGATCGAAGAAGAGGCGCTCGCTTGGGCCGTGTCATTCGTGCATCCCGAGGAGATCGACCGAACGAACATCCTGCGAGCCACATTCATCGCCATGCACCGTGCCATCGACCTGCTCGCACATCGTCCAGAACACTTGCTGATCGATGGCAACCGGTTCGCCCCCTATCGAGGTGTCCCACATTCGTGTCTGGTCAAAGGAGACGGGCGGTTCCGAAGCATCGCTGCCGCCAGCATACTTGCCAAGACACATCGCGACGAGGCCATGATCCTGGCCCATGAACAATATCCTGCCTACAACTGGGCAGTGAACAAAGGCTACCCGACCGCTGACCACCGGGCAGCCCTGGTCCGGGAGGGGGCGTGCCCGTTCCACCGCCGAAGCTTCCGTCTATTGCCCCTGGAAGAGGAGCTTTTCGCATCGCCACTGAGCTGACCTTGGCGATCCTAACTGGAATTCCTGTCCACACAGGCGTGTGCAAAGGGGCTTCACACCGCATGGGCACCGCAGCATGCAGCCGGTACTTTTGGGCGGTACCATGCGTCGTACCGTCACGTTCCTGTTCATTGTCGGCATCGTAGTCGGGGCCGTATGGACATTGTTGCGCTGGAATGGTGTGCGGTCCGCTCCTGTGGACCCTTGGCGTGCGATCCCCGAACGTACCGCGCTGGTGATCTCCGTACCGGATGCGTTCATGACCTGGGACCGGTTCACGCATACGGCACAGCTCTGGAAGGCCATTGCCACATTGCCGGGTGCCGCCGCTACCGATGGATTGATCGCCAGGACGGTGGTCCGTATGGAGAACGATGAGGCATTGCGTCAGGCGCTTCGCAACAGCTCGGTACTGGTCGCCGTGATGCGTCATGGTGGTGATGCCCTCGGTTGTCTTTTCGTAGGCACCCCTGCGAACGCTGATGGCGCCCCATTACGTGCTTTCGGAGAGTTGTTGGGATTGGATGCAACGGCATATGCAGCGTTGGGCAGAGGTGACGTTGTGCAGGTGCGACCTGACACGGCCTTGGCCACGCTCTCATTTTGCATCAGGCAAGGTGTTTGGCTCCTCGCGACCGATCCTTCCATGATGGACGAAGCCCTGCTCCAATGGAAGAAGGGTTCTTCATTGAAGGATGACACGGCGTTCACCGCCGCATTCTCCACCTTGGGTGCGGGTAGTGATGCGCATGTTTTGCTTCGTCCTGATCGCCTCCTGGACCTGGCTCAAATGGCATGGTCGCCCGAAGCATTGGACTTCCCCGAGGTCTCCGGACAATGGCTTGCCATGGACCTGCGATCACGTTCCGATGCACTATTGATGAGTGGGTTGTTGCTTGGTCCGCCATCCGGACCACATGCGATCGCCTTACATGGCCAGGATCGTGGTCCTATGGATGGTGCGCGGGTGCTACCCGGAAGTGTTACCGGATACAGGACGTGGAATGTGAGTGACATAACGCGCTGGTTGGCCGACCGCAAAGCCATGACGGACAGTGTCTGGGTAACAGACCTGTTGGGCTGGGCGCGGGGCACGGTCGGTGTCGCGCACACATCGGATAGCAGCACGAATCAATGGGCCTACTTCGCTGCCCCGGACGTGGATGCAGCCGAAGGTGCCTTGCGGAGCCTTTGTGCGGCAGGATGTGACACTTCCGGGTACCGAGGCCTGAAGCTCCAACGATTGCCACTGACCGGAATGCACGAAAGTGTGCTCGGGGAGGCTTTTTCCGGACTTGGAAGAGCGTGGTGGGTGGTGCTGGGTGATGCCGTGGTGTTCGGCACGACCACCTTGGAATTGGAACGGTCGATCGATGCTTGGTTGGATGGTCGATCATTGGCAGAGGATGCCCGCACCTCCGATTGGTGGGTTCGCATGGCCTCGAACGCGGGTTCCACGTGGTGGTGCGACATCGCACGTGCACAACCATGGAAGAGCAAGAGCCTGCTCGAGGCAGCGCGTCAGCACGTGGATCTCTGGAGTGCATTGGGAGGGTTCACGGTACACCTTTCACCGGGCCAACGAGGAAGTACCCACGTCACCGTCGGCTTGCAATACGCCCCGATCAAGGAGATCGCTGGACCGGAGCGATGGGTGGTCGAGCTGGGCGCACCGGTGAGTGGCACTCCACAAGAAGTGATCGACCACACCAACGGTACACGGCAGATCCTGGTGCAGGATGACCTGTTCACTTTGCATTTGATCGGCAGCACGGGTGAATTGATGTGGTCGCGTCCGATGGATGGGCCCATCCTCGGTGGGGTGAGACAGGTGGACCGTTTCCGCAACGGCAAGTTGCAGCTACTGTTCAATACGTCGGAGAAGGTACACCTGATCGATCGCAACGGGAAGGATGTCGGCGGGTTCCCCGTGGAACTGGAAAGCCGTAGTGCCACACCATTGTCCGTTTTCGACTACGAGGGTAACGGGGAACTTCGTGTCCTGGTGCCCACACAAAGCGGTACGATCATCAATATCGGAATGGACGGATCACCTGTGAACGGTTGGTCCGCACCGCGTTTGAAGGCCCCTGCAGCCACCAAGGTCGATCACCTTCGTATACGCAACAAGGACCATCTTATCGCCGTGGATACCCTCGGCCATGTTCACATCCTGGATAGAAAGGGAGCGGATCGTGAACGACCGCGTCTGGAACTGGGTGTTTCGCCGAGCGTCCTGGGTATCGTCCCAGGGAGTACCATCGGCACCTGTTCCGTGCTATGGCAGGGAAGCGACGGTGGGCTGTACAAGGGTACGCTGGAGGGCAAAGCTGAACTGCTCTTCCCTGGAAGGGGTGGGCGATTCACCGGGGCATGGTTCGCCAGTAACGGCGCAGTGATGCACACTGAAGTGAACAAGGACACGCTGTGGGTCAGGGAGGGAAGTAAGGTGGTCGCCCAACATGTGCTTTCAGGTATCGGGATACCAGGTACCCAGCACACGGTCAGCTCAGGCGAAGAGCAGGTCCTTGGCATCGCCACACAGAGAGGCAGCCTTCATCTCTTCGACGGGGACGGACAAGCCTTGTCCGGAACACCGGTGGTCGGCGCCGGCCCTTGGGTGCTCTCCGACCTCGATCGGGATGGGACTAGGGAACTGGTCACCGTGTCCTCGAATGGCATTGTGAAATGCCTCCCTTTCCCTCCGGTGCCATGAATCGTTGCTTGCCCGGTGCTCCAGAGCGCATAGCTTTGCTGGCTCAGCGCACGTCCGGGATCATGCCTTGGGTCCCGGCCCCATGAAACAGTCCCTCCTTCGCACGGTCCTCCGAAAGGAGATGGTCGGATTGGCCCGCGTCACGGTGCTGGTGTTGACCGCATTCCTGTTCCTGCTTGAATTCGGATACCGCGCCGACGCAGCTACCGGACTGTTGCTTGACCAACTGAGCTATGGCCTCGTCCTCGGTGCGGTAATGGTCGCGCTGGGAAGTGGTTTGCGCGCCAAACTGCGCGACGAGCCCGTGCGCAATGCCGAGTTCATCTGGTTCGTGCTGGGGATCGGCTTGCTCCTTTTACGTCCGTTCGACATGGAGTTCTGGCCCAAGGCACAACATTGGCCGCACCTGCTCTACCTCCTCGGGTTCTTCTTCATTGAGCTTTCCAGGCTGGAACTGGGTCGTAACAGTACGCTCTTCAATCCTGCGTTGCTCTTCACGGTCAGCTTCGTAATGCTCATCGCGATCGGGGCTGCGTTGTTCTTGTTACCCAACACGGGAACACGACCGATCACGTTGGTGGAGGCCTTGTTCACCAGTACCAGCGCTGTTTGCGTCACGGGCTTGAGCGTTATCGATGTGGGCAAGGACCTCACACTGCTCGGCCAATGGGTCCTGCTCCTGTTGATCCAACTCGGGGGCCTTGGAGTGATGACCTTCACCAGCTTCTTCGCTTTCTTCTTCAAGGGTCGTACAAGCCTGGAGGAACAACTTCGCATCAGGGACATCGCCAATACTTCCCTGGTGAACGCCAGATCATTCATCGTACAGGTCATCCTGTTCACCTTGGCCGTGGAACTCGTCGGCGCTGCATTGATCTACTACGTGGTGCCTCCCGACGCCTTCCCCTCGATCGGCGACCGGATGTTCTTCGCCGTGTTCCATTCCATCTCAGCCTTCAACAATGCCGGCTTCTCCACCCAAAGCTTGGGCATGTATGAGCTACCCTTCCGCTTCAACTATTCGTTGATGTGGATCCTGTCCCTGCTGTTCATCTTCGGTGGCTTGGGCTTCGGCATCATATTCAACTTCAGCCGGTACGTGCGGCTTTGGGTCAGCGGTCGTATCCGTAGGCTGTTGACCGGCATCCCATGTGAGCGCCATCCCCGTTTGGTGAACCTGAGCACCCGGTTGGTTCTGAAGGTGACGGCACTCCTTATCGTTATTGGCACGGTGGCTGTGATGGTATTCGAATGGAACGGAGTGCTGGCGGAACATTCCTCCTGGTGGGGGCGCTTCAGCACAGCGTTCTTCACGGGGGTCACTCCACGTACCGCGGGTTTCAATGTGGTGGACTATGGTTCGCTGACCGTTCCGACGCTCATGGTCACCCTGTTGCTCATGTACATCGGAGCGTCCCCTGGTTCCACCGGCGGTGGTATCAAGACCACCACGTTCGCAGTGGCCACCCTGAACATCTTCGCCACTGCACGGGGACGAAGGCGCATCGAGTTCAGCGGTCGAGAGATCAGCAACCTGAGCATCCGCAGGGCCTTCGCAGCCATCGTACTGTCCCTGGTATTCCTTGGCTTGTCCATCACCACGATCGCCTCCTTGGAGAAAGGGGTGGGTCTGATGCCGATCGCCTTCGAATGCTTCAGTGCGTTCAGTACGGTTGGCCTTAGCATGAACCTGACCGGCCAACTGGGTGATCCGGCGCGGATCGCGCTGGTACTCGTCATGTTCGTGGGTAGGGTGAGTGCGCTCACCCTACTGGTAGGCGTTCTGCGCCAGGTGAACGTAAGCCCTTATCGTTATCCCAAGGAGGACATCCTCATCAACTGAACAGCCATGAAGATCGCGGTATTCGGACTCGGCAACTTCGGCAAGCACCTGGCCATCAAGCTCACCCAGATGGGTCACGAGGTGATCGCCATCGACCATGACATGGAGAAGGTGGATGCCATCAAGCAGGAGGTGAGCTACGCCGTTTGCTTGGAGAGCAATGATCCGCAGGCTGTGGGCACACTGCCCTTGAGCGAGGTGGACACCGCTGTGGTGGCCATCGGAGAGAACGAGGGTGCCAACATCATGACCACAGCACTACTGGTCAACCTGAAGGTGAAACGGGTGATCAGTCGGGCCATCAATCCGCTGCACGAGATGGTGCTCAACTCCATGGGTGTCACGGATATCGTTCACCCTGAGGAAAAGGCGGCCGAGGGATTGGCACGCAAACTCAACCTGCGTCGACTCGTCGACCAATTCGAGCTGCCGGGGGGCTTCATCATCGCAGAGATCGTGGTGCCCGACAAGTTCGTTGGCAAGCCATTGAGCCAGATCATCGAACTCACCAAGCGTCAGCTAGGTCTGGTGACGGTATTGCGCAAGGAAAGCGAAAAGAGTTTCATAGGACGCAAGACCATCAAGCTCGGTGCACTGGGGGTGATGGACCCGGACTTCGTACCGGAGAAGGGCGACATCCTCGTCCTGTTCGGCACCAAGGATGAAGTGACCCGCTTCACAGGGGAGACCAGCTGAGGCCCGTCAGCCCACCCCCCTACCGGATGAGCCATCTTTGGAGCATGCCGGGAACACGGGACATAGCGACACCGCAGGACGTTCGTACGTTGATCGAAGCGTTCTATGCGCGGGCACGCCCCGATGCGCTCATCGGCCATTTCTTCACCACCCTGGACTGGGACCACCACATCCCCTTGATCGCCTCGTTCTGGGAGATGGTGCTTTTCGGCGACCGGCACTACCAGGGCGATCCGATGACGGCCCATGTGCACCTGCACCAGCGCATCCCCATGGAACCCGATCACTTCGAACGCTGGCTGAGCCTCTTCGACCACACCGTGGACAGCTTGTTCACGGGCCCCAAGGCAGACGAGGCCAAGCAGCGGGCACGCACCATTGCGGGTGTCATGGCGCACCGGGTCACCGGTCGTTGAACTAACGCTTGGGCTTCCTTAGCACGATCCGCTGTCCCTCCTGCAGTCGGGCATTCTCGGGCAGGTCGTTGTACTGGGCCAACTTGGCCAGCTTCACGCCGTACTGCTGGCTCACGCCCCAGAGGGACTCCCCTTCCTTCGCCGTGTGGGTGGCAGCGGTCTTCGATGCATTGCGCTTGGGCTGGATGTACACCCGTTGCCCTTCCGCCAGTGCGGCCTCCTTGTCCATGTCGTTCCAGCGCGCCAGCATGCCATGGGTCATCTCCAGTTCCTCGGCCAGTTTGCGGTAGGTATCGCCCTGCTTGGCACGCACGAACTTGATGCGCCCCTCGAAGCGCTCGATGGCACGGCTGGCTCCGATGGTGATGACATCTCCTCCTGAGCCTCGGTTATTGCGACCCGTGCGCGGCGCCGGAGCCGGTTTGGGGGCGGCCTCCTTCGGTCTGTAGCTCACATCGACACCGCGATCGAGGTCGCTCAGGCGATAGCGTTCGATCAGGGCGATGAGTTTTTGAGGATAAGCGGGGTCGGTGGCGTAACCAGCTTTCTTAAGCCCCTTGGCCCAGCCTTCGTAGTCGGTGGGTTTCAGCTCGAACAGTGACGCATAGCGCGGCTTCTGGAGGAACTTGGCGTGGTCCTCATAGCTCTGGGCAGCGTCCTTGTACTTGCGGAAACAATCGTTCTTCTTATCGTCGTCGTGGTAGCTCTTGCCTCCGGTCCAATCGGGCGTACACTTGATCCCGAAATGATTATTGGCCTCCCGGGCCAGTAGGCTGTTTCCGTTGCCACTCTCCAAGAGACCCTGGGCCAGCGTGATGGAGGCCGGGATCCCGTGCTCCTTCATCTTGCGCACGGCCACCTCCTTCCATTGCTGGATGTATTGCTCAGCGGTCAGACGGTCCCCCTCGGGTTGTCCGGGAGCCGGCGCGGCAGCGCACAGCAGCAGGATAGCCAGCCCAAGGGAAGCGCGAAGCGGGTTGACGGGTTGCATAGCAGGCTGTGGAAAGGCGAAACTAGACCGGTACAGGGGTGACGTATGGAGCATTCCGACCCTGACCATGCACAATGCCATGTGGAAATAACGTGCCGGAACCGGGCCATTGCATGTGGAAGTCGGGACCTTTGTCATGAACAGGCGAACCTTCCGAGCGAAGCGGTGTTCTCCCGTGCAAGCAGGTTGGAACGAACGATGGATAGCAACGAACAGCGGGAACGGTCGGAGCGCTTGCAGCGCTTGGGTCTCGAAGCTGACGACTACTATTACTCGGAGGAGGGCTACCTGGTCTTCACCGAGCGCTACCACCTGAAAAGGGGGTATTGCTGCCAGAGCGGTTGCCGTCACTGCCCGTTCGGATTCAACGACAAGAGGGGCAACCTGGGCTGAGGCAGCGTTCCGGCGGGTTCCCCTATCTTCAGGGTACCGAAGGCCATGCGGTCCCTATCCACCCTCCTCCTGCTCACGATCACCTCGCTCGGTTTCGGGCAGGATTGGGCGCTGATCAACCCGGCGTACCGCTACAACTACAGCGATGATGGGACGGACACCATCAGCAATCAGATCCGCGTGATGGAGGTGGATACGTTGGGGGTGGATAGTGTCCTGTACACCCTGAACCGCATTGCCTTCATGTGCGACACCTGCCCGGCATCCTTGGGTGGTCTTTGCGACGGCTGCTTCATGTGGGTGGACCAGCCGCAATTCCTGCGCGGGAGCGCATTGAGCACGCCCGGCCGTTGGACCTTGACGGACCCCGACACATTGGTGCTCCTCGTACCTCCGGTGCTGGGCCAGAACTGGGTGGCCGATCCTACTGGAACCGTCACCGCCACCGTTGTCGCCTTGGAGGAGGACATCTATTTGGGAGAGTTGGACAGCATCGCCACCATTACCACCAGTGCCGGGGATACACTGGTCCTCTCGCGCTCCTTTGGGCTGGTTCGGATGGTACGAAGTGATGGCACCATCTACGCAGGAATTGGGGTTGAGGGGCCGGAGTTGGG
>ERZ795056.1759-NODE-1759-length-24992-cov-87.873361_pt1 | contig 24992 bp, 18 predicted proteins | sample MGYA00375140_ERZ795056 | MGnify/ENA primary metagenome ERZ795056 (study PRJEB30185, sample SAMN05720227) | activated sludge metagenome | isolation source: Anaerobic digester | place: USA | collected 2015-03-09 ... | reverse complement strand
TTCAGTATTTCCGCTGGAAACACTTCCCGGATCGAAAGATTCCCCCGTCTTTGCAAGCTTTAAATCGAATCTTTTTCCAATATTTGGCAGAACCCCTTCGCCATCCCGAAAAATCGGCCTACGTCAACCTGTTTGCTCCATGCGAGATTTTACACGCTTTCGATCTCTACCCCATGTTTGTGGAATCGTTGGCCACGTTTCTAAATGGGTTCTCCTGCGAGGATCTCGCCATTGACCAGGCTGAGAGTCATGGCATCTCGGAAACGCTGTGCAGTTTTCATAAAACATTCATCGGCGGCGTCGAGAAAGAAGCACTCCCGACGCCACTTTTCGCGATGGCCTCATCGGTTTTGTGCGATGCCAATACCAAGACCTTCATGTACGTGGCGCAGCGTCGAGCGCTCCCGTCTCTGGTCATCGACGTGCCTTACACTCCTTCATCCGGAGCCGTTCGCTATGTCGCCGGCCAGCTGAAGGAATCGGTGAAGCAGATAGAAGAGATCACGGGGAAACCCTTTGTTATCGATCGACTGAGAGAGGTAATCGCCGTCGAAAACGAAACGAAGAAATGGATGGCGGCATACCTGGAAGCATTGGCCGTAAAAGCCTTCCCGAACCACCTGACACTGGAGATGGCGCGACTGATGCTGACCCATACGGGTATGGGCCGGATCGAAACGCTGCAATTTTTCCGCACGCTCGTTCGAGATATTCGAAAAGCCTCTTCCCGAACGGGTAAAACGATCTTCTGGATACAAGTGATCCCGTTTTTTGACCGAACGCTGCGCGCGCTTTTTAATTACAAGAATGACTACCAAATATTAGGAATGGATATCAATCTCGACGATCTCGAACCACTCGATTTGAAAGATCCGTTGCAAGCTTTGGCGAAAAAAATGGTCTACCAGGTATTCAATGGTCCTTTCCAAAGACGAATCGACTGGATTCTTCGTTTGATGGACCAACTCAAACCCGATGGCGTCATCTACTTCTGCCAATGGGGATGCAAGCAGTCCTCCGGAGGCGCCGCGCTGATGGCCGAAGCCTTAAAAGCGAAAGGCATACCGTGTTTGGTTCTCGACGGAGACGCCGTAGATCGGAGGAATATGCCCGAAGGGCAAACGAAAACGAGAGTGGAAGCCTTTCTGGAGATGCTACGATGACAGGATACCTATGCAAGTATACCCCCGTCGAGATATTGAACGGGTTTTCGGAAATGACCGAGCGCATAGAACCGAAGATACAATCCATTTGTTGCGCGGACGGGATGATGCATCCCAATATATGCTCTTATGCCCGCGCGGTTTTAGAAACGTGTCTGGAAAAGAATATTTCGCGGCTGGTTCTGACCAACTGTTGCGACAGTATCCGCAGGCTATATGACGTGGTCCTTCACGATCCCAGGTTTGAATGGGTGGCCTTCATTGATTTGCCGAGAAAAAATGATGGCGCCGCCGTCGGTTTTTTCGAGCAAGAGTTGTACCGCTTTGTCGAAGGAGCGCAAACGTTTTTTTCCCAATCCTTTGACCAAAAGCGGTTTTTTGATTCCATTCCGCCTTCTCGTCCGGCCAATTCAGAACCCGATCCACGCGCTCCGTTTCCCCCTGTGAGATTGGCATTAGCCGGCGCGCGCATCCATCCCGATCTTAAAAAATGGTTTACCAGTTACCCTGTTCGGATCATTTCCGATACGACCTGCACAAATCCGAATCGATTTGAGATCTTTCAGCAGAAAATTGAAACGATGAATGATTATGCTCGCGCGTTGCTTAATCAACCACCCTGCATGCGGATGAACTGCACGGAGCGATACCCTGATTCTCTTCTTGAAAACCGTCCGGAAGGCATTCTTTATCAAACCGTCAAGTTTTGCGATTTCTACGGGTACGACTATGCTTTATGGCGGGAACGCTTCGGAAGTCCTTTGCTTAAGATCGAGACCGATTATACGAGCGGTTCTCAAGGTCAACTAATAACGCGGTTTGAGGCGTTTTTAGAATCCATCTTAGCGAAAAGAGGGTTGGAAACTCCCCATAAACCGCTTTTCGCTTTGCATAAACAGGAGCTTAAAATGCGGAAAGATCTTCAAACGTCACGTATCGTCGCCGGTATCGATGTCGGATCCACCTCCGTCAACGTCGCCCTAATGGATGATACTTTTCAGATTCTTGCTTCTTCAATTGTTAAAACGGGCTCTAAAAGCGGTTTAGGAGCGCAAAACGCCTTGAATGAAGCCCTTAAAGCCGCCCATTTGGCGCTATCCGATATCGGATACGTTGTTTCCACCGGTTACGGAAGAACCGTCGCCTCTTTCAGCCACGAGACGGTAACCGAAATCACCTGCCACGCGCGGGGAGCCTTATGGTTGGATCCGGGCGTGAGAACGGTGATCGACATCGGAGGGCAGGACAGCAAGGTGATGCGAATCGATTCAGGCGGAGAACTGATAAATTTCGTGATGAACGACAAGTGCGCAGCCGGAACCGGCAAGTTTTTGGAGATGATGGCTCGGACCCTCGAGCTGGAGATCGAAGACTTAGGACCCGTTTCGCTTCGCGCGAAGGAGAAAGTGCCGATATCAAGCATGTGTACCGTATTCGCGGAATCGGAGGTGATCTCTTTAATCGCGCAAAACAAGGAAACCCCCGATATCGTTAAAGGGCTTTGCGATTCTGTCGCCACAAGGACAGCAGCGCTCGTGAGCCGTGTCGGCAAAGAAGAAAAGGTGATGATGACGGGCGGGGTCGCGAAAAACGTAGGAGTCGTCAACAGTTTGCGCGATAAACTCCAAATTCCGTTGATTGTCCCCCCCGAACCGCAGATCGTCGGTGCGATCGGCGCCGCGCTGATCGCTCTTGAACGGGTTTCGCCTCCAACTTGAGCGTGAGTTTGGAGCACCGCTTTTTGGGATTCTGTTTTTTTGGAGCGCCGAACTTTTAGTTCGGCATGGGTTTAGTTACTCAAATGATAAAGACTCGATCCACGAAGGCTGCGAATGAATAAGGAGTATCGCTCGAAGAAAGGCGTGAAGAAGGGCTCAAAGCGCTTTGGAGCGCCGACATTTATGTCGGCATGGGTTTAGTTACTCAAATGATAAAGACTCGATCCACGAAGGGGGCGAATGAATAAGGAGTATCGCTCGAAGGAGAGCTTGGAGCGCCCCAGCTACGTTTCTCCAGTAGGTGAAACTTCAGTTCGGCATGGTTTTTATAAGGTCATTCCATTACACAGGAAAAGGCGAGAGGTAAGACGTTCTCGAATGCATATACATTCTCGTCTGGGCGAAACGCTATCGTCTCCGAGAACGTCTCATGCCCGACTAAAGTCGGGCGCTCCAATCGTCAGGTGCTCCATTTCGGGCGCTCCATCGCGAGCATTCCCTATCGTCCGGCGGTTTGCGTCAGAGGGGTTCCCTCACAGCGGTTCCCGGTCTCCTCGGGAACTTTTCAGGGGTTCTCTTGCCTTTTCGATAAATAAGAAGGTAATGAAGATACGTTTCTCCCCGGTAGGCAAAGGAATAGGGCAAGATTTCCGGGGATTCCCATCCGAGTATCCGGCAGGCGCGTTCTGATTTTTCGATCTCCTCAAGATACTTGGGCCCTTTAAAAAAATAGGCTTTTCCGCCGATTTCCAATAACGGCGCGGCATATTCCAACAGAGTGGACAGGCCTGCTACGGCGCGGGAAAAGACGGCGTCGTACGATTCCGGCCGTCCTGCCGATTCGATACGCTCGGCGACGACCTCGCAACCGGTCAAATCCAGTTGACCGACCACCCGCAGTAAAAAAACCGCCTTTTTCTTTTCTGATTCATACAGTTTGAGCGATGCTTTCGGAAAACACAGCTTGAGGATGATCCCTGGAAAACCGGCGCCCGATCCAATATCAACGCCTTTTCCGGTAAACTCGATATTGTTTGCAATGAACGGGAGCGCGATGTCCTGCACGTGTTTGGTCAAGATTTCTTCGCGATCGACGAATCGAATCAGGTTTTGACGGTGACTCTCCTCGATGATCATATCCACATAATGGTCAAGAACGGTTTCCATTTCTTCGGAAAACCCGAGCATATCCTCCTCCTATCGAGCCTATGAGTTAATTATAGCATAAGCTGGAGCGGAGAAGATCCCGGGATTTGATTCCGCCTCCTTTAAGCAAAAACGGATTAACGTGCTATAATTGCGAGCATTCAGGGGATAATCCGCCAAATCGTTTCCGTTTACCCGGTATCGTTGAAAATATGGAGGCATGTTTATGGAACCCTTATCGAAAGCCTACGATCCCAAAGGGATCGAGAACAAGTGGTACGCAACGTGGAAAGAAAACGGCAATTTTAAACCTTCCGGCAGAGGGGAACCCTTCGTCATCGTCATCCCTCCGCCGAATATCACCGGCAAACTGCATATGGGCCATGCTTTGAATATGACCCTCCAGGATATCACGATCCGCTTTAATCGGATGTTGGGGAAAAACACCCTCTGGCTTCCGGGCGAGGATCACGCGGGGATCGCCACTCAGGGGGTCGTCGAGAAAACGTTACGCGAAAAGGGAACCTCACGAGACGAAGTGGGACGCGAGGAATTCCTTCGCATCACCTGGGAATGGGCGAACGAGTACCGGGAATATATCAAAAAGCAGATCGAATGGATCGGCTGTTCTGTGGATTGGGAACGCGACCGGTTCACCCTGGACGAAGGGTTGAACCGCGCCGTTAGAAAAGCTTTCGTCCAACTCTACGATAAAGGGTTGATCTATAAAGGGAAGTATCTCGTGAATTGGTGTTCCCGATGCGGTACAGTATTGTCCGACGAAGAGGTCGAGCACGAAGATGAAAAAAGCCATCTCTGGTATATTCGGTACCCGATAAAAGGGGAAGAACAGGGTTTAATCGTCGCGACCACACGTCCAGAAACCATGTTGGGCGATACGGCCGTGGCGGTTAATCCTTCAGATGAACGGTACAAAGACTGGATCGGAAAGACCCTGTTCCTGCCGATCGTTAACCGAGAGATTCCGATCATCGCCGATCATTTTGTCGATCCGAAGTTCGGAACAGGTGCTGTGAAAGTGACGCCCGCCCACGATCCGAACGACTATCAGATGGCGATTCGCCACAACCTCCCCTTTGTCGAAGTGATCGACGAACGTTCAAAAATGTCCCCGGAAGCGGGCATTTATTCCGGGCTTTCCGCGCTCGAAGCAAGAAAGAAGATCGTGGAGCGTCTTGAATCGGAAGGCTTTTTAGTGAAAATAGAGGACTACAACCACTCGGTTGGACACTGTTACCGGTGTTCTGCCACAATCGAACCGCGTCTCTCCGATCAGTGGTTTATCAAGATGAAACCACTCGCCGAGCGAGCCGTCGAGGTCGTCGAAAACGGACGCGTAAAATTCTATCCCGACCGTTGGAAAAAAGTATACCTGAATTGGATGAACGAGGTGCATGACTGGTGTATCTCCCGCCAGCTATGGTGGGGACATCGCATTCCCGTCTGGTACTGTCAGGATTGTGGCCATCTGAACGTGACAGAAGAAGAGCCGAAGCAGTGCCAAAAATGCGGTTCCTCTCATCTGATTCAAGATGCCGATGTCCTCGACACCTGGTTCTCTTCCGGCCTTTGGCCGTTCTCCACCTTGGGTTGGCCAGACCGAACCGCCGATCTCGAAACCTTTTACCCTACTTCGTTGTTGAGCACCGCCTTTGATATCATCTTCTTTTGGGTTGCCCGTATGATCGTGATGGGGTTGGAGTTTATGGATGAAATCCCTTTCAAAGATGTCTATATCCACCAGTTGGTGCGAGATAAAAAGGGGCGGAAGATGAGCAAGTCGCTCGGGAATGGCATCGATCCGATCGAAGTGATCCAAACCTACGGCGCCGACGCCACACGGTTCTCGCTGGCGATCATGGCCTCCCAGGGCAGCGACATCCGATATGACGTGAAGAACATCGAAACCTACCAGCACTTTGCCAATAAACTTTGGAACGCTTCGCGTTTCGCTATGATGAATCTGGATACGGATAACGGCGGCGCGCCTCTATCCATTGATCCCGATCAATGCACCTTAGCCGACGGTTGGATCCTGTCGACGCTCAACGAAACGATAAGCAAGGTCACCGACTATCTACGCCATTACGATTACAACTTTGCGGCAAAGGCGATCTATGAGTTCTTCTGGAACCAATTCTGCGATTGGTACCTGGAATCCGCGAAACCGATCCTGTACGGGGAGGGCGGGCAAAAACAGAATACCCGCGCGGTCTTGTCTTATGTGCTGGAGCGGAGCATTCGCGTCCTCCATCCATTCATGCCCTTCATCACCGAAGAGCTATGGCAAAACTTACCGATACAAAAAGAAGCGGATTCTTTAATTGTCGCGCCGTGGCCCGAAGAGAGACCGGAATACACCTTCTCGGAGAAGCGAAACCGTTATGAGGCGCTTATCGAAGAGATTCGGGGAATCCGGAATCTTCGGGCGCAGTTCCAAGTCCCGCCCTCCCAGAAGTTTAGCGTCGCAATCCGTTTTTTGGGCCAACCGGGAACCGGACTGTTGGAAGAAGAAACAACCTATATCCGATTTTTGGCAAATGTCGAAGCGGTAACCGTCGTCGATCAAAAACCCGGAAAATCCGCGACCGCCTACGTTGATTCCGCTCGGGAAATCTATGTTATACTGGGAGAGACCATCGATTGGGTGGAAGAACGGAAACGCCTCGAAAAAGAGATCGACAAGACGCGGGTCGACCTCCAGCACGCGGAAACCAAGTTAAGCAACCCGAAATTTATGGCGAACGCGGAGGCGGAGGTTGTTGAAGAAGCCAGGATGAAAGCGGAGGAAGCCCGGAAAACGCTGAAACGGCTCGAACTTTTACTCAAAGATTTCCGCGCCGTATAACTAGAAAAGGATATTCACGGTGAGAGAAGAAAAAGCACCTGGGACGATGACCTTAGTGGCCTCCCCGATAGGGAACCTGGAGGATTTTTCCTTCCGAGGCATCCGGACCCTGAAAGAAGCGGACTTTATCCTGGCGGAAGATACCCGCCGTTCGCTCATATTGATCAATCACTACGAAATCGGAAGAAAAGCGATCATCTCCTTTTCCGAGCAGAAGATCGAGCGGAAATTAGTTGCGGTCATCGAGCGGCTGCGGAATGGAGAAAATGGCGTCCTGATCACCGACGCCGGAATGCCCGCCGTGGCGGATCCCGGTTCGAAACTGATGAAGGCGTGCCATGAGCATCGCATCCCCATAGACGTCATTCCGGGGCCCAGCGCGGTCGTTAGCGCCTTCGCGTGCTCGGGGTTCTCGGGTTCGTTCATATTCGAGGGGTTTTTTCCCCGCGCGAAGCGCCTGAAGCGCCTCTTGGCAACCTTTAAGGAAGAAGAGAGGGCGATCGTGTTTTTCGAATCGCGGTATCGGATAAAGGAAACGCTTGGATTGATTGAGCAGATCTTGGGAGACCGGCTGATATTCATTGCCAAAGAAATGACGAAGGTGCATCAAACGTTTTTTCACGGCCGCGTGTCCGAAGTCAAAGCAGCTTTTGAGGGAGATGTGCAAGGAGAATATACCATAGTATTGGGAGGTAGAGAGCCGAATGGTGGATAACGACGGTTTATCCGCGGCAGATGCTCCGACCAAGTACGCGGAGCTGGAAAGATCTCTTCGGAGATTGGCTGCCTGGATCAAAGCGGAAGGAAGAAAAGTGATCAAGGAAGGGAACTATAAGATCACCCCCGCTCAGTTCGATGTACTTCAGAGGGTTTATTGGGGCGATTCAACGATGTCCAATCTGAGTAATCGGCTGGGGGTGGCTAAAAGCACGATTACAGGTTTGATTATGAAACTCAAGGATGCCGGTTACGTCGATTACTCTGTTTTGGAAGAGGACCACCGCGTGCGAAAGGTCGTTATAACCCCCAAAGGCAAGTCACTCATTCAGGAGGTTATTCGCAGGAGAGTCCTTTTTGTCGAACGATTGTTCGTAACAGTCGATCCGTTCTTGACCGACGAGTTCCGGAAAGTGCTGCGTATCGTGAATAATACGCTGGATATGAACGAAGCGAATGAATCGCGCACGACGTAAATACACGATATGACATATCGCAATGAAGGAGGTTTTTCTCTACGATGAAGATTAAAGAAGGAGCCATCATCGCCGGTATTTCGGCGCGGCATTTGCACCTCTCGACATCCCATCTCGAAACCCTTTTCGGGGCGGGCGCCTCACTAACCAATTATAAAGACCTGCGGCAGCCGGGACAGTACGCGTGCGACGAAAAAGTGACGATCGTAGGGCCGAAAGGGTCTTTCGAGAATGTGCGCGTTTTAGGCCCCGTCAGAAAGGACACGCAAATTGAAATCAGCATGACCGACGCTTTAAAATTGGGTTTGACACCCCCTATCCGCGATAGCGGCGATATCGAAGGAACACCGGGGGTCGAATTGGTCGGCCCGAAGGGAAGCGTCAAACTGGACAAAGGATTGATCATCGCCAAAAGGCATATCCACATGCTCCCGGAAGACGCCGAGTATTACGGCGTCAAAGATAAAGATCTGGTAGCCGTTTTCTGCGACACGAAAGGACGAAAAGGGATTCTGATGGATGTGCTGATCCGCGTCAGTCCGAAGTTCGCGCTGGAATTTCATGTGGATACGGACGAATCCAATGCCGTCATGCTTAAAACCGGCGACTTGGTTCATATCGTCGAGCTTTAAAAGATGAAAAAGGGAACCGTCGATCGACGGTTCCCTTTTTTGATTTCAGTCTCCGGCGCTCTCGCCTGTCTACTGCGTGATCAAAGCAGCTTCGATCGCCTTCAGAATCACTTTACTGCTATAAGTGGCGCCGCTCACGACATCAACCTGTAAAGATTGGCTTTCGATGACCCGTTGCGGAATGATCTCCGCATCCTTCCCTTTGCCATTCACGTGCTCCAAAAGATCTATCTTGACGATCTCGTGCGCCTCTACCGTCACACGTACACGCGCCTTCACCGGGAAGGATTCGTGTTGGCCTTCATAAAGACCGTCTTCAAGCCGCTTCAAATCGACGGTTCCAATCTCGAGCGCGGCCAATCGATTCAAGTTCTCTTCGATCTTTCGAAAGGCGATCACTCCGGCGACGACAATGACCACGACAATAACGATGATCGTCAACAAGATCCAACGCGTTCTTTTTTTCATGATTTTTTCTCCGGACGTTTGTGTTCGGACTCCTTTCTGAAAAATAACGGATGATTATACCATGCCTTTTTGTACAAGCTCTCGGCGATCACTTCGGGTAGTTTCCACCGGACGCTTTCCCTTCTCGCGCTAATGGACGGCAAAGGCCGCAAGGGCGGAAACCCTCGTTTAAAGCTTCTTCGACAGAAGAGAAATAGACGCGATTTTTTTCATCGGGGAGGAAGGCGCAGCTCGGCACGTGAAAGATCTTGCTTTTGCGATTTCCGATATAGAGTCCGCCTTCCGATTCCGAAGGGAAACTGGAAGGGAGTACCAACCATCCGTCTTTGTCGGATATCCGCAACGCAACACCATTGGTTTCGAATAAAAGCGTGCCGTTCCGATCGGTGCGAAAGACCTCGCTCGCGTATAGACGGAGTCTCTTTAAGACGGACGCGTGCGGATGACCGTAATCGTTATTCTTTCCGCATGATATCACCGCATAGGTTGGCTCGACTTTCTTAAGAAAGGCCTCGGAAGTGGAAGAGCGGCTGCCGTGATGCGCCACTTTCAACACATCGGCATCCGGGATCAGTTTTCTCTTCATCAGATCCGCCTCGGCATCGGTCTCAGCATCCCCCATAAACAAAAAAGATACCTCTTGAAAAGCCAAATAAATGACCACGCTATGATTGTTGAGCTCTTCGTAGTCATCCCGGACCGGGCCCAGCAGTCGAAAGAGAATCCCTTCCTCCACTGTCACGTCCATGTCCATTCTCGCGGTCTGGATCTTCAGTCCCGCCTCGCGCACCGCCAACAAAAGATTCCGGTACAAGACGGTTGTGTGGGAAACGCGGGGCATATAGACCCGCGCGACGGGGTACTCCGCGAATATTTTACTCAAACCGCCGATATGATCGGCATGCGGATGGGTCGCGATGACGATTTCGAGAACCTCTACTCCTTGGCTTCGCAAATAATCATCTAAGGTGGGGAAGGCTTCGACAGGGCCCCCGTCGATGAGGATGTTTTTTCCGTCCGGCGTTTGTATCAAAATCGCGTCTCCTTGCCCGACATCGATAAAGTGTACCGAAAGGATCGCGGAAAAAACCGACAGACTCAAAAACAGGAATAGAAACGCGCACCCGATACGTTTGATCGCTCTTACCGACGCTCGATCCATGAACCGATGATCCGCCTCCTCATGTTTATTTATTCTCATACTTAAACCTTAACGGCTCGAGAGGACAACCCAAACCCAATCTTAACCATTATCAAATCCACTGACGGGTAAATGGCTCTTTCTGCCCCCTGGAGCTCTTCGGAAAAGATTATAGCACAGTCGGTGATACGTTAAAACCTCCCGACCACATCACACCTTTAACAAAGGCATAAACCAATAACCATTCCTGTTTTGAGCGCCTTCGTTGGCGTGCTGTACTTAGTTCGACGGAGTTTTTATTTTATCTTCCTCGATCTAACTACGTCAACCTAAGTATTTTTGTTCGAGCGATGCCTTCTCGTGCAGATTGCATCTCACGCCAGACCAAAGCCGGGAGCTTCTCTCTTGGTGTAACTTTTTGGCGAAATTCATCCACGAAGGCGCGCGTAGTAGAGATCTATGAGCCGTTGACACGTGTTTCACCGTTTTTTTTCTTCGCGACCATGTTGCCCTCGATTCGCCTTCCTTCTTTTTTCGGGTGTCGCATTGCCTTCTAACCCGCGCAAGTTAGAATATGATATACTTTGCGAAATACCCTCTCTGGGAGGTCACAAATGATCCGTTCCGCCACCATCCAAGACGCGCCGCCTATTGCGGATATCATCGTCGCAAGCTGGCAAAATGCCTTTTCAGGCATCATCGATCCAGAGTACCCGAAAACGTTGAAACCGGAACCTTTTATTCGGCTGTTGAAAGAAAACATAGAATGGGGAAAAGAAACGCTCTTCGTGAAGACCGTCGAAGACCGTATCGTCGGGTTTATATCGGGAAAAGAACGTGATGGTTACTACGATTGTGAAACCATCGGTTTTTATGTCCTCCAGGAGTACCGCAAACAATTAATCGGATCGGCTTTATTCCATCGCATGGCGCGTCATTTTTGGGAAGGAAATCGAAAGCGGATGATCCTCTGGACGTTGCTGGGCGCGGAAAACAACCGTTTCTATACTGGGATAGGAGGAAAAGACGCCTTACGAAAGACGCTAACGATCGGAGGTAAAGACTATCCCGGAATCGGATACGGTTTCGATTTGGCGGCGCTCTCAAACACGAGCGAACCTCAAAGGGATCCCTTGCGGCGCAAACCCTTGGAAGAGATGGATCGGCGCGAACTGGGAAAGCTCTTCCCGATTATTCTGCGGGAACATTGCCCGGAATGGCTACGCTTGTATGAGGCGGAAAAAACGCAAATCGAAGAAGCGCTTGACGGTAAGACGATCGTCCGTATCAGTCACATCGGCAGCACGGCAGTCCCCGGCTTGGTGGCGAAACCCACGATCGATATTCTGCTCGAAGTATCTCCCGCAGTTGACACTCGAATGCTTATTCGACGGATGAAAGCGTATGGTTTCCGGTATGGGGCGCAACCGGAGAATCCGCCGCCGCATATGCTCTTCAAAAAAGGATACTCCGAAGAAGGATTCGTCGGGCAAGCGGTCCATGTACACGTTCGATATCCCGGGGATTGGGACGAACTTTACTTCCGCGACTACTTGACACGCTACCCGTCGGTCGCAGACGCCTACTCCGAGCTCAAACGCGTTCTCAAGGAACAGTTCGAGTTTGACCGGGAAGCCTATACCTCGGCAAAGGGAGAGTTTATCAAAACGAACACGCGATTGGCTCGAGAGGAGTTTGGGGAGAGATATCTGCCATAAGAAAGGAAAAAGAAGTTGAAAGAGGGCGCTGCCGTTTGTTATCGGCTAATCCGAAAGGGGGAACGGAGTATGTGGTATGAGGGCTTTTTCAGCGATTCGGTAATCAAAGGGGTTCAATCCATCGCCAACCCCTTTTTTGACACACTGTTTGTAGGGATTACCCTAATGGGCGAGGAAACCTTTTTTATGCTGATCGCGGTGTTTATATTCTGGTGCTGCGACAAACGTTTGGGATACAAAATGGGATTTACGTTCTTCACCGGCGTTTTCGTAAACGGGTTGATCAAATCCGCTTTGAAAGTTCCCCGGCCGATCGGAGATCCAGGGATTCGATCAATTCGGATCGAAACGGCCGAAGGATATTCTTTTCCGAGCGGTCACACCCAAAACGCGGCGATGATCTGGTCAAGCCTATTCTTTCACGTGAAAAAGCGATGGGTGACTCTTTTGGGGATCGTTCTGATTTTTCTGACCGCCTTATCCCGTCTGTATCTCGGTGTTCATCGTCCCTTGGACGTTCTCGTCGGGATTGCGCTGGGAATCTTCTGGACCCTGGTATGCAACTTCATTTTCCATTATGCCGAAAAAACAGGTAAATCGGCGTTCCTGCTCGTTCTGATCCTTCCCTGCGTCTTTCTCGCGATCCAGTCCAATACCGCTACGAGTTACAAAGTCCTCGGCGTGCTCCTCGCGTTTTTTCTAGGGTATATCGTGGAATCCCGTTATATTCGATTCGATGTGCATGCAACCTTCCCCATCCAGATCATAAAACTCGCAGTGGGGATCGGAGTATTGTTCGCGCTTAAAACCTTTGTGAAAGCGTTGCTTCCGGAATCGGCGATCAGCGACCTGTTCCGGTACTTCCTGATGGGTCTCTGGATCACCGTGATCGGGCCGTATCTCTTCGTCAGGTTTATCAAAACGGCTCCTTCTGCGGCTTCCTCGACATAAGAACTCTTTGATTTCTATCGTACGAAGAGCATAGTATAGCGAATAAAGCGCCTTCCGTCGCGGTCAAAAGAGCGTTCGGGCGATTCGAAAACCAAGATCGTTGCTGGCGCGTACAGGAGAAGCATAGTTGCGATTCGCAATCCGAGCGCTCGGCGCGGCGAGAGACCACGCGCCGCCTCGGATCGCCCGCATATCCCCCGTTTCCGGGCCGATCGGATTCACAGCTGCCACTCCAGGGTAGGGACCGTATCGATCGTGGCACCACTCCCAAACGTTGCCGCTCAGATCATAGATCCCATACTCATTTGGGGCTTTTTCTCCGACCGGATGGCTTTGCTTATCCGCGTTGCCGGAGTACCATCCGACCTCCTCCAACGTGTCACTGCCTGCGTAGATCTTTTCTTCGCCTTCGATGCCGTTCCTGATATCCGAAGAACCTCCGCGAGCGGCATACTCCCATTCGGCCTCCGTTGGAAGGCGCCACCCTTCCACCTGGGAAACATCGGTCGCAACACGGCCATTTCTATCTAAAAGGGTTCCGGAATCATCGTAAGCTCGGGCGTATCCGTCCCGACTGCTCAACCAGTTGCAGTATGCGATCGCATCATACCAGGATACGTTGATAATTGGGCGGTTGCCGCGACCCCATCCCGAATCGCCGGGAAAAGGAACGCCCGTGTCGGCGCAAAATTTTCCATACGCTTCAAAGGTGAGCTCAGTAGAACTGATGAAAAAATCGTAGGCAAACACGACTCCGTGAACCGGGTTTTCATCAACCCATCCCTCCCTCTCGTTCATCGTATTCCCCATCCGAAAGGTAACCGGGACGAAGGTCGCTTCCAGCACGAGAGGTTCTACGACAAAAAAGCGATAGCGAATCTCCGTCGAAGCGAACCGATCCCCGAGGAGCCAACCGGAAAACCCATACCCTGGCATCGCCTCGGCTTCCGCGATCACCGATTTGCCGTGTTCCACCCATTGGATCTGTTCGTGAGAAAAAACCTCGTCCTCAAGCCGCACCCTGCCTGTCTCGGGAGGTGTAACCGAAACCGACACGTGATGCCGATCGACCTCCTTTGTGGAAAATCGAAAGGCCTCGCTCATCACGTGCAGCGTGTCCTGGACCACCATCTCCACTTTCCACAGGTAGGTGGTTCCGTAAGACAGACCGTAAGCGTCGATCCAATTCTCCATCCATTCCACTGGGTCAGCGTAGTCATCCCCTTCTTCGGCAATATAAACGCGGTAATAGACCAATGGCTCACAAGCGCCGCAGGAGCCGACGATTCCAGGCGTTGCGGCCCAAGTCAATACCAAGGCGTTCTCTAAGCCAGTTGCCCCGTTCCTGGGAGAAAGGAGCGCAATCGAAGGGGTTACCTCGCGATTAACGGCGCTTGCTATAACGACTGCGCACGCGAAGATAAAAAACAACAAAATTTCCCGCATTCTTCGGCCCATCGTATTCCTCCTACTTGGTTCTACAATCAACTGCTCGAAAGGATTATAGCACTTCTCCCGTTGATTACCTTGCTCAAGACGAGAAACCGATACCGGATATTTAGAAAGCCGTCAACGGGTTCGTTAAGGAGCGCCAAGTTTCGGTTCAGCTCCTGATCGAATAGACTCGGCCGGCTTCTTTGATCGCAACGTAAATCTTTGTTTCCGTAGCTCGCGTTCACGAGTCGAAAAGTCCCGGAATATTTGTGCGCCGTATTGAGCCGTAATGAACCGCTATATTTTCCATGAAAATCGGAATTGGTTTTTTAGCACCGGTGTCAATGTCTAATAACCGTCTATTGTGCTATAATTCACTTGAAAACAAGTGGAATACCAAAATACATGAAAGGATGGATGAATTGTGGGCAAAAAAATGGTTACCATTGACGGGAATTACGCCGCCGCGCACGTCGCTTACGCGTATTCGGAAGTCGCCGCAATCTACCCGATCACGCCTTCTTCCACCATGGGAGAACTGATCGATCAGTGGGCCGCGGAAGGAAGAAAGAACATGTTCGGGCATATCGTGAAGGTATCCGAACTCCAATCTGAAGCCGGAGCGTCCGGCTCAGTTCACGGAGCGTTACAGGGGGGCTCTCTGACCTCAACTTACACCGCTTCGCAAGGTTTACTCCTCATGATCCCCAATATGAATAAGATTTCGGGAGAACTGCTACCCGCGGTTTTCCATGTTTCCGCGCGAACCGTGGCCACGCATGCGCTGTCTATCTTCGGAGACCATTCCGACGTGATGCACTGCCGCGCGACCGGATTCGCCTTATTGGCCTCCTCCGGCGTCCAAGAAGTCCACGACATGGCCATCGTTGCGCATCTCTCGGCTTTAGACTCCTCGGTACCCTTCCTGCACTTTTTCGATGGATTTAGGACCTCGTCGGAAATCCAAAAAGTCGAATTGAATGACTACGAAGACCTCGCCAAGCTGATCAACCGGGATCGAATACGCGCCTTCAAAGAAAAAGCGCTTCGGCCGGAACGCCCGGTGACCCGCGGTACGGCCCAGAACCCGGATATTTTCTTCCAGAGCCGGGAAGCCGCTAACCAATATTTTGACAACGTCCCGTATATCGTTGAGGAGAATATGCGGAAAGTAAGCCAGCTAACCGGGCGCAGCTACAATCTGTTCGATTATGTGGGCGCGCCCGATGCTGATCGCGTTATCATCGCGATGGGCTCCGGAACCGACATCGTCGAAGAAGCGATGCGTTACTTGATCGCCAAAGGCGAAAAGGTCGGGCTGCTGAAGGTCAGGCTGTACAGACCGTTCAGCGTTGAACACCTCCTCGCGGCAATCCCCTTGAGCGTTAAAAACATCGCCGTTTTGGACCGAACGAAAGAACCCGGTTCCGCCGGAGAACCGCTGTATGAAGATGTGAAATTTGCCTTCTACGGAAGGAAGAACGCTCCCAATATTGTCGGCGGCCGTTACGGGCTTAGCTCCAAAGACTTCACGCCCGCTCAGGCGAAAGCCGTTTTCGACAACCTGAAAGGAGTTCAGCCGAAGGACCGCTTCACCGTCGGCATCGTAGACGATGTCAATTTTACCTCTCTTCCGGTCGAAGAGATTTCTACGGAAGACCCCTCGGTCAAGCGCTGTATTTTCTGGGGATTCGGCTCTGACGGAACCGTCGGCGCAAACAAGAACTCCATCAAGATCATCGGTGACCATACGGATATGTACGCGCAAGGGTACTTCGCCTACGATTCCAAAAAATCCGGTGGCGTTACGATCTCCCATCTTCGCTTTGGACCAAAACCAATCAACAGCCCGTATCTGATACAGGAAGCCGATTTCGTCGCATGCCATCGCCCCGCTTACGTCCGTATCTATGATATGGTCCGTTACCTGAAAAAAGGCGGCACCTTCCTGATGAACTCGAGCTGGACGTTGGAAGAGATGGAACGCGAGCTCCCCAATAAAATGAAACGCTCTTTGGCCCGCAAACAAGCGAAGTTCTATAACATCGACGCTTTCAAGCTGGCGGAATCGATCGGAATGGGAGAACATATCAACACCATTATGCAAGCCTCTTTCTTCAAACTGGCGGATATCATCCCCTTCGAAGAAGCTCAGGACTATATGAAGAAAGCGATAGAGAAGACTTACGGGAGAAAAGGACAAGAGGTCTTGGATAAAAACTGGAAAGCGGTCGATGTCGGCGCCAGCGGACTGATGGAGATTAAAATTCCAGACACTTGGGCCAATCTCCCGGATGAAGAACCCGAACCTTCTTGCAAACCCGCCTTCGTGACCCAGGTCGCCGAAGTGATGAATCGGCAGGAAGGAAACGACTTGCCCGTTTCCGCTTTTACCGTTGACGGGACCTTCCCCTGCGGGACTACCCAATACGAGAAGCGCGGAATCGCGGTTAAGATTCCCCAGTGGATTTCGGATAAATGTATCCAGTGCAACCAGTGCGTGATGGTCTGCCCTCACGCCGTAATCCGCCCGATTCTGATGAAGAACGAAGAAGCGGCGGCTGCTCCGGAAACCCTGAAAACGCTCACGCCGAATAATCCGAAGATTAAAAATGACTATAAGTTTACGATGCAAATCAGCGGACTCGACTGTACCGGTTGCGGCAACTGCGCCGACGTATGTCCGAAAGACGCCCTCGAAATGGTCGATTTCGAAACCGCCATTGATCTAAACCAAAAGAATTTCGCGATCACCAGCCAAATTCCAGTAGTAAACCCGTTAGGCGACGCGATGTGGAATACGGCGATGTTCAATCAGCCGCTCTTTGAATACCACGGAGCATGCGGCGGTTGCGGAGAGACACCGTACATCCGATTGTTGACCCAGCTTTTCGGAGATCGGATGGTTATTGCCAATGCGACGGGTTGCTCTTCGATATACGGCGGAAGCGCTCCTTCCACACCGTACTGCACCAATGCGGAAGGAAAAGGGCCTGCTTGGGCAAACTCTTTGTTTGAAGACAACGCCGAGTACGGTTATGGGATCATGCTCTCCATCCGCACAACGCGCGACAAAGTGGCCCACTTGATGGAAGAAGCCATTAAAAACGGATTGGATGAAGCGACGAAGACAGTTTTCGAAACCTGGATCGCCAAACGGGAAGACGCGGAAGAGACGAAAAAAATGGATAAAGAACTTCGCTCCACGCTGGTACTGGCGCTGTCGAAAGCTTCCGGCTCAAACAAAAAGGTGCTGAGCGAGATCTACGATCTTAAAGACTACTTCGTGAAAAAATCCGTATGGATCATCGGCGGAGACGGTTGGGCTTACGATATCGGTTACGGAGGATTGGACCACGTTCTGGCCTCCGGAGAAGACATCAATGTGCTTGTACTCGACACCGAACTTTACTCCAATACGGGCGGACAAGCTTCGAAATCCACGCCCACTGCCGCGATCGCCAAATTTGCCGCCGCAGGAAAACCGGCGAAGAAAAAAGAGCTTGGATTAATGATGACCACCTACGGTTATGTCTATGTCGCGCAAATCGCGTTGGGAGCCAACATGAATCAAGCCTTCAAAGCCTTTAAAGAAGCCGAATCCTATCAAGGCCCGTCGATCATCATCGCTTATGCCCCGTGTATCAACCACGGATTGAAAGCGGGTATGGGGTTCAGCATCGAAGAGGAAAAGAAAGCGAATGCCTGCGGATATTGGCCGATCTGGAGATACGACCCCCGCTTGGAAGAAGCCGACAAAAACCCATTCCTGTTCGACGGGCCGAAAGAACTTAATGGCAAGTTCCAGGAGTTCCTCCAGGGAGAAGTGCGTTTCTCCTCACTCGCCCAAATGTTCCCCGATCGCGCGGAATGGTTGTACAAAAAAGCGGAAACCGATATGCTCTATCGCTACAACCGCTACAAGAAGATGGGCGAATAACCCTTTTCAATATGTCGAAGAAGACCGGTCGAAAGGCCGGTCTTTTTTTATTGCGCGTTTACGGCGGGAAAACGTTCGGAAATCCAAACAGTCATGTCTCGCAAATCTCTTATTTTTACGGAAATGAACTTTAGTCGGGCATGAGAACCCTTTATGCCTACCGGAACCATGCGGCTATAAAGAAATCCTATCTCATAAGAAAGCTTTGTGAGGGTTCAGCTCAAACCGTTTTCCCCGTCGGATGGCTCATTCCTTTCTGACCCAGGGGGTTAGAAACGAAGGCAAGCGCTTCGAGATACCAGACTATGCTATAATTGCCTAAGACCTGATGCTCTGGGGGGGTGGAACGATGGTCTGGAAACTGTTATTTGGGAGCGCGTGTTGTTATCTATATGGTTCGATCCCCTTTGCTTACTTGTTTACCCGCTGGTTTTCGGGGAAAAACCTTATAGAATATGGGTCGGGGAATGCGGGTGTGGCAAACGCCTTTCGGGCCGGAGGCCTTCGAGCCGGTTATTTAACGGTGGTCGCCGAGCTTTCAAAAGCCTTACTCCCGGTTTTAATTTCGGGATATTATTCGAATCGCAGCTTGACTCTCACCCTCGCCTGGGTCTTTTGTTCTCTTTTAGGAACGATATATCCGGTTTTTTTTCGCTTTCGGGGAGGGCGCGGGCGAACCGTTGCAGGATGGGCCACTCTGTTCCTCTCTCCCCTCGTGGCAGTCGCGATCGGAATACTCTGGCTGACGGTATCCTTCTTGTTTAAGAAGCCACATCTTTCCTTTCTGATCGCTACGTTCGCCTATCCGTTCATATCGTTACTCATCAGCATGAAATGGCCTTTCTTTTTCTTTGGGCTCGGAGTTTCGGCCTTGTTTCTTATCAGCAGTTCGAAATCGAAAAATGAGTTTGAACGCTATCGCGTCTTTGAACGCTTGGAGGAATGGAATTGGGGTAAAGGCCGGAACGCTTAACTATCGCATCCTTCCGCTGTCGAAGGTTCAAAGAGAAGGATTCGGCGCCAAGATCGACCATTGCGCGTTTTTATATCGGCATCGATTCCGGATCCCGGAGTCGTATATCCTATTAAAAACAGACACGGCCGATAAAAGCCCGAATCTCGAAAAATGGCTGCATTCAGACCGCTCCTATGTCTTGCGGTCTTCCGCTTCGGTAGAAGACCGTTTGGACCGTTCCTATGCCGGGCAATTCGATTCTTATCTGAACCTCTCCTCAACGAAAGAGATCGAAAAAAAATTGCGGCTGCTTTTCCAACAGCCCCTGAACCGTAGAGTCGAAGCCACGCAAGCCCAGTCACAGGATAGAGGGCCGATCGTTATGCACGCGCTTTTGCAGGAGATGATCCATCCCCGTTACTCCGGAGTCGTTTTTAGCCGAAACCCGTTGACCGGCCTCGACGAGATCATTATCGAATACACCGAAGGGCATAACGCCAGAATCCTGCAAGAGGGGCAGACACCGTTCCGCGCGATCTACAAGTGGGGGGAGTGGAAAGAAACGCCGCGCGGGTTCGATCATCATCTCGAATTCCTTACCGAGATCATCCAAGAGGTAAAAAGGGCTAAAAAAGAGTTCGGCGCGGACGTGGATATGGAATGGGCGTTCGACGGCCAGTCGCTCTATTGGTTGCAGCTCCGAGAGATCACCACGGGGAAGCGGCAGTCGATCTACTCCAATCGCATTTCCAAAGAAATGTTGCCGGGCATGATCAAACCGCTGGTTTGGTCGATCAATATCCCGGTGGTCAACCAATCATGGAAAGACCTCTTCGCGGAGCTGCTCGGACCAAACGATCTCGATATCTTCCGTTTAGCCCGATCCATCCACTATCGAGCCTATTTCAACATGGGCGTTCTCGGAGACTTGTTTGAACTTCTGGGAATGCCGCGTGAACTGCTGGAGATCCTCTTGGGGATAGAAAACACCGGAAAAGAGCGGCCGAAGTTCCGCCCCGGCTTCTCTATCGTTCGACATCTGCCGAGGTTGTTCCGATTTGTTTTAAAATCGTTGGCCGTTAAAAAACGGATTATCGCGTTTTTATCCGAGTACGACGTCATTTTCCAGAGCTTGGATCTGAAAAGCCTCTCGTCTTATTCGATGGAGCAGTTGGTCGACCAGATAGAAACGCTGAAAGTCAGGTGTACGGAAGCCTCTTACTTTAATATCGTCACGCCCCTGCTCAGCGCCTTCTATTCCAATTATCGCTTGAGTAAAGCATTAGAAACCGAAAATTTACGTCTGGAAGACATCGACTTCTCGGAGGTAGAAAGCCGGATCGCCGATATCCAACCGGCCGTTTGGCTCCAAGAGTTAAAAACCGTTTATGATGGCATCGAGAAAAAAGAGCAAGTGCGCGTGGAAGAAGACAACCTTTTTATCCCCGAAATGGATCTCCATGCCAATCGGTTTCGACGCTTGTTCCGGGAACTCATACGCAAGTTCGGCCATCTCAGCGACAGCGGCAACGATTTTTCGACGGTTTCATGGAAAGAAGATCCCGCATCTGTAATGAACCTCATCCTATCTCTTGAATCTGTTCCTGAAAAGGTTTCCAAGAAAGGACCGGATGCGTTTACATCTCACGCGACGGCGAGAAAATACAAAAAAGCTTGCGACTTTCGGGTATTGAAAGAACGGGTCAGCTTTTTATACACTTACGGTTACAGCCTTTTCCGGCCTTTGTTTCTTGAGATCGCCAACCGCATAAAAGACAAAGGATTTTTGAAGAACGAAACCGATCTGTTTTTCCTCTCCTACGAAGAGGTGAAAAGGTTTCTCGCAGAACGAAACGCCAAAGAGATCGCCACGATCATTAACAAGCGCAAAAAGGATTTTGAGGAATTACAGGATGTCGAAATGCCGGAGGTGGTCTTCGGAGATGACCTGCCAACCGTTTACCCTAAAGGAGGACCCCAAAGCATGATGAAAGGCGTGGGCGTCTCGGGCGGGTATGTGGAAGGGCCGGTCAAAGTCCTTAAAACCACAAAAGATGCCAGTAAAGTGGACAAAGGCGATATCATCGTCATTCCTTTTTCAGATATTGGATGGACACCGACGATTTTGAAGGCCGGAGGCGTCATTTCCGAAGCGGGCGGCCTTCTGTCCCACGCCGCGATCATCGCGCGGGAATATCGAATACCGGCGATCGTCTCCGTTTCCGGAGCGATGAATCTGAAAGATTCGATGCGCGTTTCCCTTAACGGTATCTCCGGGGAGGTCGCCATTCTGCAGGAGGAAACTTCCCGCGCACGGCCCCCGGAAGTATCCGCCGCAAAACAGCGCCGCGGATGATCAGTTAATGGTTGTCAATCTTACCCAACGAATCCGCCGAGACGATCGCCGAATAAATCGTCGCCGGTGTCACGTCGAAGGGCATATGGAAGATGGTTTCTCCCGGCTGGCACGAACGTTCTGCTACCTGCATCAACTCTTCCGGATTCGGGTTATCGATTCCCAGATCCTTCAGCGTGACAGGCAACCCGACAGATCGACAAAACCCCAATACCTCTCGAATCTCCGCTATGGGGGCGTTTTCCAAGACCAGTTGGGCGAGTGTTCCAAAAGCGACCTTTTCGCCATGGTAGAGGCTGCGGCACGCTCGGATGATCGTCAATCCGTTATGGATCGAATGGGCGGCGGCTAATCCGCCACTTTCGAAACCGATGCCGCTGAGATAGGTATTTGCTTCGATGATGTTTTCCAGCGCCGGCGTCACCACATGATTTTCCACCGCAACTTTCGCCTTAAACCCGTCTTCCAATAAAGTTCGATAACAAAGTTCGGATAAAGCGCCTGCGGCCAAGGTTTGTTTCCCCCCTGCCATCGTGCCGGCGTTGGATCGGGCGCATGCGCGCGTTTCGAAATAGGTGGCCAGCGCGTCTCCCATCCCCGCTACGATCAATCGAACCGGAGCCCGGGCGATGATATCCGTATCGACCACAACGACATCCGGATTACGGGATAGACGCAAGATCTCACTGAAAATGCCTTCTTCGGAGTAGATGATGGAAAGCGCGCTGCACGGCGCGTCGGTTGAGGCGATCGTCGGCGCTACAACGAACGGCGCGCGTTCATAGAAGGCTACGGCTTTGGCGGTGTCGATGATCTTGCCGCCCCCAATACCCACCATGACCGAGCACGTTTCTTCTCGATAAAGGGCGCGCACTCGTTCGATTTCCGCTCGTGAGCACTCCCCCCGGAATACGCCGAATACGAGTTTAGCCCGGCTGCCGCGAAAGCTTTCTCGGATATCTTCTTCCACCCGTTTCAATCCCTCGTTGCTTACTAAAAAGAAAAATGACTCGCCTAACCCGTCAACATGTTTTGCGATACGTTTCATCTCGCCAGACCCTTGGATATACTTTCCGGGACCGATGATCATTCTCGTCATGGAATTGGCTCCTTTCGCGTTTACTATAACAGATACCCCGCTCTCAGCCTTGGCACGGTTGCGCGTCTTACCGGGTCCCCGCTTCTCCCTCTATTATACGCTACACATGCGTGATCGCGCGCTAACAGCGTATGCTGTCTCCTTCATCGATACCTTATTCAGGAAATCAAAGCCGTTTAGGACAAAAAAAGATTATTTTATAAATAACTTTCTTTTTTTATTACTTTTTATCGTGGTATAATCATCGCTATCCGTCGATCACCGAAACGGGGGCCGTTTTTCGTTACCATAATTGAACGAAAACGTGAACCCGAGGTTGCCGGTTTTCCGATTCATTGAGTCAGGGCGGGAAATCGGCCGAAGACGACAAGGCTTGAAAAAGGGGTAGAGTGAAGATGGGACAAAAAAGTCGTGATCTGACAACCGGGGGTATCTATAAAAACCTGTTCACCATGGCGTTGCCGACTGCCCTTGGTTTTTTGGGGCAAACTCTCTACGATTTGGTGGATATGATCTGGCTCGGGCGAATATCAAGTTTTGCGGTTGCGGGGGTGACGGTGTTCGCGACCGTTTTTTGGTCGGTCGAAGTCCTCAATGAAATCATCGGGATGAGCTCCGTTTCAATGATCTCGCAAAGCTACGGCGCGAAAAACTTTGATCGAACTGACCGTGTGATCGAACAGGCGCTTACATTCAAAGCGCTGGTCGCCCTGATCGCCCTTGTTTTCCTGGTGTTGTTCCTGAAACCGCTCCTCAATTTTCTTTCCCAAGACCCGTTGGTGGTTCGGGACGCGCTGGACTACGGTTACATCCGGATTTTCTTCCTGCCGATCATGTTCTCTTCCTACACGGTCAACACGGCGCTGCGGTGTATCGGGGACGCGAAAAGCCCGATGCTGATTATGCTGTTCGCTTCTCTGCTCAACGTGGTGCTTGATCCGATCTTTATTTTCGACAAAGTACCCGGTACGGCCATACCTGGTTTGAATCTCGGCGTCTTCGGCGCGGCGCTGGCGACGGTCATCTCGACATCGATCGCTTTTGTCATCGGCTTCTGGTTGTTGTTTTCGGGAAAGCGGGGGATCAAACCCTCTCTCAAAGGATTGCTCAAACTGGATTGGAGCATCGACTCCAAATTGTTAACCATCGGACTTCCGACCGGGATCGAGATGTTGACGCGAAACCTTTCCTGGTTCATCTCGTTAAAAATCATCGCTTCGTTTGGGACTGCCGCCGTCGCGACGATCGGGATCGGAAACCGTTTTTCCGGACTGCTCGTGATGCCTTTGATCGGGCTTCACATCGGCGCCAATGCCATCGTCGGCCAAAACCTCGGAGCCAATCAGGTGGAGCGGGCTCGAAAAACCGTTTTGGCATCGGTGCTTGTCGGTTCGGTTTTTATGATCATCATGGTCTGCTTATCCATGCTCTTCCCTGGGGTGATTATGAGAATCTTCATCGATGATCCCGAAGTGATTGCGCTCGGAACCATGATGATCCGCATCCTGAGTCCCAGTTTTCTCTTCTTGGCCGTTTTTTTCGGGTTGGGATCCGCCTTTGGCGGGGCAGGGTATATGCTTCCGTTCACAACGTCCAGCGTCATCAGCCGCTGGGGAATACAGGTTCCCTTGCTCATCCTCTTCATCGCCGTCATGAAACTGCCGATAGAAAGCATCTGGATTGCTTTGGCCGTTTCCGAAATCAGCGAATCGATCATCATGGTCTTCGCCTATCGGCAGGGCAAATGGAAGACCAAACGGGTATAAACCGATCGAAGCTTTTGCAGATAAAGACGCGGGCGTGTCAAATGCTGCTTTATCTGGTATGATAAAGAGAGGCGATCACGAAAGGCCTAACGATAAAAAATACGGGAGCGCTATTCGAGGGTTACACTGTTACCTAACAAAGAGGACGAAAAAAAATTTTCGCGCCTTTGAATCCGTCTTTTAGAGCGCCCGACTTTAGTTTAATGCCGTAAAAATAAGGGGCGCTTATAGAGGATTGTACGGTTGCTGAAAATCGACGATGAACCGAGATAAAGTGGTTTATAATGCGCCTTTTGGAGCGCCCAACATTAGTTGGGCATCGGTTTTTCCTCCGAACCGAACATGCGCGTCGGAGCATTATCGGATAGGATTGGCGGCGTCGGTATCAATTCTTAGTGATACGCTATCGGCGACTGTTAGAACTCATGCCCGACTAAAGTCTA
>ERZ795056.1758-NODE-1758-length-24994-cov-19.461807_pt1 | contig 24994 bp, 21 predicted proteins | sample MGYA00375140_ERZ795056 | MGnify/ENA primary metagenome ERZ795056 (study PRJEB30185, sample SAMN05720227) | activated sludge metagenome | isolation source: Anaerobic digester | place: USA | collected 2015-03-09 ... | reverse complement strand
ACCAGGTCCTGCAGCTTCGGGTCCTTGAGGAACTTGTCGTAGACCGGCTTCATCGCCGCCTGGAAGCCGGCCTTGTCGACCTCGATCACCTGCGCGCCGCCGGCCTTCACCATCTCGAGCGACTTGGCCTCGCGCTCGTCCCACAGCTTGCGCATATGGCCCACGCTCTCCTTCGCCGCAGCGCGGATCTGCTTTTGCTCCTCGGGCGACAGGCCGTCCCACACCTTCTTGCTGAACAGCAGGATCTCCGGCGCCATCGAGTGCTCGGTCTTGTTGTAGAACTTCGCCACCTCGAAGTGGCGCGTGCTCTCGTAGCTCGGGTAGTTGTTCTCGGCGGCGTCGACCAGGCCGGTCTTCAGCGCGGTGTAGACCTCGCCGAATGGCATGGGCGTGGCGTTCGCGCCCATCGCTTCCATCAGCGCCACCCACAGGTCGCTCTGCTGCACGCGGATCTTCATGCCCTTGGTGTCGGCGATCGTCTTCACCGGCTTCTTCACCGAGTAGATCGAGCGTGAGCCGGAGTCGTAGAACGCCAGGCCGATGAAACCTTGGGATTCGCAGTCCTTCAGGATCTCGTCGCCGATGGCGCCGTCGAGCACACGGCGCATGTGCTCGGTGCTGCGGAACAGGAAGGGCATGGTCGGCACCATGGTGGCCGGGCAGATGTTGTTCATCGGCGCCACGTTGACGCGCGTCATCGCCAGCGCGCCGAGCTTGGTCTGCTCGATGGTGTCTTTCTCGTTGCCCAGGGCCGACTTGGCGAACACCTTGATCGTGTGCTTGCCGCCCGTGGCCTTGGCCAGCGTCTCGCCCATGTGGCGCACGGCCAGCACGGTGGGGTAGTCGTCGGGGTGGATGTCGGAGGAGCGGAACTCGGTGGCCTGGGCGGCGGATGCGGCGAGCGTCGCTCCAAGAATGGCCAGGGTGTGAAGCGGAAGGGTCATGTGAGTCTCCTTGGGTCTTGTCGTGGGTGGGCCTTCAATCGAACGGCCCGATGGACAGGAAGCTGCCGCCCTGCAGCGCCTGGGCGATCGGGCCGCCGGGAACGGGAACGGATTCGACGCGGCTCGCCCAGGGTTCGGCGCTGTCCTGCGGGCGAAAGCCCAGCCGGGCCCAGGCCTCGTCGCAGTTCCACCAGCGGCGCGGGTTGTCCGACAGGCCATACGCGATCAGGCAACCGACCTGTGGCGCCTCGAGCGACGCGATCACCAGCGCGATCAGATCGCGCGGGCTGATCCAGGTGGACAGGGCGCGTCGGTCGGCCGGTTCGGGCGTCGCGGTGCCGATGCGCAGGCACACGCTCTCGATGCCGTAGCGGTCGTGGTGCATTCGCGCCACGCCCTCGCCGAACAGCTTGCTCAGCCCGTAGTGGCCGTCGGGTCGGGTTTCGTCGGCCGGGTCGAGCTGAGTTCCGACCGGGTGGCAGCCGGTCACGTGGTTGGAGCTTGCATAGACGACGCGCCGCGTGCCGGCGCGACGTGCCGCGTCGTAGAGGTTGAAGGTGCCGCGGATGTTGGCCTCGAGGATCGGCTCGAAGGGGCCTTCCACCGACACACCGCCGAGGTGAACCACGGCGTCGACCCCGCGCAGCAAGTCGCGCGCCGCCGCCGCGACACTCAGATCGCAGGCCACCGCTTGTGCGCCGTGCGGCGGCGCCAGGGTGGCCAGTGGCCCGGCCAGGTCGGAGATCACGAGCTGCCGGCAGCGCATGCGCAACGGCTCGGCCAGCAAACGGCCGAGCGTGCCGGCCGCGCCGGTGAGCAGCAAGGTGTCGATCATGCGAGCGTTGGCGGTGTTTCTCCGCAGAACGAGATGGAACGAGGCTTCGTAGAATATCGGAACACTGTTTCAAATAGCTAGGGAAATTCCATGGCACGGCCGCTGCGCGTCGTTTCGTTCGGCGAATGCATGCTCGAACTGCAAGGCGAGGCGTTCGGCACGATGCGCCAGGGCTTCGGAGGAGACACGCTGAACACGGCCGTCTATCTGGCGCGCTGCGCGCGGCCGGGGAGGCTGTCGGTGTCGTACGCGACGGCGCTCGGCGACGACCCGCTCAGCGACGGCCTGCGGCAACGCTGGCACGACGAGGGGCTGCAAACCTCGCTGGTGCGGCGTCTGCCCGGCCGACTGCCGGGCCTGTACCTGATCGAGGTCGATGCGGCCGGCGAGCGCCGCTTCAACTACTGGCGCGAACGCAGCGCGGCGCGCGAGTACTTCGACACGGCCGCCGGCGACACGCCGCTCGAGCGCGAGGCCGAGCACATCGACGCGCTGCATTTCAGTGGCATCAGTCTCGCGATCCTGCCGCCGCAAGGTGCCGAGCGCTTGCTGGCGCTGGCCGCGCGATTGCGCGAACGCGGCGCGCTGGTCGCGTTCGACAACAACTACCGGCCGCGCCTGTGGCCGGACGCGGATCGCGCGCGCGAGTTGTTCGGCCGGGCTCTGGCGGCATGCAGCGTGGCGCTGTTGACGCTGGACGACGAACAGGCACTGTGGGGCGGGGAGGCGGCCGAGGCGCAACTCGCCGCGACGCTGGCGCACCCGTGCCCGGAGGTCGTCGTCAAGTGCGGACCACTGCCGACGCTGGTGCGCTGCGGCTCGACACCGGCCCGCGAGGTGCCGACGGTGCCGGGCGTGAAGGTGGTCGACAGCACCGCTGCCGGCGATGCGTTCGCAGGCGGCTACCTGGCCGCGCGGCTGGGCGGCGGCAGCGCGGTGCAGGCGGCTGCGGCGGGCAACCTCGTCGCAGCGCGCGTCGTGCAGCACCGCGGCGCGCTGATCCCGCGCGAACTCATGGCCGACCTGATGGGCAGCTGAGAGCGCTGCTGTCGCGGTTGCCGAACTCGGCCAGCCAGGGCTGCGCAGGCGTTGCGCGGGCGTAGCCCAGCGCCGCCGGATCGAGGCCTGCGCTGGCGAGCCGCGTCCAGAAGTCGTCGCCATCGAACTGCGCCGGCCGGTAGGCGCGGTGTGCCGGGTCGGTCTGCCACGGCGCCCAGGGCTGCGCGGTGTCGATGTGCGCGCCGATGCGCGAGCGCAGCACCACCATCTTGCCCACGGCTTCGATCGACGCGCGGAGCACTTGCCCAGGCCCGCTGGCGGACTGGCCGGCGCCCAGCAGCGTGCACGCGGTGGCCTGGCTGCCGTAGGGGCTGCAGCCTGCGCCGGTGAACCACTGCCGCGCCAGCGCCACGCGGCCGGGCAGCGCATTGCCATCGGCGCTGAAGTCGCAGTCTTCGAAGACGAATCCGTAGGGGATCCGCAGGTGTGTGCTCGGCGCGGCCACCCAGCCATGCGTCTGCCCACGGCGCGGGCCGACGAAGCGGATCTCGCTGCGCAGGAAGTAGGCTGTTCCAGCGCCATAGATGAAGTCGACGTCACCCTCGATCAGGCTGCGGTGCACGAAGCTGCGCACCGTGCTGTCGGGCGTGGGCGTGCGCAGGTACAGCGTGTCCTGCATCCCGTGCAACTGCACCTGCTCGAGGTGCACGCGGTCGGCTCCTTCGGAGCGAAAGGCCACCGCCTGCTGGTGGCGCTGACGCGTCTGGCCCGGCACGTTGGCGACGGCGAGGTTGCGCAGCTGGAAACCGTCGTTGCGCACCCACATCACGTTCATGCAGCTGCGCGAGGCGGCATCCTCGCGAATGCACTCGCGATAGAAGGCAGCCACCTCCGGGTGCACGCCCGGCGCCTCGTAGACGCGCGCGAAGCGGCGGCGGTAGTCGGCCGCGCCGACGCCGGCGTCGAGGTCTTCCTCGATCGTCACTTCGTGCGGCAGCCGGCCGAGGCCCCACAGCGTGATCGGCACCGGCCCGGACGGCACGAAGACCAGCTCGCGGTAGCGTCCGGGGGCGATGCCGATGTAGATGCGCGGCGCGCGCTGCGCGCCGGCGCGGATGTCGGTGTGCGCGCGGTTCACCGCGGCCTGCACGGTGGCGAAGACCGTGCGGCCATCGGCCAACGCCGGGTCGACCCGGTACTGGAAGGCGGGCAACCGCTCGCCCGTGATCACCGTGTCGGCCAGCGGATCCCAGCCGTCGTGCTGCAGGTCGCCAGCCCGCCCTGCGGCACCGAGCACGCGCTCGCGGCTGTAGGCGCGAGCCTGCGCAGCGTCGAGTTGCGGGCGTTGGGCGCCGACGCGCGGCGTGACGCTCGGGCAGTCGTCGCGCGGCGCGGCGCAGCCGAACGCGGCGAGCGCGAGCGCCACGGCGGCGGCGCCGAAGGCGACTCGGGTGCGTGTCAAAGGTCGGCCAAGAAAAGGCCGGGCTCGCCAGACTTGTCGCAGCTCCACAGCACTTGTTTCTCGTCGGGTGTGAACGAAGGGTGCGGGTGCGTCACCTGCCGATCGCCCTTGTAGACCTGCCACGAGCTGTCGTGCCGCGCGATCGTGCGGTGGGTGCCGGCCTTCAGGTCGAACAGGTGCAGGTAGGGGTCGTTCTGGATCGCGTAGCCCGACTTGTCGTCCACGTCGGCCGGCGTGGCGTGGCCGTCTCCGACGATCAGCGTGCCGTCGTGGTTGCTCATCAGGTGCGAGCATGGCGGCATGCGCGTGAGCGCACGGTCCTCGAGAGTGACGGGGTCGAGCGCGCGGATCCAGCGCTCCGGCTGGCCCTTGAGGTAGGACACGTAGACCATGGCCGAGCCGTCGGGTACCCAGAACTCGTGCGTGCAACTCTCGCCTTCGCCATGGACCTTGCCGCAGCGCACGTTGCTGCCGTCCTCGTCGACGAACCACATGCGCGCGTCGATCAGGTCGTGGTTGCCCTCGTGGCAGAAGGCGATGGTGTTGTCGTCGAACGGCCGGTACTGCGGGTGGCCGAGCCACAGGTCCACCTCGTGAATCGTCGTGCGCTGTCCGGTGGCGAGGTCGATGCGGATCAACCGGCAGCGCGGCTTGCGGAAGAACATCTCGCGAAACTTCTGCCAATCGGTCAGCGGGAACCAGTCGCTCGCGCGGATCTCGATGCCCACCATCTTCGTGCAGTCGCTGTTCGACACCCAGGTGCCATAGCCCACCCAGCCGTCGGGCACGACGTAGGCCACGTCCTCCTGCAGCGTGGCCAGATCGAGGCGGATCAATTGCCGCTGCTCGCGAACAAAGTAGAGAAAGCGATCGTCCGGGCTGAGGAAGCCGCCGAAGGTGTTCTCGGCCGGGCGATCGGTGAGTTGCAGCGCCTCGCCGCTGCTCAGGTCGAGCAGGTGGTAATTCCAGTCGGTGCCCGGGCCGAATTCGGCGCCGAACAGCAATCGGGTGCCGTCGTTGGTGAAGCACTTCTGGTAGAAGTAGTTGCGGTGGCAGGTCACGTCCGGCGGAGTGAGTCGCGTGACGCGGGCGCCGGTGTCCGGATCGAGCGAGACCTGGAATTGCAGCGGGCGAATCTGATGCTTGGCCATGTGGACCTCTCTCGGGGTCAGCGTTTGCCGATGCGGGCGAGCAGCCCGGCGCCGTCGGCGCGCAGCCGCTGCGCGGCCTCGTGCTCGTCGATCTTCCCGTAGGCGAGCAGCTCGAACACCTCGACCATGAACTTGCGAAAGCGCGCGTCCTCGAACAGCGGCGAAGGCATGTCGATGCGGCCGGCGCGGCGTTGCTCGGCGATCGCGCGCTGCGCCTGCAACTGCAGCGGGCTCAGGCGCGGGTCGCCCTCGAGCACCTTGGCAGCGCCGGCCGCTGTCGGCAGGCCGCGAACCATGCCCAGGATGCGCGCCGCCTCGGTGTCGGTCAGCAGGAAGTTGAGGAAACCGGCCGCCGCCTCGCGCTGCGTGCTGTTGCGGCCGATCGCAAGGACCATCGCCGGCCGGCCGAAGATGCCGCTGGCGCGCGCGCCGGGCACGGTCAGGAAGGGCCCGAGTTCGAGTCGTTGCTGCTTGTCGAGCGAGGCCAGCCGCGCCGGCAGCGTGCTGTCCCAGGTGTAGTTGCCGGCCCAGTTGCCGACCACCCAGTCGGGTTGCTGCTCGGTGGCCTTGCGCGCGCCGCCGAGGCTGGCGCGGTAGGGCAGCGGCGTGATCGCGCGTGCGGCGACCAGCGCGCGGTACTGCGTCACCCAGTCGAGCAGCGCGGCCTGGCTCATCGCGATGCGTGGTTCGCCCGGGTGCACATAGGGCTGGCCGTGGCGCTGGAAGGCCTGGGCGTGCGTCATCAGCAGCGCGTCGTAGATCTCGCCGTCCATCGGGTAGGCACGCTCGCCGAATGCCTGGCGAAAGCGCGCGCCGGCGGCAATGAACTCGTCCCACGTGGCCGGAATGCGCAGGCCGGCACGCTCGAAGCTCGCCGCATTCCAGAAGAACAGCCGCGCGGTGAACGACACCGGCATGCCATTGAGCCGGCCCGCGACCGTGGTCATGCGCAAGTCGTCCTCGCCGTACTGCGCGAGGTCGATATGGTCGCGCAGCGAGTGGAGGTCGGCGAAGCCGTCGCCGCGGCGGCTGAACATCGCCAGCCAGGCCCAGTCGATCTGCATCAGGTCGGGCTCGGTGCCGCTGACGATCTGCATCGTCAGCTTCTCGAGGTAGCCGTTGGTGCCCATGTACTCCGGCTTGATGCGCACGCCGGGGTGGCGCGCCTCGTAGGCGGCGATCGCCTTCAGCGTGGCGTTGTGGCGCGCCGTGCCGCCCCACCACGAGAAGCGCAGCGTGCGTGCGGCATTCGCCAGTGCCGGCAGGCCCAGCCAGGCCAGCGCCGCGGCGGAACCCGAGAGCAGGCGGCGCCGCGTCGATCGCGTTTCAGGCCACAGCGAAGGCCCGGCGAAGCTGGCCAGCGTCGGCCTGAGTATGAGCCGCCTACGCTGCGCACTTTCAGAGGCGCTTCGCTTCGGCGGCTCAGTCGAGCAGGTTTGCACCGGTGTCGGGGTCGAAGACATGACAGGCGTCCATGCGCAGATGGAAGATGTGAGATTCGCCGCGCCGTTTGCCGGCCAGTTCGCCGAGCGCCTCGGGCGCGGCGCGGCAGGCGAAGGGCAGGCCGCCGATGTCGCAGTGCACGTGGACCTCGCTGCCGGTGTTCTCGATCGAGCGCAAGGTACCCGGCAGGGCCGCGCAGTCGGATGCGGTCGGGTTCAACAGCACGTGCTCGGGGCGCAGGCCGAACACCACCCGGGCGCGCGAGTGTGCGCGCAGGTTCCACATGGCCGCGCCGCCGGGTGCGACCGCCAGACCGCCCCAGTGCAGCATGGGCTGGCCGCCTTCGTGGCGCACCTCGAAGTCGTGCAGGTTCATCTCCGGCGAGCCGACGAAGCCGGCGACGAACACGTTCGCCGGCTTCTCGTAGATCCGCGCGGGCGTGTCGACCTGCTGGATCATGCCGTCCTTGAGCACGCAGATGCGCTCGCCCATGGTCATCGCCTCGACCTGGTCGTGGGTGACATAGATCACCGTGGCGGCGTGGCCGCTTTCGCGCAGCGTGCGGTGCAGGTCGGTCAGGCGCACCCGCATCGAGCCGCGCAGCTTGGCGTCGAGGTTGGACAGCGGCTCGTCGAACAGGAACACGGCGGGCTTCTTGACGATCGCGCGTCCGACGGCCACGCGCTGGGCCTGGCCGCCGGACAGCTGGCGCGGGTAGCGTTCGAGCAGTTGCTCCATCTCGAGCAGCTGCGCCGCCTCCTTCACGCGCACACCGATCTCCGCCTTGGGCACGCCGGTCATCTTCAGGCCGAAGGCGAGGTTGTCGAACACCGTCATGTGCGGGTAGAGCGCGTAGTTCTGGAACACCATCGCCACGCCGCGTTCCTTGGCGGCCACGTTGTTCACCACACGATCGCCGATGCGCAGTTCGCCGCCGCTGATCGATTCCAGCCCCGCCACCATGCGCAACAGCGTGCTCTTGGCGCAGCCCGACGGGCCGACGAACACCATGAATTCGCCGTCGCGCACGGTCAGGTCGACGCCGTGAACCGCCTTGAACCCGTTCGGGTAGACCTTTTCGATACCGCTGAGATTGACTTCGGCCACCTGCCCTTACCCCTTGACGCCGCTGGAGTTCGCGCCTTCGATGAAGTAGCGCTGCGCAGCGAGGAACACGACCACCGATGGGATCAGCGCCACGACCGAGATCGCGATCACGCTGGCCCATTCGACCTCCTCGGTGGCGCCGATGCTCATCTTGAGCGCCAGCGACACCGGGTACTTCTCGACCGACGACAGGTAGATGAGCGGCCCCATGAAGTCATTCATCGTCCAGATGAACTGGAACACCACCACCGAAATGATCGCCGGCTTGAGCATCGGCACCAGCACGAACAGCAGCACCTGCAGCGCGTTGCAGCCGTCGAGCTGCGCGGCCTCCTCCATGTCGCGCGGGATGCCGCGCAGGAACTGCACCAGCATGAACACGAAGAAGGTGTCGGTGGCAAAGGCCGACGGCACGATGATGGGCCAGTAGGTGTCGAGCCAGCCGAAGCTGCGGAACATCATGTACTGCGGGATGCGCAGGATGATGTGCGGCAGCATCATGGTGGACACCATCACGCCAAAGAGAATCTTGCGGCCCCAGAAATCGAAGCGCGCAAAGGCATAGGCCACCAGCACGCAGGAGATCACCGTGACGATCACGCGCGGCACGATGATCAGGAACGAGTTGACGAAGTAGGTGGCGAAGGTGAATTCGGAGCTGTTCCGCCAGCCCTTCAGGTACGCGCCGAAGTCCAGGTGCGAGGGCCAGAAGCCGATGTCGCCGAAAATCTCTGCGTTGGACTTGAACGAGGCCCCGACCAGCCACACCAGCGGGTACAGCATGATCAGCCCGATGGCAGCCAGCACCGCATAGCGCAGCGCGAGGGCCCCAGACTCGCGCCGACGAGTGCGCGCGGCCTCGTCTCCGGCCAGCACTGATCTCATCGACGGCCTTCCTTCTCGCCGGCGTAGAAGACCCAGTACTTCGAACTCCAGAACGACAGCGCGCTGAAGCCGCCGACCAGCGCGAACATCACCCACGACAGCGCCGAGCCGTAGCCCAGGTTGAAGTAGCGAAAACTCTCTTCGTAGATGTACAGGCTCAGCAGGTAGGTGGAGTTCAACGGCCCGCCTTCGGTCACCATGTAGGGCCCGTTGAACTCCTGGAAGCCGTGCACCAGCTGCATGATCAGGTTGAAGAAGATCACCGGCGTCAGCAGCGGCACGGTGATGCGCCAGAACTGCTGGAATCTGGAGGCGCCGTCCATGTCGGCGGCTTCGTACAGCGACTTCGGAATGTTCTGCAGCGCGGCCAGAAACACCACCATCGATGAACCGAACTGCCAGGTGAACAGTGTCACGATGGTCCAGATCGAGTAGCGCTCGTCAGCCAGCCACATGACCGGCGCCACGCCGATCTTGGCCAGCGCGATGTTGACCAGGCCGTTCTGCGAGAAGATGAAGCGCCACAGCACCGCCACCGCGATCGAGCCACCGAGGATGGACGGCAGGTAGAAGGCGGCACGGAAGAACGAGACGCCGCGCAGCCGGAAGTTCAACACCTGGGCGATGGCCAGGGCGAACGCCACGCGCGGCGGCACCGCGAGCACGACGAACAGCAGCGTCACCTTCAGCGATTGGCGAAAGGTCGGATCCTGGGTCGCGAGCACGCGGTAGTTCTCCAGGCCGACAAACTCCGGCGGGCTCATCACGTCGAACTGCGTCATGCTCAGGGCCAGGCTGGCCACGAAAGGGAACAGCTTGAAGCCCAGCACGCCGAGCAGGAACGGCAGGACGAACAGCAGGCCGGTGCGCCGGTTTTCGTACATGGGCGCCGGGCTCAGCGGGCCAGCCAGCCGCCGTCGACGGCGACGGTGTAGCCGCTGACGTAATCCGAGGCGCTGGAGGCGAGGAACACCACCGGGCCGGCCAGATCTTGCGGGGTGCCCCAGCGGCCGGCCGGAATGCGCTCGAGGATGCTGGCGCTGCGCGCCTCGTCGGCGCGCAGCGGCGCGGTGTTGTTGGTTGCCATGTAGCCCGGCGCGATCGCGTTGACGTTGATGCGGTGTGCCGCCCATTCGTTGGCCATCAGCCGCGTCAGGCCCACGACGCCACTCTTCGAGGCGGTGTAGGAGGGCACGCGGATGCCGCCCTGGAACGAAAGCATCGATGCGACGTTGATGATCCGCCCACCGGTGTCTTGCGCGATGTACTGCCGCGCCACCGCCTGCGAGAAGAAGAACACCGACTTCAGGTTGAGGTCGATGACGTCGTCCCAGTCCTTCTCGCTGAAGCGGATCGCGTCGTCGCGGCGAATGATGCCGGCGTTGTTGACCAGGATGTCGACGTGCCCGCCCCAGGCGACGGCTTGGCTCACCAGGCCCTCGAGGCCGGAGATCTCGGCCACGTTGGCGCGCAGGTCGAGAAAACGTCGCCCGATTCCCTCGACGCGCGCGATGGTCTCGGTCGGCTCGGCCTGGTTGATGCCGACGACATCGGCACCCGCCTCGGCGAGCGCACAAGCCATCCCCTGGCCAAGGCCGGTGTTGCAGCCGGTGACGATGGCAACCTTGCCGTCGATCCGGAAATTGTCCAGAACCATGTTCGTCGTCGATCCGATCAGAGCAGTGTGGTCATGGCCACATGGTCCATGTCCTTGAAGACCTGGTTCTCGCCGACCATGCCCCAGATGAAGGTGTAGGCCTGCGTGCCCACGCCGCTGTGGATCGACCAGCTCGGGCTGATCACGGCCTGTTCGTTGCGCACGACGAGGTGACGCGTCTCGGTCGGCTCGCCGCACAGGTGGAACACCGCGGCGTCGGCGGGCATGTCGAAGTAGAAGTAGACCTCCATGCGCCGGTCGTGCGTATGGCAGGGCATGGTGTTCCACAGGCAGCCGGGCTCGAGCTGCGTCATGCCCATCAACAATTGGCAGGTCGGCAGCACGTCGGGGACGATGAACTTGTAGATCGTGCGGCGGTTGCTGGTCTTCGGGTCGCCCAGCGTCTCGGGCGAAGCCTGCGCCAGCGTGATCTTTCGCGACGGGTGGGCGGTGTGCGCCGGCGCGCAATTGAAGTACAGCTTGGCCGGGCGTGCCGCGTCGAGGCTGCGGAACTCGATCTCCCGCGTGCCCTGGCCGAGGTAGAGCGCCTCGCGCGCCGCGATCTCGAATCGCTGGCCGTCGGCGATCACCAGCGCATCGCCGCCGATGTTGATCAGGCCGAGTTCGCGGCGTTGCAGAAAGAAGTCGGTGCCGGTGTGGCGGCCCAGCTCGGCCGAGAAGCTCACCGACTGGGTCACCGGATGGACGCCGCCGACGATGATGCGGTCGATCTGGCTGTAGGTGAGCGTGGCCCGGTCGGGCACGAACAAGTCCTCGACGAGAAAGTGGCGGCGCAGGCCGGCGGTGTCCAGCGTGCGCGCGTGCTCGCTGTGGATGGGCTGTCGGATTTCCATGGCGACTCCTGAGTTCAGGCGGGATTGTCAAACAGATCGGGGCTTTCCCGAAATATCGTTTCTACTAAGTGAACCACTGTTTCAAAAAAGTGCCGGAACGGTATAGTTGCTGCGAATGGACACGACGCAAACGTCGGCATCCCGGGGCTTCCCAGGGAGTGAAAACAAAGAGGGAGCGCAATGAGTTCAGTCTTCCGCAATGACGAGCAGCCCTGGGTCGAACTCGGCGACGGCATTCGCCGCAAGATCGTCGCGCACACGCCGCAGCTGATGTCGGTGCTGGTGCACTTCGACAAGGGTGCGGTCGGTACGGCTCATGTGCACGACGCGCACGACCAGATCGCCTACGTGGTCGCCGGCGCCTTCGAGCTGGATCTCGACGGAGTGAAACAGACCCTGCGCGCGGGCGATTCCTTTCTTGCGGCGCGCGGCAGCCTGCACGGCGTCGTCGCGCTCGAGGCGGGCAGCACGCTGCTCGACCAGTTTTCCCCGCGGCGGGAGGACTACCTCTAGCCCCTTGCGCTTCACGAGCTTCGCGGCCTGACGCTGCGTTGCTCCGATTCAGGCCTCGCCCTGCGTGCGATGTCGCCCGAGTGTGGAAATGACGGAAATCAATGGTGCGCGCGGTGCCGCAAAGGCACTGCTTCGCACCGACAAGGAGACAGCGACATGAGCGAGCGAATCCCCCACGGCCGTAACCGGCTGCCCCTGTCGGCCGTGGCAACGGCCATCCTGGTGCTCTGCGCGAATGCGCAGGCGCAGCAGGCGGCAGAACCCGCGGCTGCACCCGCCACCGAACAGAAGAAGGACGAGCTCCTGCTCGAGCGGGTGGAGATCACCGGCTCGATCATCCGGCGCGTCTCGCAGGAGTCGGCCCTGCCGGTGACATCGATCAGTGCGACCGAACTCGAAAAGCGCGGCCACACCGAACTGAAGGAGTACGTGCTCGAGCTGCCGCAGGCCAGCTCGCTGGGCACCTTCGGCGGAACGGCCGGCACCGTCACCAACCTGCGCGGCTTCGGCCCCATGCGTTCGCTCACGCTGCTCAACGGGCGCCGCCTGGCCAAGGAGCCGCTGAGCAACCAGTACGTCAGCGTCAACGTGATTCCGCGCATGGCCCTGCAGCGGACCGACGTGCTGCGCGATGGTGCTTCGTCGAGCTACGGCTCCGACGCGATCGGCGGCGTCGAGGCCTTCTACACGAAGGCGACCCACACCGGCATCGGCCTGAAAGCCGAGGCCATCGTGCCGCGGCGAGATGGCGGTGGCGACAGCCAGAGCCTGGGCATGATCCTCGGGGCCGGCGACATCGCCACGGACCGCTGGAACGCCTATGTTGCGCTGGAGGTGCAAAAGCGTGACGTGCTGCTGCGCAAGGACAGGCCGGAAATGGTCGACGGCACGGCGCTGGGTCAGCTCGGGATCTCGACAGCTCCCGGCCTGGGCTCGAACGCGACGCCGGGCAACTTCACCGACCCGACCAACCCGACCGCCTCGCTGCGCACGATCCGCTACAACCCGTATTACGCGTCCGGCTGCCTGCCGCCCTACTCGGTGCCGAGCACGGCCAGCTCCCGGCAGACCTGCTTCCTGGACACCGACGCCAACTATCGCGCCTTCACCAACGGCAACGACATCTCCACGCTGTACGGCAAGGTCACGTTCAACCTGGGTGCCAACCACCAGGCCAGCCTCGAGTACAACCTCGGCAAGTACACCGTCCTTCAATACAACGACCCCATCCCGGTCACGGTCCGCCTGACCAATACACACCCGTACTACCCGGGCAACGGCATCGTGCCGGCGGTGGCCGGCCTGAATCTCGGCGGCCGCCCGATCGACGTGCTGTGGTCGGTGGCCGATCTTGGCTCGCGCGTTCGCGAAGACCATCACACCAACGAGCGGATCGTCTTCGCCGACGAAGGCTCGATCGCCGGCTGGGACTACCGCGCCGGCGTGAACTTCGGCAACTCGGAGCGCGACACCCGCGCCGGCAGCGGCTGGGCCACGGTGACCGGCCTCGCCTCGGTGCAGGGCAGCGGCCGCACGCTCTTCCTCGACCCGCTGCTCAACCCGTTCGGGCTGCAGACTGCCGAGGGTCTTGCGCTGCTGCAGGGGCGCAGCGTCGAAGGGCAGACCTTCCGCCTGCACCGTGCGACCAACGAGAGCGTCGACCTGACGGTGACGCGCGAGCTGGCCGAACTGTCTGGCGGCGCGCTCGCGCTGGCGGCCGGCGGCGAATACCGGCGCGACGGCTGGCGAGCCATCGGCCTGGCCAGCAACGACCCGAAGGCCTCGCTCAACGGCCAGATCGACCTGCTCGGGGGCGACAGCCAGGCCGCCGGTGCGACGTCGTCGACCAGCAACCAGATCAAGCGCAGCATCAAGTCGCTGTTCGCGGAACTCGAGGCGCCGGTGACGAAGTCGCTGACGCTCAATGCCGCGCTGCGCGCCGACAAGTACGGGGATCTCGGCGAGACGACGGTGAATCCGAAGCTGAGCGTGCGTTGGCAGCCCTCCAAGGCCTTCCTGCTGCGCGGCTCGGCGAACACCGGCTATCGCGCCCCGAGCCTGCCGGAGATCTACACGAAAGAGACCGAGCGGACTTCGATGTCCACGTTCGATGACCCGACGCTGTGCCCGACGGTCAACGGCGTCGAGACACCCGCGCCCGGCTATACGCCCGAGCAGGTCTGCAACCTGACCGGCCGCTTCCAGATCACCAAGGTGCCCTCCAACTCAGGGGTCAAGTCGGAGACCTCGCGCAGCTTCACCTTCGGAATGGCCTTCGAGCCAGTCAACAGCGTGGCCGTCACGCTCGACTACTGGCACACGCAGATCAACGACGTGATCGGCAACCGCTCGATCGACTTCATCCTCAACAACCCCAGCCTCTACCCCACCGCTTTCCGGCGCAATCCGGATGGCACGCTGCAGACTGACGCGGTGTTCAACGTTCCGTCGAACGTGGGCGCGATGCGAGGCTCGGGCATCGACGCGAGCATTCGCGTCACGGCACCGAAGTCCGACTACGGCGTCTTCTCCGGCGCCCTGGACGTGGCCTACCTGACGCGCTGGGACGCACGCTCGCCGGAAGCCAACGGGGGTGACTGGATTTCTGCACTCGGCCAGTTCAACGATGTCGTGCCGGTCAACCCGAACGCGGGCTTGAGCAACGCGACGCGGGGCATGAACTTCCGCTGGCGGCATACGGCGTCGATCGGCTGGAAGCGCGGTGACTGGGAAACGACGCTGTCGCAGCGCTACCAGAGCAAGATCCGCGACCAGAACCTGCCGGCGCGCACCGGTGCGGGTACCTCCGGGCCGCGCGACGTGTCGTCCTACGAGCAGTACAACATCGCCCTGTCCTATTCTGGCGTGAAGAACCTCAAGCTGGGCTTCGGCGTCAACAACCTGTTCGACGCCAAGCCGCCATTGACCAACCACAATGGCTACCAGGGCTACCTGACCAGCAGTGTCGATGTGCTGGGGCGCGCGTACCGGCTCAGCGCCGAGTACAAGTTCTGAGCGCGCCTGCCGGGGCCCCGTGCGCCTGCAGGCGCACGGGCAGACCGGTCTGCTACCTCCAGGATCCTCAGGATGAACACTGTCTCCCATCGCTCCGCACGGCTTGCGGGTCTCTCGGTGGTTGTCGTGTTGATGGCGGCAGCGGGCGGCTGCCAGGCGCCCGCCGCAGCCCCTGCAAAAGCAGCGCTGCGCTCGCCCCTTGACGCCTTTCCGGGTGCCGAAGGCGCCGGGCGCCACGCACTCGGCGGCCGCGGCGGCGTGGTCCACCGCGTCACGCATCTGGGCGACGACGGGCCCGGCTCGCTGCGTGCGGCCGTCGAGGCCAGGGGCGCGCGCACCGTCGTCTTCGCGGTGTCCGGGACGATCCTGCTGAAGAAGCCGCTGCGAGTCGAGAACGGCCGGCTCACCATTGCGGGGCAGACCGCACCGGGTGACGGCATCACCCTGCGCGGGCAGCCGTTCGAGATCGCCGCCGACGACGTGGTCGTTCGCTACATCCGCTCCCGCCTGGGCGACGAGGCGCGCGCCGACGGCGATGCGATGGGCGTGGTCGCGGGGCGCCGCATCGTGTACGACCACGTCTCGGCAAGCTGGTCGACCGACGAGTCACTGTCTGCCAGCGCCCGATTCGACACGCCGGCACGCTCGTTCGACGAGGTCACGGTTCAGTGGAGCGTGATCGCCGAGTCGTTGAACCTGAACGCGGCGAAGGCGGGGCAGGCTCATGGCTTCGGTTCATTGCTGCGCGCCGGGCGCGGCGCACGAGTCAGCATGCACCACAACCTGTGGGCCCATCACCTGGACCGCATGCCGCGGCCGGGCAACTGGCTCGACCCCGTCACCGATCCTGTCGGGGGGCTGTTCGATTTCCGCTCCAACGTCTTCTACAACTGGGGGCGTGGGCGCGCCGGCTACAACCTCGACCGCACCGGCACCCGCTCGACCTACAACTTCATCGACAACGCCTACGTGCGAGGCCCGCAATCGAAGGGGGCCTATGCATTCGAAGAGAGCAGCCCGAACGCGCTGGCCTTCTTCGCCGGCAACACGATGGACGGTATCGAACCGGCCGATCCGTACGCGCTGGTGCTGGCGCACCGCGAGCACCTGCCCGCGGGCCTGCCGGCGGGCTACAAGCTCGCCACGCCGATCCAGGTGGGTGCAGTGGCCGCAGACCCGGCGCCGCGCGCCTACGAGCGCGTGCTGGCGGGTGCCGGTGCCGCGCTGGTGCGCGACGCCGTCGACCTGCGCATCGTCGAGCAGGTTCGCTCGCGCAGCGGGCGCCTCATCGACAGCCAGCGCGAGGTCGGCGGCTGGCCGGCGCTGCAGTCCGCGGTGGCTCCGCTCGACAGCGATGGCGACGGCATCCCGGATGTGTGGGAGCGCGCCCACGGCCTGGACTCTGCCCATGCGGAAGACGCTGCGCTCAACGAGCCAGCCAGCGGCTTCACCTGGCTGGAGGTCTACCTGGCCGAGCTGGCCGCAGGGCAGGTCTCGCCGCTGACGGGCGCACCCACGAGCATCTTGAGCGCAACCGAACCGACGCAGCTCGGCTGGGCCGCCGAGGCGCGTGGTGGCCGAGGCGGACGCATCCTGCGCGTGACTCATCTCGGTGCCAGCGGCCCGGGCTCCTTGCGCGAGGCGGTCGAGTTCGAGGGGCCGCGCATCGTCGTGTTCGAGGTCGGCGGGGTGATCGACATGGCCGGCGCGCCGCTGGCGATCCGCCATCCGTTCCTGACCATCGCCGGGCAGACCGCGCCGCCGCCGGGCATCACGGTCGTGCATGCCGAGACGAGCATCGCCACGCACGACGTGATCGTGCAGCACCTGGCCTTTCGTCCGGGCGAGTGGGGGCGGCCCAAGCGCGCCGGCGGCGACCAGGACGGCCTGTCCACGCTGGGCGGGGCAAGCCGGGTGATCGTCGACCACTGCAGCTTCTCGTGGGCGACCGACGAGAACCTCTCGGCCTCGGGCCCGCGGTTCGACGGCGGCGAACGTGCCGAGGACTGGCGCCGCCACACCTCGCACGACATCACCTTCAGCCACAACCTGATCTACGAAGGCTTGAGCCACTCGGTGCACCAGAAGGGCGAGCATTCCAAGGGCTCGCTGATCCACGACAACGCCAGCGGAATCCTGCTGTTCGGCAACGTCTACGTGTCGAACCGCCAGCGCAATGCCTTGTTCAAGGGCGGCACGCGTGGCGCGATGGTCAACAACCTCGTCTTCAACCCGGGCGATCGCGCGATCCACTACAACCTCGTCGGCGGCGAATGGCTGGGTCGCACGCACGAGACCGGCCAACTGGCTTTGATCGGCAACGTGATGCGGCACGGGCCGGACAGCGAAGCCGGCCTGCCGCTGGTGCGCATCGGCGGGCAGGGTGACGTTGCGCTCTTCATGGCCGACAACCTGGCGTTCGACCGCCGTGGCGCGCCTGTACCGCTGCTGGGCGACATCTCGGGCGGCCGCGCTCATGTGCTGCCCGCACCGAGCCCCGACCTGCCGGTCGGGCTGCGTGCACTGCCGGCCGGAAGCCTGGAGGCCGAGCTGCCAGCGCGCGTCGGGGCGCGGCCCTGGAACCGCGATCCGCTCGACCGCCGCGTGCTCGACGACATGGCGCGCGGGGTCGGCCGCATCATCAACGACGAGAGCCAGAACCCGCTCGGCACGCCGCGCCGCGAAGCGACCCGGCGCGCCTTCCGCGCCGAGGACTGGGACCTCGACCGCCTGTCGCCGCGCGCCGGCTGGGCTGCCTTGTTGTCAGGCCAGTGATTTCGCGAAGCCGCCGCCAGCGGGCCGCCAGTCGGTGCGCGCCGGGTCGGTGGCCGGCAATGGCAGAGCGATCGGCGCGCCGTCGGCCGCGGCCGATGCGTAGATGGCGGTGACCAGCGACAGTGCCGCCTCGGCCTCGTCGAGCGTGACCGGCGGCGGTGAGCCGTCTCGCAGGCTCGCGTGGATCAGCTCGAACAGCCGCTCGAAGCCTTCGCGCGCCGGCGGCAACGCGGCCAGGGCCTCGTGCAGCTGTGCTTCGATCGCCGGCGTGGCAGCCTCGAACCTCCACGGGCCCTGCGCCGGCCGATAGGGGTTGGCGCTCGCGCTCTCGACGCTCAGGTCGGCGAACAGGAAGCGCAGGCGCGAGCGGTTGCTGGTGGCGCCCAGCGTGGCGGACAGCGAAGCGAGCGAGCCATCGGCCATGCGCAGCGCGGCGGCCAGGCAATCCTCGACCTCGATGTCGTTGACGCGGGTGGCGAGCTGGGCGGAGACCGTGTGCACCGGGCCGAGCACGTGCGTGAGCATGTCGTGGGCATGGATCGCCTGCGTGAGGCACACGCCACCGCGCTCGGTGGCCCAGCGGCCGCGCCATGCCGTCGCGTAGTACTCGGCGCCGCGCCGCCAGTGGGTCTCGATGGTGGCCACGAGTGCGTGCCGCGCGAAACCGCAGGCCTGCAGGTGCTTGAGCTGGCGCAGCCCTTCGCCGAAGCGCGACTGGAACACCGGGAAAACCTGTGCCTCGCCCTGCGCCAGCGCGAGCCGCAGTTGCGCCAGTTCGTCCAGCGAGCCGACCAGCGGCTTCTCGCACACGACGTGTTTGCCCGCCGCCAGCACCTGGCGGATCTGCGCCAGGTGCAGGTGCGGGGGCGTGCACAGGGCCACGATGTCGATGGACGGGTCGGCGAGCACCTCGTCCAGGTGGCGCAGGGCCATGGCCTTGGTGCCGAGCCGACGGGCCGTCGTGGCCAGGCGGCCTTCGTCGAGGTCGCACACGGCGCGCACTTCATAGAGCGCCGCCAGTGCGGCCAGGGCGTCGAGGTGATGCTGGCCGACGCCCAGGCCGACGACGGCGATGCCCAGCGCGCCGCTCGTGCGTTTCATGTCGATGCCTTCGCGGCCATCGCCTGCGCGCGCAGCGCCAGCTCGATGGCCAGCAGGCAGTGCGCCTGCGGCATCGCCGTCTCGGTGCGCCCGCGCACGTCGGCCAGCAGCCGCTGCGCGAACGGAAGCGGCGCATCGCGGCAGTCGACGTGGCGCGTGCCTGTCGCATCGACGAGGAACAGGTGGTCGCCGCCGGGCCGCCCGGCCGGGTCGACGTACTTGCGCAACTCGATGTGGCCCTCGGTGCCGAGCAGCGTCAATCGCCCGTCGCCCCAGGTGGGCAGGCCGTCCGCACTGAGCCAGTCCACCCGGGCCTGGCCGCTGCAGCCGTCGCCTCGCAGCATCATCTCGCCGAAGTCCTCGAACCCCTTGTGCTCGCGGTGCCCATGATGGGCCACCAGCGCGCTGACCACCTCGGCGCGCGTTGTGCCGGTGTAGTGGAGGAACTGCTCGGTCTGGTGAGAGCCGATGTCGCACAGGATGCCGCCGTGGCGCGAGGCATCGAAGAACCAGTCGGGTCGCGGTGCGCCGCCCACGCGGTGCGGGCCGAGGCCGGAGGTGTGCACGACGCGGCCGATCGCGCCGGCCGCCACCAGCTCGCTGGCGCGCGATGCGGCGCGCACGGCAAAGCGCTCCGAGAACCACACCGAGAGGATGCGGCCGGTCTGCTGCTGAACGCGCTGCAACATCGCCAATTGATCGAGCGAGATCGCGGCAGGCTTGGCAACCAGCACGTCCTTGCCATGGCGCATCGCCAGGGCGGCCAGACCCGCGCGCGTGTCGGGCGCGGTGGCCACGAGCACGAGATCGATGCGATCGTCTTCCAGCACGGCGGCGAGCTCTGCGACACGCCGGGCGACGGCGAAGCTCTGCATGAATTCGGCGCTGCGCTCTTCGTCGCTGGCGTGCAGCGCAACGATGCTCGCGCCGGCTGCGACCAAGGCTTTGGCCTGCCCGAAGGCATGTGGATGCGCGAGCCCGATTGCGCCGACACGCACCCCGTGGCCTGTCGTACTCATCGGAACCAATCGGCGGTGGGCAGGCGCAAGCGGCGCATCTCGTCAATGGCCATCTGCGCGATCGCATCGGCCCCGGCCGCGCTGAAATGCGTGTCGTCTCGCAAGCCGTCGGGCCACCTGGGGTGTGTGCCGGGTTCGATCCACATGTACAGGCGCTTGGCCTGCTCCGGCCCCAGCGATTGCATCAGGTAAGCGCTGGCACGGTTCAATTCCAGCAAGGGCACGTTCTTCGCGTTCGCGACTTCGCGCATCGTGGCGGGGTAGTCGCCGAGTGTCTCGACGAGTCGGCCTTCGGCGTCGAACTTGCGCCTCACCACCGGCGTCGCGAGGATCGGCGTGGCGCCGCGTTCGCGCACCTCATCGACGAAGCACGCGAGGTTCTCGCGGTAGGTCGTGCGGGCCTCGGCGTGGCGGGCAGGGTCGCCGACCTTCTGGTCGTTATGGCCGAACTGGATGATCACGAAGTCGCCCGGCCGCAGTGCGTCGACCAGGCGCTGCCACTTGCCCTGGTCGCGAAACGAGCGCGTCGAGCGGCCGCCGGCGGCATGGTTGACGATCCGCAAGGGCTGCCACGCGCGTGCGCGCAACATCTGTCCCCAGCCGCGCTCGGGCAGGGCGGGTTCGAGTGCCTTGGTCGCCATGGTCGAGTCGCCCGCCAGGTGCAGCGCCGCATCGACGCCGTCGGACGCGCGCACCGAATGGGCGCACGCGCACAGCAGTGTCGGCGCAGCCGCAACGGCCCCCGCCAGCGCCAAGAGCTTGCGGCGTCTGCGGGTCATCGCCGAGTTCACTGCCATGTCGATCTGGTTTAATACCGCCGTGGGCCTTCAGTTGAAACACGGTTTCAAGAACAAGATTCTAGGGCTCTGACAATAGAAACGGAACAGGGTTTCAACCCTGACGGAACATGGAAGATGATTCGGTAGACAGCAAGCATCCAGAATCCGTGGCTGCGGTGTTGAAGGTGTTCGCCGTGTTGCAGGCGCTGTCCGAGCGCAGCGAACTCGGCATCTCCGACCTGTCGACCCGTCTGGCCATGCCCAAGGCCACGGTCTACCGCTTTTTGCAGACCATGAAGACGCTCGGCTTCGTGCGGCAGGACGCCGACAACGAGCGCTACGGCCTGACGATGAAGCTCTTCGAACTGGGCAGCAAGGCATTGCGATTCCCGGATCTGGTCGAGTTTGCCAAGCCGCACATGCAGCAACTCTCCGACTTGACCGGGGAGACGGTGCACCTGGGCATGCTGATCGACAGCGAGATCATCTACGTGCACAAGGTCGATTCGCGCCACATGCTGGGCATGTATTCGCGTGTCGGGCGCCGGGCGCCACTGCACTGCACGGCGATCGGCAAGGTGCTGATGGCCTGGGATACGCCGGCGCGCCGCAACCGCGTCCTCGAAGGCTGCGATTTCAAGCGCTTTCGCGACAAGACGATCACCAGCCGCGTTGCCTTCGATGCGGAACTCGAACGCACGCTGGTCCAGGGCTTCGGTGTCGACCGCGAGGAGTTCGACGACCACATCCGCTGCATCGGCATCCCCATCTTCGATGGCATGAACCAGGTCGTCGCGGGCCTGAGCGTGTCTTTCCCGACCTTCCGCTACGACGAGGCGCTCGAGCCACAGCTCGTGGGCATGCTGCGTGACGCAAGCCGCTCGATCTCGTCGCAACTGGGCTGCACCGAGTTCCCGCTCGATGCGCCACGCGCAGCCAGGCGCTGAGTCCCTGGGGCGGGCACAGCTGGAGCTGAGTGATCAGTTGTCGTATAAGCTGAGCGGGCCTGAGGAACTCGCGCCGCTCGGGGTGGCGCCATGGCTCGAAGGAAGGCAATGAACACCGAGATGCCCACTGCGCGGCGGCCACGCACCCTGGCGCTGCGGCTCGTCGAGGTATTGGGCGAGCGCATCCGCGACGGCCGCTTGGCGCCGGGCGACAAGTTGCCCACCGAGGCAGCCGTGATGGCCGAGTTCGGTGTCAGCCGCACGGTGGTGCGCGAGGCCATCTCCAAGCTGCAGGCGGCCGGCATGGTCGAGACGCGGCACGGCATCGGCACCTTCGTGGTCGGCGCGGGCGACGCGTCGGCCTTTCGCATCGAACCTCAACAGCTCGCCACGCTGCGCGACGTGATCGCGGTGCTCGAGCTTCGCATCGGCATCGAGAGCGAGGCCGCGGGTCTGGCGGCGCAGCGGCGCACCTCGGCCAACCTGGCCGTGATGCGCAGCGCGCTCGACGCCTTCGCCGCCGCCGTGGAAGAGGGCCGCGACGCGGTCGCCGCCGACTTCCAGTTCCACACCGAAATCGCCCGTGCGACGCAGAACGAGCACTTCGCCGGCCTGCTGGCCACGCTCGGCGCGCAGATCATTCCGCGCGCTCGGCTCGAGGCGAGCGCCGCGCTGGAACCGGCGCAGCAGTCCTACCTGCGGCGCGTCAACGCCGAGCACGAGAGCATCTACGACGCCATTGCGGCGCAGGACGCCGAGGCGGCGCGCGCGGCGATGCGCACGCACCTGGCCAACAGCCGCGAGCGCCGCCGCCGGGCCTTCGCGTCGGCTGCCTGAAGGGTATTCCAGGCTTGACTTTGCGATCCCAAGTTGTACGATGACTGACAACTTGATCGATTGCATTCCGTCTGCTCCTCCCTGATCGACTGCCATGAAGAAACTGCTCACCCTCGCGACCCTCGCCTTCGCTCTCGTGGCCCCGGCCCAGGCCTGGCCCGACAAGACCATCACCCTCGTCGTGCCCTTCCCGCCGGGCGGCTCGACCGACACGCTGGCGCGCAGCATCGGTCAGAAGATGCAGGACAAGCTCGGCCAGGCGGTGATCGTCGACAACAAGGCCGGTGCCACGGGCACCATCGGCGCCGCGCTGGTCAAGCGCGCCGCGCCGGACGGCTACACCGTGCTGGTGTCGTCGCTCGGCCCGTTCGTGATCGCGCCGCACCTGCTCAAGAACGTGCCCTACGACGCCGGCAAGGACTTCGACCTGCTCACCGTCGCCGTGCAGGCGCCCAACGTGCTCGTGGTGCCGGCCGCCTCGCCGCACCACAGCGTTGCCGACGTCATCGCGGCGCTGAAGAAGTCGCCCGACAAGATGAGCTTCGCCTCGTCGGGCAACGGCTCGTCGGACCACCTGACCGCCGAACTGTTCTGGCTGCAGACCGGCACCGCCGGCGTTCACGTGCCCTACAAGGGCGGCGCGCCGGCCATCAGCGACCTGCTCGGCGCTCAGGTCGATGCCTCTTCCAGAACATCAACGCCATCCTGCAGCACGTGGCCAGCGGCAAGCTGCGCGCGCTGGCCGTCACCGGCGCCAAGCGCTCGTCGCTGTTGCCGCAGGTGCCCACGCTGACCGAATCGGGCGTGAAGGACGCCGACGTCTATTCGTGGCAAGGCATCGCCGCACCCAAGGGGCTGCCGGCCGACGTCAAGGCGAAGTTGCATGCCGCGATCGTGGCCGCACTGAACGACCCGGCGGTCAAGCCCAAGCTGCTCGAGGTCGGCTTCGAGATCGTCGCCAACACGCCCGAGCAGTTCGGCGCCTTCCAGGCGGCGGAGTCGGCGCGCTGGAAGCAGCTGATCGAAAGCCGCAAGATCACCGCGGATTGACGCACCGATGGCCAAGAGCTCCACCCCCGTCGTCACCTCGCTGCAGGCGATCCCCGTCGCCGGCCGCGACAGCATGCTGCTCAACCTGAGCGGCGCGCACGGCCCCTTCTTCACGCGCAACCTGCTGATCCTCACCGACAGCGCGGGCCGCAGCGGCGTCGGCGAAGTGCCCGGCGGCGAGAAGATCCGCCAGACGCTGGAGGATGCACGCGAGCTCGTCGTCGGCCAGCCGGTGGCGAACGTGCAGGCCGTCATGCAGCAGATGCAGAGCCGCTTCGCCGACCGCGATGCCGGCGGCCGCGGGCTGCAGACCTTCGACCTGCGCACCACCATCCACGCCGTCACCGCCGTCGAGTCGGCGCTGCTCGACCTGCTCGGCCAGCACCTGGGCCTGCCGGTGGCGGCGCTGCTCGGCGAGGGCCAGCAGCGCGAGTCGGTGGAGATGCTCGGCTACCTGTTCTACGTCGGCGACCGCCGGAAGACCGACCTGCCCTACGCGAGCGAGCCCGGCGCCGACGATGCCTGGTCGCGCCTGCGCCACGAGCCGGCGATGGACGCGCAGGCCATCGTCCGCCTGGCCGAGGCGGCACACGAGCGTTACGGCTTCAACGACTTCAAGCTCAAGGGCGGTGTGCTCGCCGGCGACGCGGAAGTGGACGCGGTGATCGCGTTGCACGAGCGCTTCCCGCAGGCCCGCGTCACGCTCGACCCCAACGGCGGCTGGCTGCTGAAGGACGCGATCCGCCTGGGCCAGCGCATGCGCGGCGTGGTCGCCTACGCCGAAGACCCCTGCGGCGCCGAGCAGGGGTTCAGCGGCCGAGAGGTGATGGCCGAATTCCGCCGCGCCACCGGCTTGCCCACCGCCACCAACATGGTCGCCACCGACTGGCGGCAGCTGGCGCACGCGCTGTCGCTGCAGTCGGTCGACATCCCGCTGGCCGACCCGCATTTCTGGACCATGGCCGGCTCGGTGCGTGTCGCGCAGACCTGCCGCGACTGGGGCCTGACCTGGGGCTCGCACTCGAACAACCACTTCGACGTCTCGCTGGCCATGTTCACCCACGTGGGTGCGGCGGCACCGGGCAAGGTGACGGCCATCGACACGCACTGGATCTGGCAGGACGGCCAGCGCCTGACGAGGCAGCCGCTGCAGATCGTCGGCGGCCATGTGCAGGTGCCGAAGCAGCCCGGCCTCGGCGTCGAACTCGACATGGCCGAGGTGCACAAGGCGCACCAGCTCTACCAGCAGCACGGCCTGGGCGCCCGCGACGACGCGATGGCGATGCAGTACCTCGTGCCGAACTGGACTTTCGACCCCAAGCGGCCGTGCATGGTCCGCTGACGCACCGCAACCTTCACCTTCCAGGAAACACCATGAAGAAGCTGATACTCGTCGCGCTGGCGGCGTTCACCGTGAACGCCTCGGCCCAGGCCTGGCCGAACAAGCCGATCCGCATCGTCGTGCCCTACCCGCCGGGCGGCTCGTCGGACATCATCGCGCGGGCCATCTCGCAGCCGCTGTCCGAGGCGCTGAAGACGACGGTGATCGTCGAGAACAGGCCGGGGGCGAACGGCAACACCGGCACCGATTCGGTGGCGAAATCGAACGACGGCCACACGC
>ERZ795056.1756-NODE-1756-length-25009-cov-7.493508_pt1 | contig 25009 bp, 20 predicted proteins | sample MGYA00375140_ERZ795056 | MGnify/ENA primary metagenome ERZ795056 (study PRJEB30185, sample SAMN05720227) | activated sludge metagenome | isolation source: Anaerobic digester | place: USA | collected 2015-03-09 ... | reverse complement strand
AGACAAAAACCTGCCCTTCAATACCTTCCCGGACAGCTTTGTCCGGATAGCGGAGAGATTTAGCCAGAAAGGATTCCAGGTTGCCTTCGAATTCAGGGTCTTTTTCAGCAAAATCGGTAATGGTTTCAGAACTTCCCAACGGATTACCTCCTCCGTCACCGCCAGTACCGGGTCCTGCTGGCCCTCCAACCGACCCGCCTGGGTTTCCGGTTGGACCAGTTGGGTCTCCGGAGGCAGGAGCTACTGCGGCAACGGTTGTAACATCAGATGATTTTTTGACGGAGTCAATGACCAGATTTTCGTCCTTTGATAATTCTATTGGAAGTTTACCATCAAAATCTTTGGGTGGCTCTACTTTCTCAGCAGGAGGGGTGGTGGTCTCCTGTTTCGAGCCATTATCACCCTTCTCTTTGATTACCTCCAGAACAGGAAGCTCAACCACAATATTCCGGAGTTCGGGCTTACAAACCATTTTGTCGTCATCTGCCTTTAGTTCCGGACTCAGCCAGATTCCTCCAATGGTGAGTGAAGCAAAAGATGTAATGACCCAGATTGAAGCCCGTAAGATCCGGTCCGGGTATCGTGTGCGGAGTTCATATTGTCCGAACGATTTATTGCGATTCTCTGAAATAGCATCACAATACGATGGTTTAAGTAGTGTTTCCATGGCGTTTAAATTTCCAAGGAAACGCCGTCAGACAAAAATTATTATTGGTCCTGAAATTATTTTTGGTCTGGCTGCACACGTGGTCCATTCCACAGACTCCGGTTTTCGATGCGGGCAGGTCTGCGCATCTGATTGGTGGCAGTTCGCTGAGGAAGATGCCCCATGACCATGTAAATCTTTTCAAAATCTCCATTTCCTGAAAAGTTGGTAATCAGGCTCAAGACAGGAGTGCCGGCGAAAATTTGGTTGTTATCCATAAAGGTTATCTGTTTGAAATTGAAAAATTATAAGGACTGCGTTGTGTTTTGCCTGTTGCCATAATAGAGGCAGGCTTTAAAGAGGCAATGCCATGCTTGAGCCGTATCCGGTCCATGGCTATGTACAAAGGAGCGGTAAGGGCCGAATTATCAAAGAGATTCAACTGCATACCACCCGATACGAGTTTACTCAACCGGATGCCGATCAGACGAATCATAATCCGGCGGTTATAGAGCTTTTGAAACAGGTCCAGGGCATACTTCCGCAGAACGTGATCAGAGGCTGTATAGGGAACGGAGGCCTGCTTTGTCTGTGTATCAAAATCGGCATACCGGATTTTGACGGTAATGCAACCGGTTGTGTGTTGCATATTCCGGAGGTCATAACTCAGTTCGCTGACCATACGGATGATTTCCTGCCGTAGAAAAGCCACATCACTCGTGTCCTTTTCATAGGTACTTTCTTTGGACATGGATTTTTGCGCACTGTAAGGAACAATGGTCGACATGTCAATTCCATTGGCCTTCTCCCACATCCAGCTGCCATTTTTGCCAAATACCTTTTCCAGTGTTCTCTGGGGAATCTGGGCCAGTGTACCAACCGTCTGAACGCCCATCGTACGAAGAAGATGGGTGGTCTTATCGCCAATCATCGGCAACCGTTCGATCCGGAGTGGCTCCAGAAAGCGTCGCTCCGTGCCGATCGGTATGTAGATCTGTCCGTTGGGCTTGGATTCGCCCACTGCCACTTTGGAAACCGTTTTACTCGTTGATAAGGCAATGGATATGTTCAGGCCAATCTCAGTTTGAACGCGTTTCTTTACGTCCAGAGCCCATTTATAGCATCCCATAAAGCGATCCATTCCCGACATATCGACATAGAACTCATCGACAGAGGCTTTTTCAAGTAAGGGAGCCCGGTGCTGAACCAGATCAGTGACCATATCCGAATACTGGCTATAGGATTCGTAGTCTCCCCGGATAAAAACTGCATCCGGACAAAGAAGCCTGGCCATCCGTCCCGGCATAGCAGAATGTACGCCGAACCGCCGGGCCTCATAACTGCAGGCTGATACAACTCCGCGATCACCTGTACCGCCCACAATAACAGGTTTGCCCAGCAGACGACTGTCCTTCAGGCACTCCACCGCTACGAAGAACGAATCGAGATCCATATGTACAATTGAGCGCTGCATAACGATCCTGAATATTATTGGTACTATCACCAGATGATTTTCTAAAAATATTGGCAAATGTAAAAAGTGGTTTTATATTTGCCAAAAATAACGGAAATAAAATCTAAAATAATTGGCAATGGCAGATTCCTTACTTGCGTCAAACCTTAAATATCTTCGCAAAAAGCATCCCCTGAGATCAACGCAGTCAGATATGGCTAATTTACTGGGAGTCAGTATCTCTACCTATGGTTCATACGAAGAGGGGAGAGCAGAACCAAAGCTTGAGAACCTCCAGAAGCTTACCAGTTATTTTGGTATTTCCATCGAAGTGCTGCTTACCCGGAATTGCAGCGAAGAAGGAGCAGGGGAGAGGGCCACTTCTGAAAATACCAGAATTTCCGGTACGCCAGCGGGGCCGTCTGTCCTCACAGTTACTCTCGATAAAGAGGGAAAGGATAACATTGAATGGGTACCTGTTAAGGCGGCAGCTGGTTACACAGCTGGTCTGGGCGATCCGGAATACATTCAGAATTTACCTGCTTTCCAGATTCCGTTTCTGGATCAGAGAAAGAAATACCGTGCCTTTACGATTGAGGGAGACAGTATGCTGCCCATTCCATCCGGGTCGATGATTTTTGCGGAGTATCTGGATAACTGGAGTTCGATTAAAGACGATACCGCCTGCATCGTGATTACCCGATCCGAAGGAATTGTTTTTAAGAAAGTGTACAATTACCTGAAAAGCCAGAACTGCCTGCTGCTGGTTTCCAGTAATCCCGTGTACGCACCTTATATTGTAGGTGCATCTGACGTACTTGAAATCTGGAAATTCGCCGGCTTTTTTACGGATAAGCTACTGAACTCCTGATGTGGGAAATTGATACCGTCCTTCTTTTGAGACGGTGAATTCAAGTGGCTTTCGTTGAGACTGGTATTGATGAAAGCCTTCTTCCAGATTCTCCCAGAAGGAACGCAGTTTGGGCTGCTGTTTTTTCAGTTGGTTGTAATGATCTGTCCCAGGCTCGGCAGGAAAGATGTAGACCGGAATTCGCATCTGTCCGTTTGATTTGGCTTTGATGGCATAAAGGTAAATTTCTTCAATTCTCTCATTGGTCATTGGCAGGCAGCCAATGGTGATACAGGCACCATGAATCATAATCAATCCGCCCGGACGTTTTTTATTGCCCAGAATTCGGTCAGATGCATTCGGATAATTGATTCCAAGTGCCAGGTGATATGAACTCATCGGGTTGAACCGATCTACATGGTAGAATCCTTCCGGCACCTGCCAGTCGCCTTCAAATCGTTTGGGGCCTGGTTTGCCTGACGATGCACAAATTTCAAATTCCTTTATTTTTCGCTGTTGTTCTCCGGAATTGCCGGCGTGGATTTCCAAACGATTTTCAGTTTTGAAAGCGAGGATGGTCATCGTGAACTGTTCCGGCCGGATTTGATTTTCTTTCATTTTTTGGATGACGGCGACTTCTTTGTTCTGGCAAGCCAGTTGCACCCGTCCGTATTTTTTCTGTTCCTGTTCAAATGTTGATCCTGGTTGAATCAGCCAGGCGGTGAAATTTATGAGAATGAATGAAATCCAGTTCATAGCGTTTTTTTTGTAAAACGTGTGTGAAGCCAGTTTAGTGCGGCGGGCTCTTTTGAATTGACACTACTATTTAGGTTTTATAATTTATATTATGTTAAGTAGCGGTATACAATCAATCTACCCCCTTGCTGCTCTTGGATCGATCTTCCTGGGCATCTTGACCATCTCGGTTACTTCCAGACTCAGAAAACCAAATTCATCCACCACTTTTCCAGAGAGCCGGTAAACACCAACGCCACGAAATGGAGAATGAACCAGACTGGGCGGAAAATGAATCGTATCCAGAAAATGACCTTCGTGATCAATAAAACATCCGAAATTCATCCGATCGCCACGGACGGTACGCACAGGCTTAATGGTGACCAGATATCCATAAATTTCAACACGCCTTCCTTTAAACGGCAGCAGATTCCCCGCTGTACAGCTTTGTTCAAGGACGGCACGCCCTACACGGTCCAGGCCGGCAGCTGGCTTCAGATCAATTGCCGTCTGGGGAGCTATCCAGTTCCCGACTGAAATTCCGGTAGGCGAATCCGGACTGAGATGCAGAATTTCCTGTTCCATTTTATTGTTAAATTTGTTTTCAGGAATCAAGATGAAGAATAGCAGTCTTTGCCTGATTGACCTGGCTTCCTCTTTTTGCCGTTACACTACGGGCAAATACGGCTGCATTCCCAGATGATTCTGATTGCTGAGAAAGTAATGGCATGAGACCATCATCTGGTGTCGCCGGGTCTGGTAACTGAATATTGTGTCGCTCTGCTTCTTCCTTCCAGTCGGTTAAAGCAAAAGGCGATGTAAGCGGGAATCCCAGGAGCTCGATCTCATCGTAGGCATTTTCGACATAGTGCTCGGGAGTCAGCTCCGGCAGAGAAATATCCTGGGTGTACTCCTCTCCTGCCTGAAAGTCAAAAAGTTCAGGTACAACCGGCCCAGGTCGTTTCCCATGATATTGCAGATGTGCTTCCCAGAGAAGCTCCTTTTTGGTCTGGCCGGTAAAGCGAAAAGCACCAATCCGGATGAGAATGATGATTTGCTCCAGTCCCATCGAAACCCGCTTGATCAGATTGGATAAACTCCGGAAAGCCCCTCCCCTTTCGCGTTCATTTACAATATCTTGTGCAACTTTGCTTTCAAGACTTTTCAGGTGAACAAAGCCCAGAAAGATACGGTCCTTTTTAATGCAGGTTTTGATACGTGACTGGTTTATGCAGGGTGCTTCAATGATGGCACCACAACGCCGGGCTTCGTGGATATAGATTTCAGTCTTGTAGAAGCCGCCAAAATTATTGATCACGGCCACCATAAATTCCTTGGGATAGTAGGCTTTGAGGAAAAGGCTCTGATAGCTTTCAACGGCAAAGCTGGCCGAGTGCGCCTTGCTGAATGAGTAGCCGGAAAAGCTCTCGATCTGCCGCCAGACTTCTGCTGTGATCGCCTCCGGATACCCCTTTCGGGCACAAGAGTTGAAAAACTTGTCCCGGATTTTCTGGAATTCATCCCGGGACCGGAATTTTCCGCTCATTCCCCGCCGGAGTACGTCGGCCTCGGCAAGCGACAAACCCGCAAAGTGGTGGGCTACCTTGATGACATCTTCCTGGTAAACCATCACCCCATAGGTTTCCTTCAGAAGTGGCTCCATCGCCGGATGGATGTAGGTAAAACTGCCGGGGTTATGAAACCGGAAAATATACTCCTTCATCATTCCGCTTTTGGCCACTCCCGGACGAATGATCGAAGAGGCAGCAACCAGTGTAAGGTAGTCGTCACAACGCAGTTTGCTCAGAAGCTGCCTCATTCCGGGCGATTCGATGTAAAAGCAGCCCAGGGTCTCCGAGCTCCGTATCTGATTCCGGATGATCTCATCCTTCTTAAACCGCTGAACAGCATGCACATCGACATGTATTCCCTGATTTTCATAGATGATGTCCACCGCTTCTTTAATATGTCCCAAACCACGCTGGCTCAGAATATCAAATTTGGCATACCCGATTTCTTCCGCCGTGTACATGTCAAACTGTGTTGTAATAAATCCCTTTGGTGGCATATGAACAGCAGTATGGCGGTAAATGCTTTCTTCCGAAATCAGGATTCCGCCGGCATGAATGGACAGATGCCCCGGCATATCTTTCATCATACCTGCAAACCGGTGTATCCATTGCATCGTCCGGCTGTCCTGAAATGCAGCCGGATTGTCTGACATCCGGTCAATATCGGCCTTGGGCATACCAAAAACCTTTCCCAATTCCCGGAAGATGGAGTTCTCCTGATAGGTCACATAGGTTCCGAGCATTACCACGTGTTCTTTCCCATACGAATCAAATATGTAGGATTGAATCTTTTCGCGTTCATCCCAACTGAAATCCACATCAAAATCGGGCGGTGAAGTGCGGTGAGGATTGATGAAACGCTCAAAGTATAAGTCCAGCTCAATCGGGTCAACATCGGTGATTCCCAGGCAATACGCTACAATCGAATTTGCACCGGATCCACGACCGACATGGAAGTATCCCAGGTTTCGGGCAAAGCGGATGATGTCCCAGGTAATAAGGAAATAGCCGGTAAAACCCAGCTGGTCGATCACTTCCAGCTCCTTACGGACCCTTGATTCAGCTTCTTTGTTTCCCTGGCCATACCGGTACACAAGGCCATCTTCAGCCAGACTCCAGAGTTGCGCCCTGTCTTCTTCATGAGTTTTGCCAAAGAGTTTCCGGTTTTTGGACTCATGAAAAACAAAGGGGAATTCACATTTGGACAGAAGCATCTCGGCTCTGAAAATCAGCTCAGGGGCCTCTTCAAACCATTTCAGCATTTCTTCCGGAGACGCAAAAAAATCATCCGGACCGGCGTGCGTATCCGGACTCAACTTGCTAAGAAGCGTATTTTGTTCAATGCATCGGAGCAAGCGGTGAAGATCAAATCCTTTCCGGTCAGTAAAAACAACCGGTTGCCAGGCCAGGGCTTTGCTTTGCCAGTCGCTGCCGGATGGAATGTGATGCTGATTTTTAAAGGTCCACAGTCGCAGGTCCGCGGCCCGAATGCCCAGCCACTCGTCTTTCAATGGCAGTCTTTGAGGAACATTTGTCAATGGATAGATCCAGAAGACATCCTCCAGCACAGGAGCCTCCTTCGGAAAACCCTTCTTTTGGATCAGAAAGGAACTCAGCCAACGATTCAGATGCTCAAAGCCATCCTGAGACCGGGCCAGTCCAATATAACAAAGTTCAAAGTGATTCCGGAATTCAACGCCTGCAATCGCTTCTATATGTGATCGTTGACAGAAACTCAGAAAGTCAAAAAAGCCAGATGTATTGTTGATATCCGTAAGCGCCATCCGGGTAATGCCACGTGCCGTTGCCGCCTTCACCAGATCTTCCGGCGAAAGAACTCCGTGATTCAGACTAAAGTGTGTGTGACAATTCAGATACATAATCCCAATAATTCTGGCATTTTGATTTCAAAAATACCAAAATAAGTAGAATTAAAAACCAATTTAATTGGAAATATTTCCCGCTATTCTTTCTGAGGATTGCTAAAAATCAGAGAATGAGAACGAAAGCCGAAGTGAAAAAGAAATGATTCAACCCTGGGAAAGGATGAAAAATTAAATGCAGAAAGGCGGGGAACGATGAAGGTGGCTTCAGGATTTGAGAATCCTGCGCCACTGATTCTGCAGATGGAGATTGTAGCCGTGGGCTGAAATCAGAAGAACACTCCCGATGTACGAGACGAAATGTTCGGAATCGGTATACAATTCGTAACCAAGACCCAATGAGAAAACCACAAATGCGATCCAAAGAAAAATCGAAGAACGACTATAGAAGGTCCTTCGTGCCGATTGCCAGACTGCAACCAGACAAGTAAGCCAGAAGAACAGATTCCAGGCCTCCCCGGCAAAGAAAGAACCGATTCCAAGGCCAACGGAACCCAATGCAATCAGTTGGGGCGCCAGACAATGAATCAGACAGAGAAAGCTTCCGCCGGCACCGACATAGTCAGGGTTGAGAACTGCCTCTGCGACAGTTTCCATCTCCGGATGATGCGGGGTGGTCGTGACGGTAATCTCTTTCTCCAGAAGTGTGGCGCTTGTTTCCAAAATTATCTTTTGCAACTGTGTCGCAAAAATAGAAAACTTATTCCGCCCGCAAGCAGAAATCAGAAAATAATTTTCCGGCAAGAAAGTGCTTCGTAACGAAGATGGCATTCAAACGGACGGCTCGTCGAAGTGCTATGCGCCCATGTCTTTTGTTATGAGGAGAAACTGATAAATATTAGGAAATTAAAAAACAGTGTCCCTACTTTGTTTGTTGGTACGATGTCCGGTTTCCAATTCCGGAACATCAATTTCAAATTTAACACACCGTTTTCCGTGATTATCATTCTCTTTTTTGTCCTCCACTGGTACCTTTCTCTCTTTTCTCAAACATTCTTTCTGCACCGCTATTCAGCTCATGGAATGTTTGTTATGAACAAATTCTGGGAGAAGTTCTTTTACGCATTTACGTATATCACTCAGGGCTCCTCGTATCTGAGTCCCCGTGCGTATGCGGTTCTTCACCGTATGCACCACGCTTATTCGGACACCGAAAAAGATCCACACACCCCACACCATGCGTCCAACGTATTTACCATGATGTGGAAAACCAAAGCCATCTACAACAATATCCTGAGCTACAGAGAAGTGGCTGAGAAGCGTTTTACCGCCAACCTTCCGGACTGGAAATTCATTGAAAAGCTGGGAGACAGCTGGTATAGCCGCGTAGGCTGGGGAACGCTATATGTTCTTTTTTACATCCAGTTTGCTGATGCCTGGTATTTATACCTCCTTCTCCCAATCCATTTCCTGATGGGACCTGTTCATGGCGCCATTGTAAACTGGAGTGGACACATGTACGGATATCAGAATTTCGACAACAACGACAAAAGCCGTAATTCACTGGCCATGGATTTTCTGATGATGGGTGAGCTGTATCAGAACAACCACCATAAACTGCCAAACCGGGTAAATTTCGGTGTAAAGTGGTTTGAGTTTGATCCAACCTATCCGGTAATTAAAGTTCTGGACCTTTTGGGAATCATTAAGTTAAAAACAATCAAAGCCTGATTGCAGAATTAAAGCCGCAAAAAATTTGCATTGCATAATAGTTTGCATACTTTTGCGGCCCGTTTGCGGATGTGGCGAAATTGGTAGACGCACTAGACTTAGGATCTAGCGCCGCGAGGCATGGGGGTTCGAGTCCCTTCATCCGCACAATCAACAAACAGCCCCATTTTTAACAAGATGGGGTTTTTTGTTTCAAACAAAACCATACGAACAGTGGAAATTTTATTCGAAAAGAAAGAAAACTCATCAGCCCTTTTAACCATCTCAATTGAGCAGGGTGATTATCAGTCCGATTATCAATCAAAAGTAAAAGACTATTCCAAACGAGTTCAGATGAAAGGCTTCCGGCCTGGAAAAGTTCCACCGGCATTGGTTGAAAAAATGTATGGTTCTGCACTGAAAAGCGAGGCCATCAATTCCGTCCTGAATAAATCCATTGATCAGTACCTGAAAGACAACGAAATTGATGTTCTCGGCGACCTGATCGCAGAAGAGTCGTTTGCTGACCCTGCGACTTCAACTCCCGACCTTCTGAAATTCTCTTTCCTCCTGGCCATTCGTCCAGATATTACGTATCCTGCCCTTGAAACCGTTTCTCTGGTGTATCCGGAAATCGAAGTTTCTGAAGACAGGATCAACGATTTCATCACCGATCTTCAGAAACGTTATGGTCAGATGTCCGACGGAGAAGCCATTGTAGAAGGTGATCTGATCAAAGGTCAGCTTGTCGCCAAAGACGGCAGCTTTGAAACAGAGTCATCTTTTCCATTCAGCAAAATCAAAGAAGGATATCAGGCTCAGTTCCTCGGAAAAAAAGTGGGTGAATCCATTGAGTTTCCCATCGAAGAGGCATTTGAAAAAGATGAAATCCGCTTTGTGACCGGAACCTATAAAGAAAAAGAGCGTGAGTTTTCCGGTTTGTTTACTCTGACCATCACAAACATCAGTACCTCCTCCCCTGCTGAGCTAACAACCGATTTCTTTGACAAAGCCGTCGGAAAAGGTCGTGCTGCTGATGAAGCAGAATTCAGACTTCGGGTACGGGAACTGTTTGCTGACACCTACTCTGGTGAATCAGAAGCCTATTTTCAGATGGCGGTTGAGAAATTCTTCTATGAAAATTCTCAGCTGGTACTGGCAGAAGATGTTGTGAACAAAGTGATTACACGGAGAAGCGAAGGCAAGATGTCCACTGAAGAGTTGGTATCTTTCCTGCCCCGCTACATCCGTTCCATGAAGATGAGCCTGATCAAAGGTAAATTGTCAGAAGACTTCAACCTTCGGATTACAGAGGAAGACCTCCTGGAAGCGGCACGCAAGCAGATCGCTTCTGATTTCCAACAGATGGGATATGGCAATCTGGGCGATGAGTTTATTGAGAAATATGCTGCTTCGTACCTGGATGAAAAAGACAAAAACAACCGGGATCGTATGGCAGAGAAATCGCTGACTGCCAAAATCGCTTCTCTGTTGCTCGAAAAAGGCAAAATTGTCAGAAATGTAGTAACGATTGAAAAATTCAATCAATTGGTTGAAGAATTGAACTAGTCTTGCAGAACCATTTCTAAATATATGAATCTGCATAACGAGTTCAGAAAATATGCGGTCCACCATCAGGGGATGAGTGGCCACACCATTGACGACTACATGAACCACATTGGTGACATTGGCCGTCCGATGGTTGAAAATACAACCCAGTACATCATTGAAGAGCGCCCGGTGCGGTTTGCACAGATTGATGTGTTTTCGCGTCTGATTATGGACAGGATCATTTTCTTCGGAACTCCTGTCGATGACCAGATTGCCAATATTGTGATTGCCCAGATGTTGTTCCTTGAGTCTTCAGATCCAAAGAAGGACATTATGATGTACATCAATTCTCCAGGAGGATCGGTGTATGCCGGTATGGGAATCTATGACACCATGCAGTTTATTCGTCCGGAAGTCGCCACCATTTGTACGTCTCTGGCTGCATCAATGGGTGCCGTCCTTCTGGCGGGCGGTGCAAAAGGAAAGCGGACAGCACTTCCTCACGCCCGGGTAATGATTCACCAGCCTTCCGGTGGAGCACAGGGTAAATCAACGGATATTGAAATCACAGCGAAAGAGATTGTCAAACTTCGGGGAGAGTTGTACGAAATTCTGGCTTCACACACAGGTCAGACCGTAGAACAAATTGAGATTGATTCTGAACGCGATAAGTGGTTCAGAGCTTCCGAAGCAAAAGAATACGGATTAATTGATGAGGTTTTATCAAAAGCCTGATCCGATTAATTACAACATTATCATTTGTAAACAGGTTAATTTGCAGTCGGGTATCGGATACCCGACTGTTTACCTTTTGACTCACACACTAAAATAAACAAAATTTGGCCAGATCCATTAGCTGTTCCTTCTGCGGACGAAATAAGAAAGATGTTGTACTAATGGTTTCCGGACCGGACGTTCACATCTGCAATTTCTGCATCGAGAAGGCATACGAAATTCTGGAAGACGAACTGAACTCCCAGCAAAAAACTTCCCTTACTCCACATTCAGGCGGATTTCATCTGATAAAACCAGCGGAAATGAAGCGGTTCCTGGATGAATTTGTGATTGGTCAGGACGAAGCCAAAAAGATTCTCTCTGTGGCCGTCTATAATCACTACAAAAGATTGGAGCAGAGCCGGATCAAAGACGATGATGTCATGATCGAAAAATCGAACATCATCATGGTTGGTGAGACAGGAACAGGCAAGACCTACCTGGCACGGACTCTCGCAAAAAAACTCAACGTTCCTTTCTGCATTGCCGATGCTACTGTGATTACGGAAGCTGGTTATGTTGGGGAAGATGTGGAAACGATTCTTACCCGACTTCTTCAGGCGGCCGATTACGATGTAAAAGCAGCGGAACGAGGGATTGTCTACATTGATGAAATTGACAAAATCGCCCGAAAAGGAGACAATGCCTCCATCACCCGTGATGTAAGCGGTGAAGGTGTTCAACAGGCACTTCTCAAACTTCTGGAAGGATCGATTGTAAATGTACCACCTCAGGGCGGACGGAAACATCCGGAACAAAAGATGATTCCGCTGAATACCGAAAACATCCTCTTTATCTGCGGAGGCGCTTTCGATGGCATTTCGAAAATGATTGCCAACCGCATGAACACCAAACCCATCGGGTTTTCCAGTACGACTGATGAGCGGACGGAGATTCATAAAAATGATCTCCTCTCCTTCATCACATCACAGGATCTCAAGGCGTTTGGCCTGATTCCTGAACTGATCGGACGCCTTCCGGTTGTGTCGTATCTCAATCCTTTGGATGCGGAGGCACTGAAACGGATTCTGATCGAGCCTAAAAATGCCATTGTGAAGCAATACCAGAAACTCTTCAAAATGGAGAATGTGGAACTGGAGTTTACCGATTCAGGCGTGGAATACATTGTAGAAAAAGCCATGGAATTCAATCTGGGTGCCCGTGGACTACGTTCGATCTGTGAAGCGATTCTGACGGATGCCATGTTTGAGATTCCGTCAAAAACGGACCAGACTTTGGTATCGATTGACAGGGCATATGCGGAAGCTAAAATCAGCAAGTCGAAATACGCCAAGCGAATGATGGTTGCATAACCAGACTTTCTTTACCTTATCAGAATGGCCTTTCATCCGGAAGGCCATTTTTTTTGTGCGGTAATTGGGTAATAGATGAACAATGTGTTGCGGGAACCTTGATTCATCTTTTTTTATGGAAATGCGCCCGAAACAGTTTTAGTTTCGGATAGAATTGTTTCGTTTCTATTTGAATCATAACTAGTCGAAACAGAAGTTGTTTCAACCAAAAGTGTTTCATTTTTTTTCGAATCTGAATCGATGAAAACAAATGTTGTTTCAGGATATTTCCGTTCATTTGCTCCGAAACATACTTACCAAATACGTTTCCACTGTCAGTTTCCAGAAACGGTTTACCACATAGAAATCCGTCCCAATGCCACGTTCCAAACCCTATGATGAAATCACCAACTTTCTTGGGATTAGTCTGAGAGAGCTGGCAAGCTTTCTTGGTATCACTCCTCAATACCTCGGACTTACAGGGAGGTCTCTGAGATCTCTTTCAATTCCCATGGGTCGAAAAATCAGAGAGTTACACATGGTAATTTTAAGAGTTGAAAAAATTCTGGAGGAGGAAGGCGAAATTCCTGCAGACAAGGTGCCCGAACAATACCTGGAAAAGCGATTGAAGGACGTAGAATTTGACCTTATTCTACTCAACCGAAAAATATCAAAGCATGAGAAAAAGAAGAGAATACTTCGACAGGCTTCCATGACTTACAACTCTTTGTGGGAAGAGCTGACAGATAAAGATGAAATTGCCGCAGTGTGGCTCAGAAATCAGCAGGCATTTGTTGTGCTGGATAATCAACCGGATCCTGATATCAGTAAATTGCTTTGGCAGCGTAAAATGCTCCTGATTGAACAGGAAGAAGTAAAGGCGGAACTGGCCGGACGTAAGGCTTCCTAACAGTATTACGAAATCCAATATTCAAGAAATGAATCAAATGCACATAGAACTACGATCCGATACATTTACCAAACCTGGTCCGGCCATGTTGGAAGCCATGCTTCATGCTGAGGTTGGAGATGATGTGTTTGGTGAAGATCCGACAACCAACCGACTTGAACAATATGCGGCAGAGCTGTTTGGTTTTGAAGCCGGGCTGTATTGCGTATCCGGAACCATGGCCAACCAGATTGCCATTTCGGTGTATGTACGGCCAGGCGACGAAGTAATCTGCGATGCTTTGTCACACATCTATTTGTATGAAGGCGGAGGAATTGCGGCCAATTCGATGGCGTCAGTAACTTTATTGGATGGAGACCGGGGAAGAATAACGGCGGCTCAGATTGAAGAAGTCATCAAAGAGGACAATGTTCACTATCCGGTATCGAGGCTTGTTTCTTTGGAAAACACGGTGAATAAGGGAGGTGGAAGCATTTACGAAATGTCCGATTTGAACGAGATCCGGAATTTGTGTTCGGCAAAAAACCTGTCTCTGCATCTGGATGGTGCCCGCCTCTGCAATGCCATTGTTGCCCGGAATCAATCCACCAAAAATTTTGCTCCCATTTTCGATTCGATATCCGTGTGCCTATCCAAAGGTCTGGGCGCACCCATGGGTTCGGTTTTACTGGGAACAAAAGAGTTCATCCACAAAGCCCGAAGAGTTAGAAAACGCTGGGGAGGAGGATGGAGACAATCTGGTTTTATGGCGGCCGCCGGTCTGCATGCACTCCAAAACAACATTCCGGGTCTGGCAGATGATCACCGAAGGGCAAAGCAGCTGGCTTCCATACTGGAAACGCGTTCTGAAGTTACCAGTATACTTCCTGTCGACACCAACATAGTGATCTTTTCCGTTGATCATGGGTATTCCAGTTCGGCAGAATATGTCCGGAAGCTGGCATCCAAAGGACTTTTCGCTTCTCCATTCGGAGCACAGAAAATCCGCCTGGTCACGCATCTGGATTTCACTGATTCTGACCTTGAAGATGCCAGAATCGCCTTCCAGACTCTCTGATTCCATTGGAATGTGCCAGTGATTTTCTGGCTTACAGCCTTTTGTGGTTTGAATTTGTTGGAAATCTTAGTGAAAACACAGCACTCAACAAATTTTTCTCCCACTTCGAAAAACCATAAAAAATCATGTAAGTTTCATTTGCTTTTTCAGTGATTCCAATTAGCTTTACGATCCTAAATCCCCTGGATTGCTTATGGTTAAACTTTACACTACACGAACATACTTCCGGCATTTTTTTAACTTTTCATTCGTATTATTTTCGACTTCTGCATTCTGCCAGTTACCATCTGGATCGGGCCTGAATCAGACCGGAAGACCACCCATTCCTACAGAGGCTTCGGGCCCCATAAACAGGGCTCTGCTAACAGGAATTACACCATCAGAAGGTCACTCAACTCAATCTGTCACCTTATCCACATGGAATGGCAGCAGTTGGGATTTTGGTTTGCCGGACGAAACGGTGAGTGCACAAATTGATGGCAACTATTCAGGGCCAGGATTTGTGTGCGAAAACCTGACCATCGGTACAGGAAAGTCATTTGCCCCAACCTCGCCTGTTGAAATCAGGAAAGATGCCGTCTGTTCTTCTGAATTGATGAATGGAAAACTGATTTTCAATGGTACTGTGGTACAAAAATTTCAGGGCTATGCGTTTGATCTCACATTGAATAATTCAGCCGGCATGGTAATGGAAGCTTCGGGAACAATAAAAGGAACCCTGAAGCTGCAAACTGGTATTCTTTCCACCAACGGCAACCTGATTCTTCACTCTTCTGCAACCGGTACAGCCCGGGTGGCCACGATAGAATCCGGAGCAGGCATTACTGGAAATGTTTTGACCAGGAGATTTGTTCCAGGTACTTCTGCTTCATGGCATTTGATGGGAGTACCCGTTTCTGGTCAGACGGTTTCAGATTGGTCTGATGATTTTCTGATCCTTTCGAATTTCATTTACCGATACAAGGAATCAGGATCCATTAATGTAGATGACCAAATCAATGGTTGGGAGCAAATGTCAGGAAGTCTGAATCCTGGTCAGGGTTACCGTACATTTCTGAACCAGTCTTTCTTTAATGCCAATGCTCCATTCGACAATTCTGGTCCGCTTGTAACAGGTGATTTTGAATTTCCGGTTACGTTTAATTCGTCCGGTTATGATGGTGGTGGCTGGAATTTGCTGGCGAATCCGTATGCCTGCGAAATTGACTGGCATTCATTTTCGAAAAACCTGATCAATGGACAGGTGCATGTCTGGAACAATAACAAATACGGTTCTTATTCTGAAGGAGCCGGCATTGGAATCAATGGTGGTTCACGTTACCTGTCTTCTTTCCAGGGCTTTTTCATAAAGGCATCCGGAACAGGAGCTGAACTCTCTGCTTCAGAAGTTTCCAAACCTGCAACTCCACAAATCAATACGTTTATGCGGGTGGCAGCTGATCCTTCGGATATGGCCAGAATCACTCTTCGTGGACCAGATGGAGACAATGACGAAACAGCCATCCGGTGGATTCCGGGTACGTTGCCTTCATTTGAATCGTTTTATGATGCAGATAAGTTGATCAATCCAACGATTTCTTTGTTTTCCAATACTCAGGATGGACGAAGAACCAGCATTCAGGCTAGGGATTTTTATGAGTCTGACATTGTGGATCTGGGAATTTCTGTGAACCATGCAGGTTCCTATTTCCTCGAACTGCATATTGGTGCTGAGATTTTTGCAGGGAAAACCTGGGAAATCCGGGACAATGAAACGGGCTTCATCTTCCCTCTTACTGCCGACATGCTGCTACCTTTCCAGGTGATTGATGGAAGTGAATATTCTCTTTACCGATTTTCCATTATTGCACAGACTCCAACCGGTACTGATCAGGTTCTTGGATCATCCGGCAAACTGAATCTCTATCCAAATCCAGCGACAGAATCAGTGACAGTGGTGAGCAAGGAAAGTAATGCAGGCTTTGTACTGACAGATTTACTGGGACGGGTTGTTAAAACCGGTGTTCTTGATCAGGTTGGCAACAAAACCATTGAGATTTCAGATTTGTCATCCGGCATTTATCAATTGAAAGTGGGTAATTCCATTTCAAAACTGGAGGTTCAATAGAAAATACCTCCAACTAAAAAAGAAAGCCCTGGTTCGCAAAAACCAGGGCTTTCTTTTTGTCCTTATTTTATTATTTGTCAGGCGAGTGCCTTCACTTTTTCAACCAGAACATCAAAGTTCAAAGGCTTCTGAAGAAAGTCTGTAAAGCCCTGAGCTTTGAATTCATCCAATGAATAATTCCGGGCGTTGCCTGTGATGGCAATGATGGGAACATTGGCTTTTTTCGGATCTGCAAGTTTGCGGATTTGCCCGGTGCATTCGATTCCATCCATTCCAGGCATATTGATGTCCATCAGAATTACCTGATAATCACTCGTTGCCAACATTTCCAATACAACGTGACCGTTCTTCGCCGAGAATATTTCACAGTTCTGAAATTCAAGAATTTTCTTGGTCAGATTCAAAATCACTGAGCTATCCTCAGCAATCAGTACTTTAATTTTTCCACTCATGGTTTTTGCTTAATAGACTATACGTAGTTAAGAACAGTTTCGCTGCTTCGGTAATGAATTCCATTTTTTCCTGAACAGCGGCAATTTTATCGCTTTTTAATTCATTTTCTAAATCCCTGGCCAAGTCACTGAGCTTATTTACCCCGAAAGTGCCCGCATTGCCTTTCAAGGTATGTGCATGGCTTTTCAATGTTTGCCAATCTCCCAACAAAAGAGCGGCATTCATTTCAAGAATCATATTCTCTGTTTCCGTAGCAAACTCATCGAGACTGTCGAGTAGAATATCTTCACCCAGATGTTTGAGAAGGCTTTTCAAGGTTTCAAAGTTGAAGACAGCCTCCAGCTCGGATCGTTGTGAAACCACTGCCGTTTTCTGAATTCCGGCACTTTCTTCGTACCTGGATGAGAAATAACTTTTTTCTGTCCAGTACTTTACTTTGGTTAAAATTTTATCACCGGAAATAGGCTTCGCGATGAAATCATCCATTCCTGCTTCAACAAATCTTTTCTTGTCTTCTTTGAGACAATACGCCGTCATCGCCACAATGGCAGGATTGTAATCCAGATCCAGATTTTTGATTATTTGAGTAGCCGTTACTCCATCCATGACAGGCATTTGAATGTCCATCAATATAACATGAAAATAGCCTGTTTTTGTTTTTTCTACGGCTTCCTCTCCATTGGTTGCCACCTCCACTTTGCAGCCGGCTTTTACAAGGATTTCATACGCCACTTTCAGATTGACTGCATTGTCATCAACCAGCAAGACTTCCGGTGTTTGGGCATCAAACCGGATAAATTTTTCTCCAGGGAACAAAGGTGTTTCAACCAGATTTTCTGCTTTCACCAAAGGAAACTTCACCCAGAACGTGGATCCGCTGCCCGGCGCTGACACAAAGCCCAATTGTCCCTGTAATGCATCGGAAATCAGTTTTGTAGTGAGCAATCCGAGACCACCCCTAGTTGCCTGAAAGGCATATTCCGGATTTTCTGACAAGATCAGTTGCTGGATGGAAAGTTGTTCTGAACTGGACAATCCACTACCGGTATCGGTCACTTCAATCACCACAAAGGCCTGGCCAGACAATTCTTCCATATGGGCCTTCAGACGGATCTGCCCCTGAATAGTAAACTTGAATGCATTTGAAATCAGGTTGTTGACCAGTTGGTACAACCGACTTTCATCCGACACAATATTCTGAAGTTCAGCACTGATTTCGGTATGAAACCCAATATTTTTCAACCGGGCCTGGTCTGCATACAAACGGGTTACGCCATTGAGAAGTGTAGGCAGGTGCACATTGGTTTGCTTCAGAATAATTTTTCCCGTCTCAGCTGAGCTGAGATCAATTAACTGATTGAGAATGTGCAGTAAAGCATCTCCTGATTTATAAATAATCTGGAGATACTCGCTTTGTTCTTTATCCAGATGAGTATCGTTGAGCAACTGTGCCATTCCCAGAATTCCATTCAACGGAGTCCGGATTTCATGGCTGATGTTGGCAAGAAAGCGCTCTTTTACTTTCAAGGCATCAGTGGCTTCGAGCCGTGATTTTGATTCATTCCACTGGGCTTTTCTTACAGCAGAATTATCCCGGGCAATGCCTTCGAATCCGACCCATTCGTTCCAGGCGGTGTGTCGGGGTTTGAGATTACAGATGAGCCAGACTTCTTTTCCTTCCGCATCTTTCATCGACAATTCCACCCCTGAAACCAGATTTCCTTCCCTTAATTCCACCAGTTCTTTATGGAAAAGACCGGGAGAGATCAGGTATTCGCTCAGGTTTGTTCCTGTAAAAAGCTGGGAACCCATGCCTGTTAACTTCTCAATTGCCGAACTGATGCTTGTAATCGTTCCAAACTTGTCTGCCTGAAAGTAAACATCTTCAAACGCATCAATTAACTCCAGATATTGCGTCTGGTGTTGCTGTATGGCCGTTTGCTGCAATTGCTCAGTACTTATGTCTTCTGCAATACCCAGGACTTCAACATACCCGAGGCCACTGCCTTCCATGGGAATAAGCGTCACATTCCACCAGAAGATGTTTCCCTGCGAATCGACGGATTGCCATTTAAACTGAATCTGTTCGCCTGTAAAGGCTTTGTTGTATTCTTCCTCCCAATCGGAAAAGCCGATTTGCTGACGGATCCCCTTGTTTCGCGGATAACTAATCCGTGTTCCGAAATTGGCCCCTTTCCCTACGACGGCATCGATAAAAGCCTGGTTGAAATACGTTACCGTCCCGTCGTCTGAGACTGACCAACAGGCCTGTTTCTGTTGTTCTGAAATCTTTTTGATTCGCTGACCCAGTTGCCATTCTGCATATTGCTTCCTGTAATGAACCAGAATCTGCGCCATCACATCGGCAATGGTCAGCCCTTTAAATTCAAAGTCTGATTCATCTGTTAAAGTGTCATTTTTTATGATTCCAAGAATTCCGATGGGTTCCTTCTGAAACAACAATGGGATCAACAAAAAAGAAGGCCGGATGGAATCCGTATTTTTCGCCGGCGATGCGGTTTCAAGGACCAAATCCCAGTCGTGATCTGAAAGAATAAAGTGCGTTTTCGATTCAAGAACAAGCGGATTGAACTTCTCCGCCAGCCATTCAAAGGACGGTTCGGTTTTAGGCCGGTCTGTCCATACAGTTTCTCCAACGATCTGAATTTCTTCAAATGATTGAGCAACCTGCTCAAGAAAGACAGAGCTGGCCCCCATTTTTTTTCGGATCAGTTCCAATCCCTTTTTCAGAAATGTGGCTGCGCTATTTTCCCTAAGGGCGAGTTGGGCTAAATCACCCAAAAGTAGTTTGGTCTCTACATCCTGAAAACCGGTATGCCGGTAATTGGCTGATCCAGTTGCTTTATCATGGATGTTTGCACCGGATTTGTCTTTCTGAAGCTTTTTCCTTTCCTCCGATTCTGCAATCCATTCCGGATCTTTGATAACAGCCAGGGCAAGAATGGCGTAGTTTCCTTCGTAACGGGTGGGGAAAAAGGAAAGTTTTCCCTGAGGAAGCTCTTTGATAAGCGATTTACCGGGTGGAAGGTGATGGATTTCATTGAGAGTCTCCATTTCCATTCCTTCCACAACGTCTGTGATTAGAATAGAATGAATTTCGGTGTTCTCCTTTTTCAGCCAGTAACAGGCCTCATCATTTGCCGATAATACGGCTCCTTCATAATTCAGCAGAAATGCCGGACTTTTGATTTTGTCAAGACTAAAAGCCTGATTTTCAATTTCCAAATGCTGCATTCGTTCTGTCTTTCCCTGTGAAGGTGTAGTTTTATTGTGTTTCATTGCAATAGGGCGAAACCGTAAGGCTTCGTTAAGCCTGTACCAACGTGGTACGGGCATAATCCGAAATCAAAAGTACAGGACCATTTGATGGTAGCAGAATCGCAATGCTACTTTACATTACATTTGTAGCTGCACAGGAAATGCTTTGAAAAAGGATAACACATCATACTACTTCTTTTTATTGTGTATTTTGATTCTTGCCATATTCCTATTTTCGGCAAGGTCTGGCACAGTGCCGATGAACTGGCAGGAGTTCTTTTCTGCAATTTTTCACCCAAATCCCGAAAACCTTGCAAGTACACTCATCTGGAATGTCCGGATGCCACGTTTTTTTCTCGCCTTACTGGCTGGCGGCGTCCTGGCAATTGCCGGACAGGGCATGCAGATTCTGGTCCGAAATCCATTGGCCGACCCATATACCATGGGCACCGCCAGTGGCGCTTCTCTAGGCATAAATCTGGCAATGACCGGGTGGTTGCCTGGTTTTATGGTCTCATTTTACTGGGTTCCTTTCTGGGGTTTTGTGGGTGCTTTGGGTTCTTCATTCCTTGTGCTGGCATTTGTTTCGGGTCGAAGAAATCCGGATAACGGACGATTCCTTTTAGTGGGTGTTGCTGTTTCTATGCTGGCCAACAGCATGTTGAGTCTTCTTACCTTTGTTGCAGCCCGGCAGAACGAGGTCCGGCATCTGTTATTCTGGACGTTTGGCAATCTCGACAAGGCCACCTGGGCTTCTCTGTTTCCAATCGGTGCATTGTCGATTCTGGGGTTGGCCACATTTTTTGCCGGACGGAACGCCTGGCCTTTGCTCCTACTTGGTGATGATAAAGCAGAAAGTATCGGCCTCCGGGTTTTTACTTTGAAAAGATGGTTGCTTGTACTATGTGCCTTCCTTACTGCATGTGTGGTAAGTATAGCAGGGCCGGTTGGGTTTGTGGGCCTGGTTGTTCCGTACTGGACCCGTAAAATGGTGCATGTTACCAGCAAAGCCTTCCTTCCTCTTACATTTCTGGTTGGGTCTGCGTTCCTGGCAGCCTGTGATTTGTTGTCCCGGATCATCTTTCTTCCGTATGGATTACCGATCGGATTGGTTACTTCCTTGGTAGGTGTGCCCTTCTTCCTATATTTGCTCCGCGAAACTTCCCGAAAGGAATCGTTTTAGCTCCGGATCATTCTCCGTGCCCTCTGGCATCATCCGGACATCTCAAGACAAGACAGTAAAATGGTCTACATTAGCCGTAAAGAATTTTTCAACGCAGCTCATAAGCTGTACAATCCCGCCTGGACAAAAGAGGAAAATGATGAATGCTTTGGTCCCTGTGCCAATGAGTATTTTCATGGACATAATTTCGAACTGACGGTGACTGTGGTAGGAACACCAAATCCGATGACAGGTTTTGTGATCGATCTCAAGAAACTGGGCGATCTGATGAAAACGCTGATCATTGATAAGATCGACCATCGAAACCTGAATATGGATGTTGATTTTCTGAAAGGAAAGATGACCAGTTGTGAAAATCTTGTGAAAGAGTTCTGGGATATTCTGGCGCAACCCATCGCAGCCAATTCGACGGGAAAGCTTTACAAGATCACACTTCAGGAAACACATAAGAACTACGTTGAGTATTTTGGTGAGTAAACACCCTCTGAATCATCGTATTACCCCCCTCCTATTTCTGACCAAATGAAATACTATCTCATTGCAGGCGAACGTTCCGGCGATATGCATGGAGCGAATTTGTATAAGGAAATCCGAAAACGGGATCCGGAAGCAGTGGCAATGGGAATAGGCGGAGGTTACATGCACGATGCTGGTGTGAAACTCAGCAAAAATTATGAGGAACTGGCCATCATCGGTTTTTTTGAGATAATTGAAAAGCTCGGTGTAATCCGATCTGCATTGAACCAGGTGAAAAAAGAACTGATGGAGCAACGTCCGGATGTGCTTATTCTCATTGATTATGGTGGCTTTAATATGCGGGTGGCCGCTTTTGCAAAGAAGCTGGGCGTGAAAGTCTTCTACTACATATCACCCAAAATCTGGGCGTGGAATGTCAAGAGAGCGGAAAAGATCAAAAAGTTTGTGGACCGGATGTTTGTGATCCTTCCGTTTGAAAAGGAGTTTTTTGCAAAGTTTGACTACAAGGTGGATTACGTCGGAAATCCGGTTCTGGATGCGATTTCACAGTTCACCCCAAATCCGAATTTCATCAAAGACAATTCACTCGAAGACAAACCCATCATTGCGGTACTTCCTGGTAGTCGCAGCAATGAAATTGAAAGTACCCTGTTCCGGATGCTGAGTATTTTGCCGGCCTTTCCGGGTCACCAGTTTGTGGTGGCGGGTGTAGATAATTACCCATCCCGGTATTACGAACAATTCCGGCGGAACGGACGGGTTCACATTGTGTATGAACAAACTTATGACCTTTTGCACAATGCCGAAGTTGCCATCGTAACCAGTGGTACGGCCACTCTTGAAACTGCCATTCACCGGGTTCCGCAAGTGGTGGTGTACCGGGTTAATTTCATCTCTTACTATGTGATCAAAATGCTGATCAAGGTGAATTTTATTTCCCTTGTGAATCTGATCGCTGGAAAAGAAGTGGTGAAGGAACTGATTCAGAATGATTTCTCACCTGCAAACCTTCGGCAGGAGCTTCATAAAATTATGATGGGCGAATCAGGCAGACTCGAAATCCTGAAAGGATACGATGATGTAATCAGCAAAATCGGCAAACCTGGGGCATCTGAAAAGGCAGCCGAGCTGATGATCGGCTATCTCAACGAAAAATAGAAGAACCTTCCCGCTTTATCCTTCTTTCAACATCACCGGGCCCGGATCATTTTTGATCGGCTTCAGTGTTTTCAGGAAGGAATAAATGGATTTCAGATCGTTGTCGCTGAATTGTTTGAACGGCCCCCATGGCATGTGGCTGTCCTTAATTTTCTTGCCTTCCCGGAAACGCTGGATAAACCGTTCTTCTGACCAACTCGTTATCCGGCCGGTTTCCTGATCCGGCGTGAGGTTACAGGTTACGATGAACTCACCATCCCGTCCGTCAATGGGCATTTTAAATCCACCGGCATATTCCGGCCCTACGAACTCACCGGTTTTTAAATCACGATTGGTATGGCAACCACGGCAATTGGCAACACTGGTGGCGAGGTACTGTCCATATAAAACTCCTGAATCTTTTGAAACGGATTTTGGAACTTCCTTCGAAGGCCCAACTGGTTTGAAAACGAATGCATTTAATACCATTCCCAGCATATTGGGTTCAAAGGTTACGACATCGTTTTTCTCTGCTGGTAAAGTCCTAAGATACGAAATAATGGCGGTGAGATCCTCATCACTGGTTTCGTGGAAAGGCATAAAGTCAAACAATGAATGTCCTTTAGAACTGACACCATACCGCAATGCCCGGGCAATTTCTTTATCGGAACGGTTTCCAAGGCCTGTTTCCGGATCGGAAGTCAGATTGGGACTTCTCAGAATACCAACCGGAAGATGCCAGGTCCGTCCTCCTTTTGGCACGACCGCAACTCCATTTTCCACTTTTTCAAGGTCTTCCATGGCTGCATGGCAATCCAGACAATGGGCAGGACCAAAAAACAGATACTTGCCTTGTGCAATTACAGCAGAATCTTTGCTTGCGGCGATTTCTGGATAGGGAGCGTCAAAAGTGCGGTGTTGCCTGGAGTACACAAGAACAACAATCGCAAGAATGAGGACCAGAATAGAGATAAATGACCATTTGAGGAAGGAGAAAAGTCTTTTCATGAGCGGATGTATCAATTCCAATTGAGGGCTCAATAAAAGAAGAATTGATAAAAGTCAATATACAGCACCGAAATTTTATCTCAATTCCGACCCGTTAAAATCCTTCCTGTTTTTGTAACCCTTTTTCAGAAACCAATTCCGATCTGAAAAAGCCATCTGCTTTTCGCCAGTTGATGATGATCCGACAGGTTTTGTGAAATCGGAACCTGATGCTGAGCCATGAGTCCGACTTTTTTAACGAAGACCTGTAATCCGGCATTTGCCATCCACAACTGTCCTCCTGTATGTGGCACATCCAGGTCATGTTTCAGATTCCTGGCGCTTGTTTCACCATACAACCCGATGATGGGCATTACCCTGAAATTTGGCTTTTTACCAATCAGATAAAAGAAATTCAGGTTCGATGTGAACCGTTTCCCAAACCTGTAATCATCCTTATTCACTCCATTGAAACGATATTGGGCATCGCTCTGCAAACCAAAATCTTTATATCGCACAGAATACTGGATCGTAACCAATCCATCAAAAGAACCCGTTCCCGGCTGGAAATTTGGATTCTCGACTGAACCATTTTCCTCCGATCCAAACTTCCATTTGCCAGTGGGCGCCTTCAGGCCAGCCCCCAGAAACAGTTGGTGCTTCCAATCCCATTCCGGGTGGAGAATATCGGTTTGAAGAATCCGGTATTGTGCCTGGACAAGAACATCGGCCAATCCAGATGTATGAAAACTGGCACCATTTCGTTTCTGTTGGGCGAACACATATGGGACAAACGCAGAAATCTGCCAACGGGGACTTACCTGAAATCTGGCCAACGCCTCCACAATCTGAAACTGCTCAGTTGTCTTGAAAAGCGATTCATATAAATCGTTTGGATACAAATGTGAATCATAGTTGAGGCTTCTGTAGCGAAGTGCAATGTGATTTCTTTCCGACATGGGAACCACCCCAAAATATAGATTTCCGGCTCCGCAGCCACAAATATCACAGGCT
>ERZ795056.1753-NODE-1753-length-25032-cov-6.417504_pt1 | contig 25032 bp, 30 predicted proteins | sample MGYA00375140_ERZ795056 | MGnify/ENA primary metagenome ERZ795056 (study PRJEB30185, sample SAMN05720227) | activated sludge metagenome | isolation source: Anaerobic digester | place: USA | collected 2015-03-09 ... | reverse complement strand
GCGTCTGAAATTGTTAAATGATATTGAGCCATATTGATATGTATTAAATTTGTTATTAATATTTCAATATTGATATACAAATATATAAAAGTAAATATTAATACAAGTATTAATAAAATAAAATATTAAAAATGTTTATAAATCTCATTTATAAACATTTAACAATTTAGAATCACGCTCTGCGTGATTCCCGCTTGCTTTACCTAAGTAAACTTTTCACGTAGGTGAAAACCAAAAAAAAGAAGCTGTTTACTAGCTTCTCCGCTTAACAGATTAAGGTCAAAAACCAAGGTTCTAATTTCCATAACCAAAATAAATATGATGTACTATTGTTTTATTTAGTAAGTTGAGATAACTTTGTGCTACCTGAAGTAAGGAAATAGGCAATGCAGGGATGCAACCTATCTAGCGACCTCTGTGGGGCGACAAAAAAGTCGATAAGGAAGCTCTTAGGGGCTTCCTTTTTTTTGGTGTCCTGCGGACTTTTTCCCCCAACCCCTTCGGGGGGATTGGATTTTTAAGCATTCAGGCTCTAAAAATGTCGATTTTATGAGCAAAAAAAACCTCCTGAGAGGTTCTTTAAATAACTTCGTTGAATTGGATTGAGTTTTCTTCTTCATCCAGTTCGTGTGTACTTTTTCTTTTTGTACTGTTTGGTTTTTCAGTTTCAGTTCCACAGAAAGGACAAAAGTTAAAATCTTCTTTTAACTCGGCTTGGCAGTTGGTACAAAGTAAAGTTTCCATAGTTTGATTATTTAAGTTAAACATTCAATTAATTTTTATGCTAAAAACTAAAGCCATAAGGTACGAATTAGCACAAAAGGAAACGGAATAAATTGCAAGCGTTCTTTGCTTGCGTTTTTTTATGCCGTAGTCTTTTGTGGTGCGTGGTTTTGAGCGTGGCTCTATTTCGTACTGTTGGCTAACTTTGCTACAAAAATTAAGTGAATAAAATACCTTAGGCCAAATACCTATCGCGAGCTATCAACAGGCGAGTTTATTTTAGTTAGCTGTTTTTTGGCTAACGTTCGGACAAATCAGGGGTACGTTCTTTGCACCCCTGATTATGGACGAAAAACGAAATACTTAGGGTTCTTGCTATGCTAAATGTTTTACTAAGTATATAATAGCAAATATTATTATAAGAACAACCGCAAGTGTTAAATCCCTTTTAGTTCTCTCTTTGAAGTTATTAATCATTTAGGTAGGCCTATTCTGAAACAGAAAACAAGTAAAAATTTCCCTCTATTGTTGTTATTCCATATTCGCCTACTTCTAAAGAAGGTATATTTATCAGGTAAGAATTATCTCCGTATTTTGAAGCCTTAAAGTTAATATTTACGTCTTCCGTTTCTTGCTGTTTACCCATACTGGAAACTTTATAAACCTCTATAAACCTATTCTTTTTATCAGTTTTAAATTTGTAAACCTTAATTAATGCCCTTGGGTCTTCATCATTACTAGAGTAGCGAAGAACAAATTGAAGGTTGTTGTTTTTTCTGACAATCAAACTAGATTGTATGCCTGAAACAATATAGTTTGATGATGTTTTGCCAGCTGCAAGATTGGCAAAAGGAATATAAGTTGCGCTGTTTGACTTTACCTTTAACGTTGCCTTTTGATATTCAAGAGGCAATCCCTCTCCTATTGTGTCATTCACAAAAACAACATTACCAATAAATTCAGGTTCTTTTATTGAAACGTTTTGACCTGTGCTGAAAAGAGGTAGAAGGGCAAGGAAAAAGATTAATGAATTTTTCATAGTTAAATTATTTTAAGATTAAAAATAAAACAATAAAGAAAATATGGTATTATTTTAATTCTCTTATGTTTAATGTTTTTCCAAAATACTTTAATATCGCTAGAAGTGTATCAATTCTATAATCTTTCTGCGCTGTTTCAACCTCCCAAATTCTTACCTTTGATATACCCACCTCATTAGCTAACTGCTCCTGAGTTAATCCCTCATTCTCCCGCAAAATCTTAACTCTTTGCCCTAGTCTCTCCCTCTCCTGTTGGGTAAATCGTATATCAAAGTTCCTTATGCTCATTTTTCCAGTAGTTTATCTATTTTATCCTTAATTGCCTTTTCTTCCAAAATCAGCCGTTGCAACTCGCTAAAATTACGGTAAATTTCGGTGTTTTTCTGTTTTAAAGCCTTTATTTCATCCGAAGCCTTGTTTAGCTCCGAATTAAGCCGTTTAAACTCCTTGGGGTGCTTTTCCAATGCCTCAAAAATACAATTCTCAATTAACTTGTTCAAAGAATTTGAACTGGCGTTTTCAAGGGCTTTGTTTAGCATCTCCTCAATATCCCCGCCGTAGCGGAATGTAAATTTTTTTCTATCGGTTTCCATTGTGCCGTCATTTTAAGGTGTAGGCCTTCGACCAGGCTAAAGCTGGCCGTTGATTTTTGCCGTCAAAAAATATGCTGCAGCAGTTGAGAACCGTCCGATGGTCCAAACTGCAGCAGCTAAAAATGACGGCAAAAAGTAAAATTAGATGAAATTCAGCTGAATAGCAAAATTGAAAAAGTCCTATAGCTACTTATATGTTAACTAGGAGTTTTTTCTAGGGTAAAAAATTTAGAGTTGATACATTACAACTATTCCCGTTTTCTCTTGGTAGAAATCAATAGAATCTTTTACTAATTTTTTAGCAATAGTTTTATCTTGTGGCATTGGGTCAATCCACATATTACAAACAAAAATATCATCATTAAAATAGCTCCTAAAGCGAGGTTTTTCAAGATACTCTACTATGGTAGAATTATTCTCATTATATAGCTTAAAGCTCATAACTATCTCCTTTTGTATGATGCGTAAAATGCGCCCGCCTTTCTCATAAGGTTGGCAATGGTGGAAACATTGTCAGGCTCTTTGTCAATCCAAACAACGTTCTTGCTCTCGTTGCCCTCGAAGGTTACGCAAAAGCGGGGCGGTTTCAATCGCTCCACAACCATACGGTTCTTTGAAACCTCGGAAATAGTAAAAACAGGCTCTTTTTTGATGTACGATTTCAATAGTTTATCAACTATTTCTGCGTTGTAGTAGTCCTCGGTATCATAGATAAAATAATCTCCGTTCATTTCAAAGATTTGGTAAACTTCATCGTACTGCTTTATTCGGTAAACAGTGGAGCGACTACGGTTCTCCATTAGCTCCAAGGTGGCGACCTCTAGCATCTTTAACCGTTGAACAATGGCAAAATTAGGCTCAATGGTTACTTCGGTAAACTGCTCTTTAAACAGGCTTATAATCTGCTCCCCTGTCAGTAAGTGCCAATTATTTCTAAATATTATCGGGTTCATTTTTTTGAAAGTTGGTCAAAAGCTATTTTTTTTAAAGTATATCTAGTTTTTTCGGGTATTATGCTTTCATTGTGAATTTTTATTGATAATACTACATTATTTTCTTCATCATCTTTTAATGCTAGAGTTAAACTAAAGAAATCATCTTTACCATTAAAAGTTAATCTAAAAAGTTCCCCTTCATTTAATCCCTCTATATTAACACTAGAGTAACCTTCTGAGTTATAACCTATATCAGAACACCAACCATTTTTAATATTTCTCATAGCTGCCGAAACTATATCGATGCTAAAGTCATTTAAAATATTACTAAAATCACTCATAACATTAATAAATTATTTGATTTAACAATATTCAGTATCATTTACTAAGTTTGACAATATTTCTGCCGTCCCCAACGTATAAAATACAGTCCTGAATAGGGTAGTTCTCCCCACAGGCCATTGAGTGAACTCTCTCGCTCGTTATTCGGTACACAGGAAAAAGCAAGGGTTTTCCCTTTTCGTCAAATCGCTGTTGGTCGTAATACTGTGTTTTTGGCTTTATTGTGTGAAAAAGGTTAAAGCGTTGTAGGTTCTTGTTATCATAGGAAAAATCTTTCTTACTGCGTTTAAAATCATCCCAACAATGAAGGAATGTTTGCATATCATTGATAACGTTGGAAATATTGCTTGCTTCTTCATCGTGCGCCTTTAAGAACTCGATGAAGTGCCAAAGCATTTTATTTACCTGAAAGGTCTTACCCTCCATTGTAATCTCTATCATTTCTTCTTCCATACGAGAATTACTATTTATTAGATTTAACAACATCCATTAACCCTAAAAAAGCGTGGTTGCAGGGTCTCTTAAAAATTTGAATAAAGATACTTATTTCATTAACGCTTTGAAAATTTAGCGGCACAGGGTTGGTTAAATCAGGCAAACAAAGCGTAAAATCGAAGTAAGCATCCAACTCTAGGGTTATGTTGTTTTCGTCCGTAAAATCGTTGCCTAAATCAATTTCGTGCCAAAAACCTCTAGGGTCGTCCCCCTCTCCCTTCTGTACGAATCCCAACTTTTCCAGTTCTTCCTGAGTAGGGTAAATTTTAGTCCTTACTGGCCTGTTCTCGGTCGGTTCTTCCACCAACTCATAATTTTCAGGCCAAACGCAACAATCCTGTGTAAAGCCATTGTAGCTAACTTCAAAGTTCATCACTCCCATATTGCTATGCTTACAGGGAGAGGCAAAAACCGTTTGCCCTGCCATTAAGCCCAATTTCTTTAGGTCGAAATCTAGCTCCCCTTTTAGCTTAATCCATACCATAGCTAAACCTCCTTAACGTAAAAAGTAAACCTAACCAAGTACCCGCTAAAGCCTCTAGGGTTGTCAACGAACAACCTACTGGCCTGAACGCCCTTAACACAACCATTGCCAAGGAAACGCTGAAAAGTGTAGATTTCCCCCTCCTTTTGCTTATCAACGTACTCAATAAGCCTGTACCTTCTGCAATAGTGCTGAATAAGGTTAACACCCTTAAAGAATAAGCCTTGGTCGGTTGTGAGTATTTCCCGATTATAGCAAACGGTTTGCTTGTTGCTTCTCTTGGGTTTTGTGCTAAAAAAGTAGGATAGGTTTAAACCCTTCTCGCCCAAACTAGAGGCGAAATAGTCGTTTAAAATGGTGTGTTCTGCGGTTAAAGTAGTCATAGTTTAAAACAGTTATTTCCGTGTGTCTCACGTGTTTTAAAAGGTTATTAATAGAAAAAATAAGGTATTTTACTAAATATAGTATTTAAAGGAATTATTTTAATGCTTTTAAATATTAGCATTAAAATAAAGGCGGTATTCATCAGGAAAAGCAGGGGCTAAACCCCTGCTAGTTTTTCAACGGTAACTCTAAAAATTTAACCTTTTCCCTATTGTAAAACCCGCCGAAAAATTCTTGAAGGTCTTTTTTTACGGTTTCAAAGTTTTCGCTGTTGATTCCACAACAACCGTAATTAATTGAAAAATCTGATTGCCTCTTGTAAACCTTGGCGACAATTTTACGCCCTTTCTTTACTAGGAATTTTTGAAAGTAGAATTTATTAGGCTCTACTTTTACCTCTTTGATAGTTAGTTCAATTGTATTAGGCATAACATAAAACAGTTATTGCGGGGTGTCTCCCCTTTTAATAAGATTAATAAAGTAATTTGATTAATAAAACGAATAAAGAAAATATTAGAATAAAGCAGGGGTTAACCCTGCTTGTTTGAACTTCCAATACTTTTAAAAATGGCGGTTAAATCAATCGGATAAGAGAGGTAGTAAACATTTGTTTTTTCGCCGTGTACTGTAACATTTTTCATTCTGCCCTGAACCAAGTTAAACTTTTCGCAAAGCTCATCTAAAAATTTCTGCTGGGTCGGGGTCAGATTGTACACATCCTGAAAAATGAATGTTTGGTCTTTTTTATCCCAAGGCGCAATTAAAAGCCTGTGCGATAAGTAGGCTATTTCGTTCTTATCGGCCTCATCGAAGAGCATATCAACAACGTTGTTATTGATAAGGTAGGCTTGAAAATGGTCTTTAAGGTCGTAAATGGTTACTTGCATAATCAAATATTGTTTATATTTGTAAATGAACATTCTACGGAATGAGTGAATTGTCTTTCAGATTGTATTGAGCAGGGCTTAAAAGCCCTGCTTTTATTTTAACTAAACCTTTGCCTTATGAGTTTAACGGCTGTAAAAAACACTTCTTTTTCTATTTTTTCTCCGATTACCTCCCCTAACCTACTGGCTGTTTCTTTAAAGGTTTCCTTCTGTGGCTCTATCATACTAGCATAAACCTCAGCCAACTTATTAATTCGTTCTTGGTTGATTTTCCTTTGTTCTGCAATTCTTAACTGTTCTTCAAACTCCCGCTGTTCCTTTATTTCGTCAACAACTTTTTTCTTTTTCAGAATGGATTTAGCAACCTCCAAACCAACACTCCAGTTATCAGCATACCTCTGTATAATTTCCAGTTCTGCTTCTTCTTGCGTGTCAAAATACAAGGTACTTCTGTTATTATCATTAGAAAAATCGTACTCGAAAGTTTTATTAAAAATAAAATCTTCTGCATCTTCCAATGTTTTAAAAGAATCTATCAATTTAGGAAATTGGCCTCTTGTTCCCCAAGTCCAAACCTCCAAATCTTCTCCATTTTCCCTAATGTGCAATTTTGGTTCTACCCCTCTAGGTGAAGTAGTCTCCTCTATTGAAAGCATAACAAAATCGTAAAGATTGTCTGTTGATACTCTAAAATCACAATCTACCAATCGGGGTTGAAGTTCAAATACTTTTGAATTAAACTCACTGGCGACCTTCTCGGCTTCATCCTTACTAACAAAGAATTTAGGGGTTGTTTTTTCCCCTTCCTTAATATGAACTAAAAATCTTCTTTCATACTTTTCGTTGTAAGTTTCAATAAAGTAAATAGTTTTTACTTGTGCTTCCTTAACTGTATAATTCATAATATAATACCTATGCCTTTAGGTTTTATTTTGCGTATCAGGCACACGCTAAATTTGAATAAAGTTAAACAAATTAATCTCTTATAAATTCATCCTCATAGACTGTTAATTCAAGTCCTGAACCTAAAATTCTCACTCTCCAGCCATTCACAACCTGTTCAATTATTTCAATTCGTGTATAGCCTTTATATGGAGTTATCAAAGTTGCCAACATATCAGTAAATTTTAAGGGTAAAAGCAGGGGTTTAAATTCCCTGCTGTTCTTTAATGTTATGAAGCCAAACCATTGCAAAATTAGCTTCGTCAGCCTGTTCAATGGGTCGATACTTCCAAACTCCGTTATCATCCTGATAAATGCCCTCCCTGTAGTAAAATTGGTTTTGGATTGAAGCTGCAAAAACTTGCTTCTTTCCGGGAACATATATAAAAGTCATATCAGGGTCGGGAACCAAGTCCCCATTTAATTCAAAGTAGTGCGCCATTGCGTAACGAACGGCGGGAAACTTGAAAAATACTAACTCGTTCAATTTTTCGAACGAAAGAGGCATAAAAGAGCCGTTAGTATTATCAATTTTGATATGGTTTTCTTCGCCTTGTTTTTCTAACAAGTCAATAAGTTTTAGGAAAATTTCAGTTGATTTCTGATTTAAAGCTTTCATAATCTTTACAGTTATTTCCGTGTGTCTCACGTGTTTAATAAAGTTAATAAAGAAAATAATATAATACTAAAAATATTGTATTTAAGAAAATACAGAGGTTTTAAACCTCTGTAAGTTCTCTTTTTGATTCCTTTTTCGTCTCGATTAAGTCGCTCCCATATTTAGCCCTTATTTTCTCAATATCCATAGGTTTATGGTTGGGGCTTTTCTCGTGTGGCGGTCTATAGTACCACATCATTTTTTTAGGGGCGAAAAACAAACCGATTTCTTTTAGTTCTGCTCGGTGTGCGTAGGTGTTCCCGCTTACCCATACCCAACGGCCTATTATTTCAATAATAATACCGTCAATTAGAATGAGCTTATTAATAACATCGGGGTAAATTAAACAATCCTCTCGCTCTTCCTCGCTCTTAAACTCGAATTGATTGCTTTTAATTATACGCTGATATTCTGCGTTTAATTCTTGCATTGTTCGCAAGTCTCCGCCCTTGTCGGGGTGGTGTAAAACTGCTAACTCTTTGTAGCGTTTTTTTACTTCCTCAATGGATGTGCAACCGTTAAAAAATTGAGTTTTCATAGTGTTTGTTCAGTTTTTACCGTGTGCCTCACGTGTTTTATTAAAATTCAAAATCTGTTAAAACTTTTCTGTCTGTCTTGGTGTAATGAAATCCGCTTATATCGTCGGAATCAACATACTCAAAACCAAATTTTCTGTCTTTTCCCTTATAGATGTAAACTTTTTTAAAGCCTAAAAACTTAAAAAATTCTCCTTTTTTAAGTTGTGAAAGTGTCTTTTCCATTGTTAAAAATTTAGGGGTTTAACTTAGTACCCTTGCGGGGTGCGACCTTTACCCGCCTACAAACGCAAAGCGTTTAAGGGTTTCAGCTACCTTTAGCCAGTTTAGCAATTTTTCGGGGCTTGTTTATCGCCCTAGAGAAAATCTGATTTTTTCTGTTCAAACCTATTTGGACTTATTGCCGTTGCCCGCTTTCCCTGCCAGTGACCTCTATACCTCGCTGTCGTAACCCATTAAACAAAGAACCTCGCTTTTCAAACTCCGTTTTCGGTGTTCCACGTGGAACATTAAAAACTGTGTTTCAATCACTTATACAAATATACAACCGTATTCGGAGTTTTGCAATAGGTAAATAAAAATAAATTGTTAAATAGTGTTAAAATGTGTTAAAATTCGGGGCGCAACAAATTGATAGTTAAATAGTTGAAAAGATGTCTAAAATTGTAATAGGCTAATACTCAATGACTATAAATAACACTCTATCAAGGACTTAAAAAACAGTTTTTTTTTTTTTTTTTTTTTTTTGCAGAAAAAATATGTGAGCGTTCTTTGCGAACACCAAATAGAACTACATCCGAACGGTCAAATTTTCGAACCTTTTTACTGCGCTAAATTTTAAGCCGCAAATTTTCAGGTCATTTTTTCTCCAAAAAAGCAACCCTCTGGGCGACAAGCGTACTTTGCTTGTCGTTTTTTTTTGCGTTAGTTGCAAAAAAAAATTGCTTTAGACACAGGAAAAAATGAATGAACCCGAAGGGCAAGCCCCTTTGTTCTTTAAGGGGCTTGAATTTTCGGATTACAATTTAGTGCTGTTCCTTTGTTTGAAGGTTTGACTGTTGGGTAAATTTAAAACCGTTCGCGTTCTTTGCGAACACCATATAGTTGTATTTGTTCCCTAAGAACCTAAAAGATTCCTTTAGTAATTTACTAAGTTATTATAGACGTCCCTCGCATTACAGTAGTTTGAATTAAAAGTGTCGAAAACAGGGGGGTTTGAATGTCCCTCTGATTACAGTAGTTTTTGCAAAATGTCCCTCCGATTACAGTAGTTTGCGTAAAAATGTCCCTCCGATTACAGTAGTTTGCGTAAAAGTGTCCCTCCGATTACAGTAGTTTTTGCAAAATGTCCCTCCGATTACAGTAGTTTTTGCAAAATGTCCCTCCGATTACAGTAGTTTGTCCCTCCGATTACAGTAGTTTTTAAACAAAAAAGGCGGGATTTCCCGCCTTTTTTTTATCCTAATTGGTTACTAAACCTCTTTGATTTGAAAGTAGTCTAAAGCATCCTTGTAATGGTTCTTTCTGGCCTTTACCTTGGTTATATGGTATAGTTCAGCAATGCAGCTAAAGTAAATATCCAGTTTAATATCTAAATCCCTTGCCTTGTTTCTAAACCACGCCATGTAGTTTGCCTTGTTAAAATCCTTAAAACTCTCTTGGTAGTGCTTAATGAGTTTGAGGTCTATAAAATCATTATTGGCCTTTTGAAGCGTGATTAAATCTTTGTTTTCAGAAATCTTTTTAAGTTCAGGGCTATTTAAAAGGTTGGCGTTATCGGGAAAGAAAAATTTAATTCCGTACTTGTACCTTCCCGAAACTCTTATAAACTCGTACTCAAAGTTTATAAGTTTCTTAAGAGCGTCCAACTTTTTTTTCAGTTTGTACTTTTCCTTTCTTATGAGTTCATCGTTTGAGATGGAAAACCCTGCCAGTTGGCAAATTTTACGAAAATCGACCTCTACGAAGGTGGTAAATTTGCTATTCTCCAAGTTCTTAACGTAGAAGTAAAGAAGCATCAAGCCTCTTTCTCTGAGCTTTTTTATTTGGGTTGGGTCAATGAAAAAGAAGTACCGTGATAAATTGTAATCAAATTCCTCAGAGGTGGAGTAGGTGTAGTAAATCTTCGTTTTATTCTTACCGTTAGGAATATGTATGTTAATATCCTTTATAATCTGAATAAACTTGTTCTTTTCAATGGTTTCGTGCCGTGAGGGGTCGTAAACGGTGGTGGTAAACTGAAAGTTTGACTTAGCCAGTTTAAAAAGAGCGTGTTCAAAAAAGGTTACGGGCTTTTTTCCCTCGAGGCGTTCCTCTAGGGTAACTTTATTTCCGTTCTCCCTTATGCGCTGTAGGTTTGGCTTATGATGCCCCATTGCCTTTGCGAATTTATCGAGGTCGATAGTGCCAAACTGGAAAAGGTTTTTTTGACTGCAACTTGTAATGTAAATGAGAATGTCGAAGCACAGCATCGCATCGTTGCCAAAATCCATTATCCAATCAATGGAATGCTTCGAAAGGTTTTTATCCACCCTTATAAGGTTGTCCTCATTAATTCGAGGGGTTTTGTTCGGGGTTTCTTCCATAGGTTTAGTAGTTTAGTTGAGCAAATATAAAAATAAGTTTAGTAATTCTAATAAAACACATTAAATATTTATAGAAATATTATATTTTATTTAATACAACCAATAAAAAATTGATTATATTTGCGTATTGATAACCTTAAAACCTTTAAAGTATGGTAGTAATTTCTTTAGTGAACCATAAGGGCGGGGTGGGGAAAACCACCTCCGCTATAAATATCGGTGCGGGCTTGGCAAGGAAGGGCTTTAGAGTTCTTGTCATAGATGCCGACCCACAGGCCAACCTATCGGCTGGTCTGGGAATACTCGAAGAGCAAAGGAGCATTTACAATGCGTTCAGGGAGCGAGCCAACCTCCCGATAGTCAACGTTAAAAAGAACTTGGACGTAGTGCCTAGCTCCATGCGGTTGTCAAAGTTAGAACAGGAACTGGCCTCCGAAATGGCGACCCAAACCATACTGCGGGAGCTACTGGAAGGGGTCAAGGGCTACGACTACTGCATAATTGACTGTCCCCCTGCGTTGGGCTTAATAACCATTAACGCCCTTGCGGTTTCCAACAAGGTATATATCCCGATGCAGGCCGAATACTTGGCCTACAAGGGAATGACCTCCATTGTGGACTTCATAGCGTTGGTTAAGAAATACTACAACGCAAAGTTGGAAATAAGCGGGGTGTTCTTCACGCTGTACAACGAAAAGAAGCTTTTGGCTAGAGAGGTACGCAAAAACGTGGAGCAAAGCTTCGGGGAACGCTTGATGGATTCCTCGATACGTGTAAACGTGGCGCTCTCAGAGTGCCAATCCAACGGGGTTGATATATTCGATTATGACCCTAGCAGTAATGGGGCTTGGGACTACGAGAAGCTGGTAGATGAAATTTTGAAAAATTAAAATAGCGAATGTATGGCAAAGAAAAGTTTTGGTAAGAATTTGGGCGGTGGTGTAAGCTTCAACGAAATGATAGACGAAGTTGCAAACTCCAAACAAGGCGGGGCGCAACAGCCCGAAAAGCCCGAGGAAGGGGCTAGAACATACCAATACCTAAACTCCGATGTGGAGTTCTTGGAAGAGTACGCTAGGGGTATGGCGTTCTTTAGTGGCAATGATTTTCCTGTAAAACTTGCCATTAGAGAGGCAATCGCCCTCCTTCGGGAGAAACACCCCGAAGTAACGGAACGGATTAAAAAAAGGGCTAAATAAAGCCCTTTTTTTTGTCTTAGTCCGCTTGTCCGTGCAACGGACCTGCGGACTTCTTTTTGTGCGCCAACAGAAGGGTAAGAACTTAGAGGCGTAATGCGGTCTTGGGCTAGTGAAGCAAGCCCAAGGCAAATGAAGCTGAAAAGGGCTTACGCTTCTGCGGAAATAAGCAAGGTTTTTGGGCTTTTTGGGCTTATGGGCGGGAAAGGCGAAAGCCCAATATCCTTGCCGTGCGGGGTTCTTCTGCGTTAGGGATTGAAGCGGTTATCCTTTTTCGTACCTTGAAAAAGATATGAGCAAAAAGCCCGACCCCCTGCATTTTAGGGGGTAACGCCCAAATATTTAAGTATTGAAATTTACAGGAATTGTCCGTAAAAAATAGACCAACCTTGAAAATTTGAATTTTACCCCACAAATAGAACACCCGAAAACAGGGCAAAATAGAAGCAGATGCCGTCAAAAAAAGAACCTGGTTAATTCCGGAAAGCCACCGGCGACACAAAAAATGCCGTCAAAAAAAGGTTCTGCAGAACTTCCGGAAGATCTTGGCCGGCTAAAAACTGCCGTCAAAAAAAAAGGGCAACCCCGAAGGATTGCCCTACCCAAACAAACAAACAAACAAACCACTACAAGCCCACCGATTTAGAAGCCCAACCTGACCAAACATTGTTGTTGTCCTTAACCCTCACAGCAATATTTTTAACTCCTGTAGTCGGAAAAATGTAGCTGATAAAGCCCGAAGGGGTCGTAAAGGAGTAGCCGTCCAAGTTGTACTCGTACAGCACGATAGAACCGCCCAAGCGAGCGTCCTTATCGTAGCTGCCAGTAGCGTTAACCTGAACCTCCTTTGACCCGCTAGAGCCGACCACCTCGACCGACACTCTAGCCACAGGGGGCAAGTTCTCTATAAAGGTAAACACAAGGCTTTTCTTAGTCTCCTTGCCGTAGCTGTCCTTCACGCAAATAGTGGCGGTCGCCATGCCCTCAGCCTTGCCGTCCAGCAAGAGCGTTTTAGACACCTCATTGTAGGCAAAGGCGAAGTAATTAAGCGAGGAACTGGCAAGGAAGGGGGTTAAATTCTCGTCCTTATCATCGGAAAAAACGCACTTCACAGGGTAGAAGTGGCCTAACTTAATGGTATCGGAAAACTCCCCGAACACCTCTAATCCGTTAACCAATATTTTAAGGGTTGGAGCTGCGTTGTTCTCGGCGAAATAGTCGTCCCTATCATCACAGGCCGAAAAAAGCAGGGCAACAAAGGCCAAAAATAGAATATTCTTCATAGCATTACTGTTTAATAAATTTAGCAACAAAAACATATCCCTTCTGACTGTACGCCTTGGCAATATACACGCCGTTGCTCAAATGGGACAAATTAACGGTTAACAGCTTATCAGAACCGACAAAGCGACCGACCAGCTCCCCGCCGATGGAGAACACATCCAAGGAACTCACGCCGTCCTCACAGGCCACGTTTAACCATTCCGAAACAGGCGAAGGGAACACCCTAAAGCTAGAAGCGGAATTGTCGCCCACATCAGAGGTCAAGGGGTTAACCACCACCAAATCATTCTTAACCTCGGAAGAGGTACAGCCAAATTGACTAGTAACGACAAGAGAAACGGAGTAGGCTGTGGGTTGATTGCCGTTAACCTTGTGGAAGTAATGAACAGGGCTAAACTCAGGGCTAACCACCCCGTCCCCGAAATTCCAGCTGTAGGAATTACCACCAACGCTAGAGTTGGTAAACGTAACCTTTTCCCCCTGTTTTATACTAGCCTTATCAGCGGAGAACTGCGCCAAAACATTATCCACCCGAAGGGTTAAGGATTTCTTGGTAGATAGGCAACCCTGAACATCCTCCTTTTGAACGAAAAGGCTAGTTTCCTCGGCGAAGCTACTAATGCTAAACTGAGAACCGACCGAAAGAAGGGCGTTGCTAGAGCTATACCAATTGTACTTAATTCCAGTTTCAACATCCGTAACAGTAACGGTAGCCGTTGAGTTCTTGCAGTACCTACCCTTTAAGTCGGTGTTAGGCTCGGACAAGGCTGGTCTAACCTCAATAAAAACCTTGTTGGATTCCACAGTTTGTCCCCCAAGAGAAGCAAGGCGTTTAAAGTAAGTCGATTGAGTTAAATTAATAGGTTGATAATCCTGCTCAGTAGCCCCGACCACATCGGCATAGGTGGAATTATCTGTAGATTTTTTCCATTGGTAGGCAAAAGTACCCACGCCCCCGCTTGCGGGTGTTCCTGTTAACTTGGCGGGTTTGGTATCGTAACAAATGGTCTGATTATCCAAAATACTACCACCGTTCAGGGAGTTTAAAACATTAATAGTTACTGAATTTGTGAAAGCCTCCCCGCAAATAGCATCCGTAACCTTTCGTCTAAAGTAAGTAGTTTGAACCAAGGCTAAAGGTTGGTAGGCTTCTTGGTTCTGACCGTCTATAACACTCCACGCTGAATTATCAGAGCTTAATTGCCATTGGTAGGAATAAGAACCCGCACCACCCGAAGGGCTAGAAAGCGAAACGAGTTGAGAAGGAACACCGTTAAAGTTAATGCTCTGATTACTTCCAATAGTCCCCGCTTTAAATTCGGGTCTAACAGTAACCGTAACTGAATTACTTACCTTTTCCCCGCAAGCATTCACAGCAACCCTTCTAAAAATGGTTGTTGAGTTAATGGAGCTAGGTATAAAGTTAGGGGTGTTGGAGTTCTCTATATCCGTCCAGTTAACCCCTGCTAAGAACTGCCAACGGTAACTAAAAATATTATCAGAACCCACAGGCGAAGCAATATTAACCAAAGTGCTAGGGGTTGAACCGTAGCAAATGGTTTGGTCTGAACCTATAGAACCTGAGTTGAAATCAGAAAGAACGCTAATTTTAACCGTATTGGTTGTAACAGTACCGCAATCCTCGCTAGTTACCTTAACCCTATAAAACTTGTCTGCTGTAAGGTTTCCTACAGAAAGAAAGTTAGAAGTTTTGCCCGAAAGCGAGGCAAAATCAATACCGTTGCTAGAGCTCTCCCATTGGTAGGTGTAGTTTCCAGTACCACCGCTAGGGGTTGAAGTAAAGAAAATATCAGAAGGGGCTGAACCGTAGCAAATGGTTTGGTCTGAACCGATAGAACCCGATAAAAGGGGCTGTCTAACAAAAACCGTATCTTTATTAGAGTAACCAACTCCGCAAAGGTCGGTTAACTTACGCCTGTAAATGGTAGTTTGGGTTAAAATATTGGGTTGGTAGGTTGGCGTATTAGTTCCTGCAATCTCAGTCCAACTACTACCGTCCGTTGTTCTTTCCCAAAGGTAGGTATAGTTTCCAGTTCCGCCCGAAGGGTTAACCTTGGAAACAATAGCACTAGGCGAAGTGGAATAACAAATAGTTTCATTATCTCCGATAGTACCAACGTTTAGAATAGGTCTAACAGTAATAGTAACGATATTGGAGTAAGCAGAACCACAAGTTAAATCCGTAACCTTTCGTCTAAAGTAAGTAGTAACCGCTAAATTATTGGGTTGGTAGTTAACCATACTAGCTGCGGGAATTACCGACCAATCAACATTATTTAAAGAGCTCTCCCAAGAATACGTATAGTCTCCGCTTCCTCCCGATGCGCCCGAAAGCTCATTAATAGCAAAAGGCATAGAATAGTAACAAAGCGTTTGGTCTGCGCCTATTGAGCCTGAATTTACGCTATTTTTAACTGTAACCGTAACAACGTTGGTAAATCCTGTTTTGCAGGAACTAATGACCTTCTTTCTAAAGTAGGTGGTTTGAGTTAAAACACCCGCTTGGTAGTTTGCGCCGTTACCCCCTGATATATCTATATAATCCGTACCATTAAGGGAACTTTGCCATTGGTAGGTAAAGCTACCGTTACCCCCTGAGTTTACTATAGCAGGGGTAAACTCTGCGGGAGTAGAACCGTTGCAAATAGTTTGATTGCTCCCTATCGTACCTATAACAACATCGGCAAAAACAGTAATTGTAACGGTGTTAGAGTAAACCGTTTTACAGGAAGTTACCTCTTTTCTCTTAAAGTAAGTAGTTTGAGTAAGTGCCTGAGGTTGGTAGGTTGCGCCTGTCGCTCCTGAAATATCGGAAAAGTTCACGTTATCCGTTGAGCTTTGCCATTGGTAGGTAAAGCTACCGTTACCCCCCGAAGGAAGGGAACTGCTCAAAATAGGATTAGGAACGGTATTATAGCAAATGCTCTGATTGCCAGTAATAGAACCCGCTAAAACATCAGCGTAAACAGTAATTGTAACGGTGTTAGAGTAAACCGTTTTACAGCTCTGTTGCTTCAACTTAAAGTAAGTAGTTTGAGTAAGTGCCTGAGGTTGGTAGGAAATATTAGTAGCTCCTGAAATATCGGAAAAGTTCACGTTATCCGTAGAGCTTTGCCATTGGTAGGTAAAGCTACCGTTTCCGCCCGAAGCGGGGGTAACGGTACTAAGGAGCGAAGGAACAATATTATAGCAAATGGTTTGACTACTATTAATAGTAGCGGGAACTTCATCAGCGTAAACAGTAATTGTAACGGTGTTAGAGTAAACCGTTTTACAGCTATTAATTTGAGTACATCTAAAATAGGTAGTCTGAGTAAGTGCCTGAGGTTGGTAGGAAATATTAGTAGCTCCTGAAATATCGGAAAAGTTCACGTTATCCGTTGAGCTTTGCCATTGGTAGGTAAACCCACCGTTACCCCCCGAAGGAAGGGAACTAAAAGAAAGACCTACAGGGGTTGAACCGTAGCAAATACTTTGATTGCTCCCTATTGTACCTGAAACAACATCAGCAAAAACAGAGTAAACCACAGAGTTAGTATGTCTAGAACCGCACGAAGCATCTGTAACAATCTTTCTATAATAGGTAGTTTCAGTTAGGTTGCTTGGTTGATAGGAAGTATTGGTAGCCGTATTAATGTTACCCCAACTACTATTGTCCAAAGATTTTTGCCATTGGTAGGTGTAGCTTCCTGTTCCCCAAGTGTTGGCTGATTTATCCGAAACGGCAGAGGGGGTTAAGTTGTAGCAAAGTTCTGTACTTGTCGCCGAAGTTCCACCAATTCCAATAGAGGCAACTACTCCGTAGTTTTGAACCCCTGTAATTTGAATATCCAAAGCGGGGGTTGTCCTGCTATAGTTAGGATTAGTCGATGTTATTCTGCAACGGAAATAAGTTCTTTTGTTTAATCCTATGGCAGTAACCGAATTACTATTATCTCCAAATAAAGTCCAAGTAAAACCGTTGTTTTCTGACTTATACCATTGATAGCTATAATTAGTTCCGCCAGTAGGCGAAACGGTCAAAGTAACATTGTCGCCATAGCAAACATAGGTTTTATTTTTAGAAATAGAACCAGCATTGAATGTTGCAGCTGCACCATTGAAATTTATTAATGAGTAGGCTTCGTTTGAAACATCTTGACCCTGAACAAGAGAATATGTAGAGGCCAAAATATAAGTACCAGAAGAATAATAAGTAGAAGGAATAGTAGGACTCCAATTATTTCTAATAGACACTATTTCTTCCAAAACCTGAAAATCAGGCAAACTTCTATCGTCCAAAACATACCAATAAACAGAAGAACCATAAGCAATATTATTAGCGGAAGAAAGCAGTAAAACATCAGGGGCGTTTGTGCTTTGATTTGCGCCAGTAAGAATAAAATAAGTACCCTGACTATTGGCGTTGTATGCAAGCAAAAAAATTGAGCATACGAAAAGGAATAAAAATTTTCTCATAGCTAATTAAGATTATATTGAACACTCAAACCAATCATAAAGTAAGCGTTTCCGTTCCTGTTGAACTGCGTAAAACGCTGTCGAAAGTTGATAGCCGTTGTAAGCTTCTCGATGGGACACCACTCAATATTTAAGCCTACGCTTTCTGCAAGCACAGGGCTAGACTTAGAACCGCTAAAGACATTATCTTTTAGTTGTTCAAATCCAAAAGCAACACCTCCCGAAATGTTAAAGAAAACTTGCTGTTTAAAAGAAAGGAAGTTAAAACAGGATTCGCCAAAAACGTTATAGTGGTTCGTTGTTGTGCTTTCCTGTTTGGTAGAATGAAATTCAGCAGAAGTTTTCCAAATAAACTTCTTAGTTTGAATTTTATAAAATCCCAAGCCCACAGAGTAACCGTTTTTCTGATAGTTAAACTCAGAAAACAATCCCTTAACTCCCTTAACGTGTACCAACTGGGCGAAGATTGGCAGGGAAAAAAGGAAAACAAAAGCAAAAGTTATTAATCTTTTCATAGAGTAGGAATTATTAGTAAACATCTAGGTTAACAATATCTTTACCTTCAATTTCAATAGTTACGGTTCTGTTGCCCTTCTGTTCGATAATCTGAATTTTAAGAACACCTTTTTCTCCAACCGCAAAAACAGGACAAGCAACACCTATAGTTTCTTCGGAGTATGCCTTAACCACCTCCAAGCCCTCCTTGTGGATAACTTCGGGGCGTTCCTCATTTCCAACTTCACTAGACTTTAAGCCCTTTCTTTTCCCAAGTTGGTACTTTATATGAATGCCGTCTATTATGTAGTCGTTTCCAGTTTTATTATTGATTTTAAGTTTTATGTAAGTAAACTTGTCATCGTTGACAATGTGAGCGACTTGGAAATTTAAACCGTTATCCTTTGCACCGAAATTAAAGTATTTGTCCTTTCGAGAAATTACGTTTTTCAACCGTTCCACCACTATGCTATTAGGTTTAATGGATTCTTTGGCGTTTGAGGTTTGTGTGTTTTCTTCAACGCTACTTGGAGTTAATAAGGGTATTTTAGAATCGGCGAAGTTGTATATCATCTTTCCTCCTTCTCCATACTTAACAGTTGCCATATACATCCTTCCGTCCTCCAGCCTAACAACTAAAGAAGTTGTAGGAGTATTTTCAACTAGGGCTTTAACCGTGTAAGTATTAAGCCTCTTAAAATCCTCAAAAAACACAGGGTTTCCGTCGGCATCTTTAGGATTATTGCCTAAAATAGCGTAGTCAATAGCAGTAGAGCCGTCAAAATTAAGCGTTGCTGTAACGTTAATACTAATAAGTATCTCCCCCATATCTACAACCTGAGAAAAAAGGGAAAGAGGGGAAAGAAAAAATAAAAATAGGATTCTTTTCATAGTTAATCTTTTTTAAGGTAAACATTGTAACCGCCATACAACTGAATGATAGGCTCAACATTTCCAGTTTTTTGAACGGCCTTTTTTATTAAGTTAATTCCAGCATTTACGCCAGTATTTGGAGTATATGTGTTTATGTTGTTATCCCTAGCGGATTCCTGAGTAGCCTCCTTAACGGCTTTATTTACCTTACCCTCTACCTCAAATCCCTTTGAGAACCTATCATCATAAACACTATAACCGTTGGGTTGGAAAACATTACCGTCAGGCTGTCTTACTTGAAAAGCCGATAAGTAAAACCGACCCTCTGCGTAAGAGGCCTTGCAATAAACGTAGGCGTTCTTTAGGATTTTTACACTATTCATAATAAAGTCAGATTTTGCGATAAATACAACCGTAGAGCCGTGTCTTATCGTAACATCTTCTTCTAAAGCAATAGGTATAAAGTTTTCGCTGTCCTGCGGGGTTGTTTTATCGGGTTTTTTACTGCTATTAGAACCCTCCGAATTAACAGTAACGCTCATAGTGTTTCTATAAGAGGGTTTTTTAGGTGTGTTATCGACTACAGGCCTAACTGTATCATAAACCACAATAGTTTTAACTTCCTTTCTCTCCCTGTAAGAAGAGGCTTTTGTTTTAGGCGTTTGTTCCTGTGCTGTTGTTTCTACGTTAAGCGAATCGGCTTTCTTGTTCTTAAATTTAACTTTCGAAAGGTTTAAATTAAGCCTACGAGTAGGCATAGAATCAACGGAAGTGTAACTCTTAACCCTATCTTCGTTGATGTTAACGGAATCCTTTGTAAGAATTTTTGATTTGTTAACATCCATTTTAGCCTTACTGCTACTGCCCGAAGAGAAACTGCTGTATAGGTAAAAACCCATAAAGAGAACCATAAAAGCAACAACACCAATAAAAATGAAAAGGAATTTGTTGTCGTTATTCATATCTAGTTATTTAAAGTTTATTACATCCAGTTCTTTTACCTCGAATCCGTGCGGGTTATGTTTCATATCCCTGTCGCAATCTGCTAGGAAAAATTGAACCACCCCGCTATGCTCTTCTTCCTCGTATGTGTCGCTTCTAAGAAAGAGTTTAAATTTAAAGACAACTTGGTAGGGCTTAGAATCAAAGTTTATCTGTATATCGTTGTCGGTGTAGGAAATATACTGCCTTAAATTGCCGTCTATAACGTTATTATACCAACCATTTTTCATAAGTTCAGAATAGACGGCCTTTACGGAATTATCCCCAACCCATAAAGCCCTATTTAGCCTAGTGTTATAGTTGGATTTATCGAACTCAAAGAAATTCTCCATAAAGTAACGGCAATGATGATAGGCCTCTATTTCCCTTGCCTTAATTGCATCAATTGTAGTTAGTTGTTTTACGCTACCGTCGTTCAGGTCGATAGCAACCCTACTGTTAACAATTTTATTCTGAGTGGCAGTTATGATAACAGCAAAAACAACGAATAGGAAGAAAAGGGAAACAAAGAACCCAATGGTTAAAAGGTCTTTCCTTTTCTCCCTGCCAATGGCCTTAATGTAAGAGTTAATAATTTCATTCATAGACTACTCCCCTCCAACTTTAATTATTTTCTCTAGCCAGTTGAAAGAACCCTTTGTAACCGTAAACTTTACAAAAATTGCGATAAGGGAAACGCCAGCTGCGGTCATAGTATCGTTAAATCCACAATTAGAAGCAATAGTCCTAGATTGAGCGTAAACAATAATAAAGAATATATTTACGAGGTAAAAAGGAATAATCCAAACCGTGAAAATAATGTAGTACCTTAACCACTCCCACATAGCGGATTTAAACTTTGAAAAAATTGATAAAACTATAAATAGAGGGCCAAAAACTCTAAGAAAAAATAGACCAAACGCCCTTATCATCAACGCACTAGTATAAATCATACTTGAAAAAAAGTCGCCTAAAAATTCAAAGATAGTAATCAGAATTTTTGTAGGATGCCTCAGGTATGATGCTATTTCTGACAGTTTTTCAAGCATTGACCCTTCTACTGAGGGTGGGGTTTGCTGTGGGGTAACGCCTTGGGCTGGTGCTACGGTTGGCTGATTTACTTCATTAGGGTCAATGAGAGGTAAAACACTTTTAAAGTTATTGTACTGTCCTATCTTATCATCTACGTATATATCAAAAGTAGAAACGCCGTAGTCTGCAAGGCTCATGGCTATGTCATACGTACAAATAAGCGAGACTAAAACAATAGGTCTTATAAAATCCTTTGCTACAAATGGGTTCTCCGTTCCTTTTAGTTTAAAGTATCTTAGGAAAAGGTCAAGAATAACCAAAAGGATAGCTGCGGATTTCAAGTAAAAAATGATGTGTTGAAAAATAGGAATCTTTGATATATTAATCATAAGGTAATTAATAAAAGAAGCCTCAGGAAGATTATTTGCTATAACTGCTAGTATCATAGTTTTATGATTTTAGGGTTACTTTCTAAGGGCGTTGAGTACAGCCCTTTCCTCGTTTATTATAGAATACTGAATGTAGTAGGATTTCATAATGCTTTGCTGAATAGCGAGCTGTTTGTCTATATCAAAAAATTGGCTCATTCTAGCGTTATCGTCCATTTTGAAAACACTACTAGTAAGAAGGTCGTGGGCTAAAGTAATAAACTCCGACGTTGTGCGTACTGCAATTAGAATGTTGGTGTTCCAAATTAGCAGTTCCTCGGGCGTTAAATGTTTCATTGATTGAACGGCGTGGGATAACTCCTTCTGCATTCTGAGTATTTCCTTTTCCCTAGCAATGATATTTTTAACGTAGATGGTGGTAGTAAGTACTGCGTTAACCTTCATTAAAAAGTTCTCCATATTTCTAAGAACGGTCAGAGTGTTAGCCACCGATGAAGCGGTAGCTGCTGTTTGTGCGGTGGTCGAGGTTAACTCTCCCATTTGAGCTGCTTGGTTAGCCTGTATAGTCATTTCCAAGGCTTTAAGGTTAGCATCGCTTACAGGGTCGTAAACGAGCCTTTGTGCTTTAGCAATTCCTGAAAGGAATAGAAGGGCAAAAAGCACTAAGAAAATTTTAGTTTGTTCTGTTCTCATAGTTAACCATATTAATTATTGCTTGTTGAATATCTCCAGTTTTCTCAATTTCCTTATAAAGCATAGCCTTTAAATCTTTATCGGAAACGTAAGTCCAGTAAGCTTCCCTAGGGGTTTCTAAGCGGTAAACGTTAACCAATTGGTCTAGCATAACCGCAAATTCGGTGTAAGGATTTTTACCCTTCACGTTAGAGCGAACACTCTTAAGAAGGTCTACTGCATGGTCGTGAAGGTTTAGCCTGTTTATAAGGCTTCTTAATCCCTTTGTTTGTTCAAAAAGCCAATAAGTATGGGTATTTGTTAAAATAGCCTTACCCATTTCGTTTTCAGGAATGTTGTCTATTGTTTGAATAATTAAACCTTGCGAAGCGTTGTATTTACGTACTGTTTGGGCGGTGTACTCTATAGCCTTTAGCTGCCCAGGAATATCCAAAATTTTTGCGGCTTCTTCCCAAACTAAAACCTTCTTCCTCTCTGAGTTTCCCCATATTTTTGTTTCTATGGCATCACGAACCATTAAACTCATAATAGGAAGTATAACAGGGTTTTTAAGGATGTTGGAAAACTCAAAGAAAATTGCGGGTTTTTCGTCTATGCTTATTTCCTCCCCGCTACCATTATAAAGAAAATCGTAAATACCCTTGTCATACTCAGAACAGATGTGCAAAAATTCATCTATATTAAAAAATTCGGGGTTTATGTCGAGGCGTTTAAGCAAATTCCAGTTTTCCTTCTTAACGTATCGGTAAAAAGGAATAAAACCGTGCTTTTCGGTCGAGTTCCTGTAGTAATCCTCAATGATAAAGTTTAGACTAACCCTTGTTGCTTGGTCTAGTTCAGAATCCTTCTTCCAGTGAATACTAATAAAGTTGTTTAGGCTCTCTATTTTTTCTGAGGTTAAATCACTTGCTGAGTTAATAGAAAAGGGGTTTATTCCAATTCCTTGTCCTTCTTTAAATTCTACGTAGTTAACCTTTTCCTTATATAGCTTAGCCAATGTTTCATTACTATGGCCTATATCACAAAGGACAAGGGAGTAATCCATTTCAAGGTATGTTCTGTAAATATGAGTGGTAAGAAATGATTTACCCCTTCCTGTATCAGCAATAACGGCAAAATTTCGAGCTGTTATAATCTGCTCCTTATAGGGTTTATCCCAAAAATCCTTATAGATTGGTTTGTTAGAAAGCCTATCATTTAGAAGTATTCCGTGTTTATCTTCTTTGTAGTTACCACACATTGGAAGGAAGCAAAGCGATTGGCCTATATTGGAAACAAAGGTTTCGTCCTTTGGCAAAAATCCAGCATTACCCGCAATTGAACAAAGGTAGTAGGCGACTTGGTCGTCAACTATTGGTTTATATGGCTTTATATCCAGTTCACTAAAAGCCGTTACTACTTGGTTGTCTATTTCTGCAAGTCTTTTGGGGTTTTTATCGAATGTAAAAACGTTAAAATGAGCTCTGCAAAGCTTTATAGTTTCGTCCTCCTCCAGTGTGTCCAAATAGTTCTTCAACGTATTTTTACCATTCTCGTTGAAGCTAGACCAAGCACTCCAAGTATTGAAGTCCTCTTGGTGTTTAGCAATTTCTCCCTTTATAGAATCGTGGCCTTGGTGGTAAATAAACATATTAGCAATATGGTTATAGGGCAACTCGATATAAAGCGAATGAAGAAAGCTTTTGTAGAAAACAGATTTTTCTGTAGTCATCTTTCCGTCCTTCTTATAGTTTACTATCTTTTCAGGTAAACTAAGAAGAGAGTTAACGGCGTAGCAGTTAAAGTAGTTGTCTCCAATTTGGAAGGGCGAAAAGTTTATATCTGTTAGGGTGTTTCTGTTAAACCCTGTAACCAAATTTGTAATAATTTCCTTTATATCCTGTTCATCCAAAGGAGTTGCTCTAAAGTATTTTGAGGAATTGAGAACCGATATTGAGTTGTCAATAATCCTTTTTCTGTCGTTAATGTTTAACACTTCCTTGCTCAGATTTTCCCATTTATCACGAAGTGCAGATATGGAAAATTTAGAGCGAAGCTCATTGTTAAAAGGAATTACAATAAATAGGTAAACATCAAACTCGTTATACTCCCTGCCCTTAAAGTATTCCCTTGTGGCTGTTTGAAGGAATGTTTGACCTAAAAGACCGTCAGAATCAAACTGCTTTCTGATTGAGAACGTTTGCCAATGTTCAATAATACCATTAGGTAAAGATTTTGAGTAGCGGTTTAGGTCAAAGCTCATTTCATCGTAATCTACATCGGAAAGGCTATAAACTTCAGGGAGACTAACCCTGTAGGAAAAGAAAATATCCCCATTATAGGTTAGCCCAACGTTTCCGTTCATTCTTCTGATGTTGATTATATCCTTAGTTTTTAGTATCATTTTCCTTTGATTGTTAGTTGAAGGGGGAAAAGTTTTGCGTTTAGTTTTTTCTTACTAACCTTATCCCTGCTAAGAAATTTCATTACTACGAAAGCACCTGTATCAATGGAAGCAATGATGATTAGTTTTACAATAGAGGGGCCGCCTAAAAAAAGCCCCACTATTGAAAACATCAGCAGAACCACGCCTATAAGCATAAAAACAGGCTCGAAGCCCTTAATAAGAGCTCTTTCCTCAGCCTTTTTCATTACAGGGTATTCTAGCATAATCAACTACATTAAAGACTTCCTGTAAACATTGCCATTATAGCCCTTACCGCTTCCGCTAAAGCTAGTATAGCTGCAGGGTATACCGCCATCATAATGGCGTGTATGAATGCTTCTTTTTGAGCATCCCCACCCTTTCGGAAGTCTTTAATGTTTATTAGCCCTGTAACAATAAACACTAGAACAACCAAGGAAACAAGTATAGGACGGATATACATAGTATAGGCCATTCCAATACCGTCTACAGCTGCAAAAGTGCTGTTTGTACTTAAAAAGAACGCTAACAGGGTTAACATTGCTACTTTTTCAATTTTCTCTCTTTTCATAGTAAAAATGGTTAGTGGTTAGTAATAAAAT
>ERZ795056.1749-NODE-1749-length-25065-cov-25.022471_pt1 | contig 25065 bp, 17 predicted proteins | sample MGYA00375140_ERZ795056 | MGnify/ENA primary metagenome ERZ795056 (study PRJEB30185, sample SAMN05720227) | activated sludge metagenome | isolation source: Anaerobic digester | place: USA | collected 2015-03-09 ... | reverse complement strand
CTGCAGAACCGGCGGTTCCGACGGACAAGCCGGTGATTACGCCTCCGGAAGAGAAGCCTCGGCGGCTAAAGACGGCGGCTTGGGTGTCGATTGCTAGTGCTGTGGCATTGGCCACTGGTGGGGCGATTGTCGGCTTGGGCGCGCAGAACCGTGCCGATGAACTGCGTCGTCGCACCACTCAAGTGGTCAGCGGCCAGCCGCCTATTTACGACGACAATCAGCGTGAGGCCTACACCGCGCTGCAGTCCGAAGGGCGTGCTTACAATGCTGCCAGCATTGCCCTACTGTCCGTCGCTGGAGTTGCGGCTGTGACTGGCGGTGTGCTGCTTGTGGTTGACCTCGTCCGCAAGCCCAAAGAGCAGGCCTCGGCGGCGGGGCGCTGGTCACTAGCTCCCATATTGCTACCTAGCCAGGCCGGAGTTGCGGCCAGCGGAAACTTCTGATGCGGACAGCTCGACGGAAGACTTCATCTTGGCGACCTGTGACGCTGGCGCTGTGCTCGGCGGTGGTGCTGGCTGGGGCGGCGCTGGGACTGACCCAGTGCTTTCAGCCCGACTTGCCGGCGTGCTCCTATCGCTGTAATGCCACAGAGCCACGCTGTCCCGACGAGTACGAGTGTCGCAGCGACGGCTACTGTCACCTTCAAGGCAATACCGAAGCCTGTCCCTACCAGATGAGTCTAAACCCGTCTGCTGTGCCCGACATGACCCGTATCACCGACTAGCGGATAGACGCTGTTTCGCTCTGAGCCCTGCCTTCTTTCAATGGACGGTCGCAACTTTTAGCCGGTCTTGTTCTACGCTTCCTATCGCTCTTCTCGCGCCCTTCTAACCAAAGTTTGTTTTGCGTCTGCTTGTGTGGGCACGACTTGCGCTTGTGCTGTCACAGACGCGAGCAATGACGCACGACGTCTGCAGTTTCCTACGTACCCAGTGTGTTTACGATTTCGGGGGCGGCTGCGGGGACGGACGGGGCTAAAAAGAAAGCGCCCGTGACCGGTTGATCACGGGCGCTCTTGGGTTTTGCGAGGCGGTGCGCAGCGGGCCCAGACGAGCCCGCCTTGCGTGCTACTTGCTTACTCTGTCGGGCCAGCGTCCGAGCGCTTCATGATGACAAACTCGACGCGGCGGTTGCGCGACCAGCAGTCCTCATTGTGCTCGCCACAGACTGGCTTGGTCTCGCCGTAGCCGTGAGCTGTCAGGCGGCCAGCCTCTACACCGTGGTCGCTGAGGTAGGTGCGCACGGCCTGCGAGCGCGCCTCGGTCAGCTTCATGTTGTAGTTGTCGTCGCCACGCTCGTCGGCATGACCCTGAACCTCGATCTCGAGGATCTGCGGATTGCCCTTCAGCGTTGCGGCAATCGCGTCGAGGATCGGGAAGCTGACCGGCAAGATGACGGCCTTGTCCGTCTCGAAGTAGATCTTGTCCAGGATCTCCAGCTTGCCCTTGCGGACGATAACGCGGCCCTTGTCTGGGCAGCCGTCTTCATCTTCAAAGCCGTTGTAGACCTCGGGCTCGTTCGGGCACTTGTCGTCCTTGTCGAGGATACGGTCCTTGTCGTTGTCAGGATCTGGGCAGCCGTCCTGGTCCTCAAAGCCGTCTTTGTCTTCGGGATCATTGGGGCACAGATCGTCGACATCAAGGATGCCGTCTTTGTCGTTGTCCGGATCCGGGCAGCCGTCTTCGTCCTCGAAGCCGTCCTTGTCCTCGGGATCATCTGGGCACTTGTCGAGAGTATCCGGGATGCCGTCGCCATCGCGGTCTAGCTCGACGCTGTCTGGGCAGCCGTCTTCGTCCTCAAAACCATTCTTGGTCTCGGGCTCGTTCGGGCACTTGTCGTCGACATCGAGGATGCCATCGCGATCGTTGTCGGGATCTGGGCAGCCATCTTCATCCTCGAAGTCATCAAAGTCCTCGGGATCGTCTGGGCACTTGTCTACGTCGTCCTTGATGCCGTCACCGTCGCGGTCACCGATGTTGGGCTCGAAGATGAAGCCCAAGAAGGCGCGCCAGGTTGGTCCGCCGGTCATCTTGCCGCTGTCCGAGATGCCGTACAGACCGCCGCCAGCGCCAGCGACCATGAACGACTTCTTGGCGAGGTACAGCTTGATCGCGCCTAGGCCCTCGATGGGGTAGGCCTTCGCGTTGCCAGTCACGTCGGCGTAGCCGTAAAACTCGCCGAGAACTTCGAAGCGCTGCTTGACGATGGCCAGCGAGGCGCCGATGCCGTAGGTCAGCTGCGTACCGACGCTGCGCGACAGTCCCGTACCGCAAGCCTTGCCAGCATACTGCTGCGAGGTGTTGTCTGCTGGATAGCAGAAGCGGTTCTGCTGCTCGTCGCTGACGTTGGGCTTGCCGTTGTCAGTAAAGGTCGTGCTGCCGAAGCGAATCAGGCTGCCGACGTTCAAAGCGGTGCGGAATCGACGGGTGCGGCCCCACTCTTTGTCGAGGATGACCTGCGGGTGCAGGGTCAGGTTGTTCTCGGCGATAAACTGCTTGTGACCTTCGCCGCCACCCCACTTGTCGACGGGCAGATAGACCGACAGCAGCGCGCCCAGGCCCACCGGATGCCGCGAAGTATTCAGAATGCGGCCCTTAAAGTGCAGCCCCAGATCCGAGATGCCGACCTTCGAGAACGTCATGTCATCGCGGGTATTGGCACCGCCGTCAAAGCCAGTACAGCTCTGGGTGCCGTCGGCCTGCTTGACGCAGACCTGGCGGTTACCGGTCATGATCGACAGCGGCACGCCGATACCAAGCTCAAAGTGCTTCCACAAGCCGATGGCGAACTGCAGCTGCGCGGTGATCAGGTTTTTCACCGTCAGCGAGCGACCGTTCATCACCGGGGACATCAGCTCAGGATTGGTCTCGCCGGGGTTTAGCGTCAGTACCAGCGGGTTGCTGGCCCAGGTTCCGACTAGACCCAGCGAGATGTCCTTGTGACCCAAGACCTGCGAGGCGTTCAGCGTCACGTAGCCTTTGGAGTCGATGGCCGGGCGGAACAGCTGCAGGTTGTAAGTCGGCGTCAAGAAGCCATTTTCTTGAGTTTGCGCCGAAGCCTCATGCGCGCCCAATAGCAGCGTGAGCGCCGAGACTACCAGCGCGCTTGGGCGGGCGCCGCTGGGAAACAAGTTCCGGTTTTTGGCTCGGAGGTGCATCTGCAACTTCCTACCTCATGACAAGGGGTTACAAGGACTCGAGTGACGGCCAGACGCCATCGACCTCATCGCCGACAGCGCTTCTGGCAGTATCGTCGGCAGTAAGCAGTCCTTCCGACGAGACAATACGTCCTTCAATGACAGATAGGTGTTAATTGACTTGTCTCGCATTGTCAAACGACTTCCCGCGCCGTATTTTTTCGGCTGTTTCAAGGCGCGGCTAAGGCCTTGATCTCGACGGTATTCTTGGCTGGAAAGTACGCACACAAAAAAACATGGCAGACCTACACACCGCACCTGAAGAGCTTGCCTCTGCGTCTAAACCAGTTCAGCAGCTGGCTCCGCAGTGCGCGCTGGGTCTGTCATTTTTAGGCCGGGTGGCTCCCGGGCATGTGCTACGAGCGGCTCCGATTCTGTCGTGGGCACAAAGCGTAGGCGCTAGGTCTCTGCTTTTGACCGACGGGCAAGTGATGGGCCCACTTAGCCAGGTCCTGTCCGAGCTTATGCCCGAGCTGCTGGTTCATCGAGACGAGCTGCCGGTGTTGGCGCTGGAGCACTCTTTGGGAGCGATGCGGCTGGCTCGTCCTCGGGCAGCGCTGGCGGCGCTGGCTTCGCAGGAGCGTGACGAAGCTCATGCCGCGTTTCTGGTCACCGAGGCTGCGCTAGGGATGGCTGCGGAGCTAGGCGCCCCGTTTGTGCTGCTTAGACCGGGCGTGATTGGTGGTCTAACTCGTCACTGGGAGCGTGCGCGTGCGTTTTTTCTGCGAGGAGGGCTGGCCGATGATGAGGACGCGATTGACGAGCTGATGGCCGCGCGAACGGGGCTGGCGTTGCGGCATCTGGAGGCTCTGCGACGTGGTCTTGAGCAGGTCGCCAACGCCGCTGTGCGCCAGGGCATTACGGTGCTACTGCCGACGCCACGCCGTATCGTTGAGCTGCCGGTCCCACTGGAACTGCGCGCGCTCCTGGCGGAGTTTCGCGGGGCTCCGTTGGCAGCTGCGCTGGACTTGCCAGCTGCGCATCTGGCTTCTGCCATGCACACGGTGGCTCTGCGGGAGTCGGTGCTGACGTTTGGGACTGGACCGCTGGCGCTGCTGGGTGACGCTTGTGGTCAGCTGGGCGGGCTGCCGCCGGGCCATGGCGAGGTCGATGTGGCCGCTGTGGCGCGCGCGCTGCCAAAGGACTGCCATCGTGCGTTTGTGCCATGGTCTGGTCTGCACGCTGCAGAAGTTCGGCTTGGATACGAAAGCGTTGCAGCGCTGCGCATTGGCAGCGCGGTGGCGTAGTCGGAATTTGTGAGAGGGGAGACGTCGCGGCGAAGGCGACGGGAGCGACTACTGTTCGCTGAGCTTAAACTGGCTGCCGCTGGAGGTGATTCCCTGTCGCTGGCAAGCGTAGATCATGTACTGACGACCTGCCGAGTCGAGGTGCTTAAACGCTTCGCTGGCCAGCTTCACATCCTTGATGTTGCATGCAGCGGCACCAATGATGCGCCAAGCGCGGGTCGGGTTGCCTCGCTGCACTGCTTTGGCCATGCTGATCGACTGGCTGAAGTTGCCGTTTACGAACTCGGTCTGCGCGTTGGTTAGCGCCTGATCAACATCTGCCGAGGCGATCTCGGTCTTTTCCGGCTTCTCGGGCTTCTCAACCTTGTCCGGCTTTGCTGGCTTCTCGGGCTTCTCGGTCTTGTCTGGCCGAGTGTGATGAGAAGGCTTTTCCGGCTTGGTATTCGTCGCAACCGGTGGATTGTCCGTGGTCGTTGTAGCCTTGTCTCCACAAGGACGGTCGCGCGCTGCCAAAGCCTTCACCTGCTTCGAGTCGATGTCGAGCACCACCTTCAGCTGGGCCTGAAACTCGGCGCAGTTGCCTTGGGCGCGCGCATCTTCGGCGGCTTTGACGTGCGACTCGACGAACAGCGGGAAGATCTGGTCGTATTGATCACGAGCCCCACTGCGGTAGACCGAGTCCTCAGGAATTTCCTTAAAGGCGCTTAGTGCCTGGTCGTAGTGGCTGCCGCCCGCTGCGGTGGCGAAGCGCTCGTAGATGACTTTGACCTTGGACTCTTGCTCGGCCTTGTTGCGCTTGGTGGTCGCAAGGTCGCGGCTCTTGGCCGAGACAGCTGGGCTAGAGATAACCTTGCTGGTCTTCTCAATGGCTTGCGGCCAGCGCTTCGCTTGCAGATCACCCTCGACATCAACCAGCAGCTTGGCTGCTTCTGCTTCTGGATCGACGACCGGCGGTCGATTGATCCAGAAGAAAGCACCACCACCAGCACCGATCAGCAGTAGCAGCACGACCGCGATGGCAAAGATGGGCGGGCCCTTGCGATCCAGATCGACGATCTTGTCCTTGATGTCGATGTCTTGACCGGGCGGGACAAAGATCAGTCGGACGTGCCCAAGATCGATCTGATCGCCTTTGCGCAGCTCGACCTTGCCGTAGTCTTCGCCGTTGACGCGGACGCCATTGGCGCTCTGCATATCGACGATGTGGAAGTGCTCACCTTCGCGCACGATCTTGGCGTGGTGACGCGAGATCGAGCGGTGATTGAGGACCACATCATTTTCATCGGTGCGTCCGATGACCACCGCTGCTTTGTCGAGAGGAAACTCTTGGCGCGCAAAGTTCGTCGAGATGACGATCAGGCGTGCAGGCTTATCGGGGGCTTTGGCCGTCGGTGCGACAGTCTGATGCTGCACCGTGGGTAGCGAGCTACCTGGTCCCTGCGCTGCCACCGGCTGATGCGGCATCGTCGGTGAAGCAGAGACCATGTCTGGCCGCTGTCCGACATTGGCTGCGCCAGCAGGTGCACCCGGCTGCGGCTTAACGGCGGCTTTATCGAGCTTGATGGAAAGCTGGTAATCGCCAATCTGGATGCGATCACCGTCGCCAATAGCGACCTTTCCTTTGATGCGCTCGCCGTTAACTTTGATGCCGTTATAGCTGAGTACATCCTCGATATGCAGCGCATTATTCTGACGAGAAATACGCGCATGTCTTCGGGAGACATTGCGCTCCGTTAGACGAATCGTATTCCCTTCCTTCCGCCCGACGGTGATCTCGTCGCGGATGATAGGGACTTCCGTCGTCTTACCTTCGTCGTCCTCGATAATGAGCTTATACATGACCCGCGTTTTGGCGCATAGTTAGCCTAATACGGCAATTGCGATTTTAGGACCCATCACTTTGTGGGTCAAGCACCCCAGGAAAACAGCTACAAAATCTGCTCTACATCCACTTGCTCGGTGACTTGCGCGGTGCTCTGCGCGGTAGTCTGGGCGGCAAGGACCCGGTGCCTGTTCAAGGCGTGCCTTGGCTCTGCTTGGTTCTGGTCTGCTGGTCACTAGGTGGCTCACCGCTGAGTCGCCTGGCTGGCGAGCGGTTCTGCCCTTCCCGTGACCTGCATTGCGGTTCCTTGCATTCCTGTTCCTGATATTCCTGACGCTGGCATCCCTGTTACCGGTACTGCTTGTGCTTGTGCTGGCACAGGCACTTCTGATACCGGCATTTCTGGCACTGGCAGCACTGACTCACGATCCGACCCGGGGCGGCTCGAACCGGCCACTTGCTGACTCCCCAATCGCCGTGGGAGTAACCGCGCGGCGAAGATGTTCCATGTTTTTAGATAATCGTACGCGGTCCGCAGCTGGAAGTCTTCGCCTGCCTGCGTCTTGGCTGCGATAACTCCGTAGCCCGGCGGCGGGCCCGAGCGTGTACGCGACAGCTCGTGCTGCTTGTTTTTTAGATGTCCGTGCAGATCCCGCTCTTTTTGTGCAGGCTCCTCACCGATCAGAGGCTTTACCTCGGACATCTTGACCTGCTCGACGACTACATCAGGCGTGATGCCTTTTTCCTGAATCGAGCGTCCCGACGGCGTGAAGTAGCGAGCAATCGTCAGCTTGAGCGCGCTGCCATCTTCCAGCTCGATGATCGTCTGCACCGAGCCTTTGCCAAACGTCTGTGTGCCCATCACCACGGCACGTCCGTGATCTTGCAGCGCCCCGGCCACGATCTCTGCCGCTGAAGCCGAGCCGCCGTTGACCATGCAGATGATGGGGAAGCTCGTGCGGGAACCGCGTAGATGCGCGCGCTCTTCTTCCAGGATACGACCGCCGCGCCCTTCGGTGCGCACAATCAAGCCGCTATCGATAAATGCATCGGCGACGCGCACCGCTTGATCGAGCAGACCGCCAGGATTGTTGCGCAGGTCCAGCACGACTCCGGCCAGCTTGCCGCCGGACTCTTTTTCCATCGCCGTCAGAGCTGCGTCGAGATCCTGATCGATCTTGTCGGTAAACTGCTTGATCTTGACCACGCCGTAGCCGGGCTCCAGCAGGAACGACTCGACGCTGCGCACCTTGATTAGCTCACGCGTAACCAGGAACGGACGGGGCTCTTTCCAGCCTTTGCGCAGCAGCGTTAGCTGAACCTGGGTCCCGCGCTTGCCGCGCATCCGCTGTACATAGTCGAGCATGCCCCGGGTTGCCTGGTCGTCGATCTTTTGGATCTGGTCCCCGGTGACGATGCCAGCGCGCGCGGCTGGAGTGCCCTCCATCACCGCTAGTACCGTCAAGACACCGTCGCGGACATCGACCTCGATACCGACGCCGGAAAACTGTCCGGTGGTATCGCTCTGCATCTCTTTGTACTGCTCGGGACGCAAGAACGTCGAGTGCGGGTCCAGCGTGTCGAGCATGCCCTTGATCGCGCCGTAAATCAGCTCGTCCTGATTTACTTCTTCGACGTAGTTGGTCTCGACGTAGGACAGGACCCGCGAAAACACCGACAGCTTATTAAATGGGCTGGATTTCCGAGGTACGGCCGTTGCCACTCCAGCGAGCAGCGCAAAGCTCAGCATCGAAAGTCCCGCTGCCACCGAGACCACGAACGTGTTAGAGCGCGGTCGGCGGCCATCGCCGCTTTCGCGTCCCGTATGTCCATGGAAGGCGGACTGAAGCCCAGTAGCCACTGTACTCAATATATCCTAACGCTTAAGTTCTGGGCAATCGGCTTCCTCTCCTTCGCTGTCAGCGTCAGCAGTCGCTGCGTAAATAGCGGTCAGAGCTAGCGTTGCGAATTGAGGCGCGGCCTGTGCCCCGGTTATTGACAAAGATGTAAATAGTGTCGCCGCTAAAGACCATGCGCCAGCCAGCCAGCGTCGGCACGAGTCGGATGCGCAGGCGCTGGGCATTGCTCGTTGACAGCGCTAGGGACCTTTACGTACGGTTTGGTTCATGCAAAAGCGCGCCACTCCGACGCAGACGAGCTCAACTAAATCAGACGCCGTGCCTGCGCAAAAAGGGGGTAGTCAAGGGACTGATGGCGCGCGCGGCCTACTGGGTCCGTGGCTTGTGGCCATCGGAGCGGCGCTGTGGGGGACCGAGAGCCTGTGGCGCATTCCCCTAAACAAGCTGTTTGCCTCGGAAGTGATCGTTTTTCACGAGCATGTCATTCAGCTTTTGTTCTTGCTGCCACTGCTGCTGTCGCGCCGGTTCGAGCTGCCCAAGGTGCAAAAGCGGCCCTGGCTGTTTCTGCTCTTCTCGGCGATTGCAGGCTCTGTCGTCGGCACGATCTTGTTTACCGAGTCGTTACGTCGAGGCAATCCGACGGTCGTAAATGTCGTGCTGAACATTCAGCCGGTGCTGTCGACGACTTTTGCGTGCGTGCTGCTTGGCGATCGCTTGTCGAAGCGGTTTTTCGTGTGGGCTCCGGTGGCGGTGCTGGCAGGCATGCTGCTATCGGTTGAACACCTGGATCGCTTTGGCGCCGAGTTTGCAAAAGACGGCTTTCGCAGTGGCACTGGGCTTGCGCTTTTGTGCGCATTTTTCTGGGGCTTATCGACGGTAGCAGGGCGGGGGGCGATGATGGGAATGTCGCTGCAGCTAGCCGCTTCGATGCGAGTCCTAATCGGCACGCTGTGCCTGACGCTGCTGCTGCTGGTTCGCGGCAAGATGAACGGCGCCGACCTGTGGCCTGCAGCTGCAGCGGCGCAACCAGTGACGGTGGTGCTGCTATTTTTGGGGCTGTCGGTGCTGTCTGGCGGGATACCGCTGCTGTTCTATTTTGAAGGGCTGCGACGGACTCGCGCCTCGACGGCGGGCTATTTTGAGATGATGCAGACGCTGGCTGCCGTGGTCGTTACCTGGGGCTACTTCGGTCATGCGCTGGCGGCTCATCAGGTTGCGGCGGCGACGCTGCTCGTGGTTGCGGTCGGGCTGGTACAGCATGCGCAGGGTCAGCTTGAGCTAGCGGATAAGCCAAAGGCCCCAATCGGCGGCTCGTGACCAGGCAAGGTGGGAAGTCGGCCAAGCCACCCGCGAGCGTTGCTGTCGAGGCTACTTCCGTGGTCGCCACGACGGTGCGTCGCCGTCTGTTGCTGGTTGGTTTGGCTGCGCCCGAGCGGCAGCACTGGGCCACCACGCTGCGCGCGGCGGGATACTCGGTTCGAAGCGTGGCTGACTGCGATGCGGCTCTAGCAGAGCTGAGTGAGCAGCCTCAAGACCTGGTGGTTGTCGAGCTACCATCGGCAGCGGACGAGGCAGTGCGTCAGGTGACCGCCTTACGCCATCACGACGCCACGGTCATCGGCCTGCTAACGGAGGAGGTATCGGCGCTCGCTGCAAGGACGCTGGCCACTCAGACGCTGCAGGCAGGAGCCTACGATCTGCTGGTGCTCAAAAAAGCACTGAGGGTAGATGAGCTGTTGCTGGCGCTGGCCAAGGCGGCGGCGCGTCAGCAGTACTCTCAAGACAGTGCGGCAGCGCGCTTCTTGCCGACTGCAGGCGCTGATTCGGTTCAGCTACCAGGTCTGCTTGCGCGTTCGCCGGTGATGCTGACGCTGATACAACAGGTAGCGAAGGTGGCAACGTCTTCGGCCAGCGTCCTTATCATGGGTGAGTCAGGCACCGGCAAAGAGCTGATCGCGCGCGCGCTGCATCAGCTGTCACCTCGTCGGCAGGGCCCCTTTATTGCCGTCAACTGTGGCGCATTACCGTCGGCGCTGCTAGAGAGCCTGCTGTTTGGGCATGTCCGCGGCGCTTATACCGATGCCGTCTCGGACCAGGCTGGCGTCTTTGTACAGGCAACCGGGGGGACGCTGTTTCTCGACGAGGTCGGCGAGATTCCTACTGAGCTTCAGGTTAAGCTCCTGCGCGCCCTGCAAGAGCGCCAAGTGCAGCCGCTGGGCCAGAATCAGCCGGTGCCATTTGACGCTCGCGTCATTACAGCGACGCTGCGTGACCTAGAAGTCGAGGTCCAGCACGGTCGCTTTCGCTCGGACCTTTACTATCGCTTAAATGTCGTGCCGCTGCGGGTGCCACCGCTGCGTCAGCGCCCTGAAGACGTGGTGCCGCTGGCGCAGCTATTTTTGCAGCGCATCTTGCAGCGACCTTGGCACCAGCCCACCGCCAGCGCAGGCTCGCCTGCAGACGCTGGTGCCCAGCGCGCGGTGATCCAAGGGCTGACGCCTGCCGCCAAAGCAACACTACAGCGCTATCCCTGGCCCGGTAACGTGCGCGAGCTGCAAAATGCAATTGAGCGGGCAGCAGTCCTTTGCGAGACGAGCCTTATCGACTGTACCGATCTGCCTGATGAGATCCTGTTTTATCGCGGCGGGTTCCAGGCCTCGGTCGCCCCAGTTCAAGCTCTCAGTGCTTCGGGTGTCGACGCTGACGGCCCCAGTAGTGACCAAGCGGCAGCTTCACTCGCCGCCGCATCGCCCGCAGACGCTGAGTTGCGGCTACTGCCAAACGAGCTGTCGATAAAAAAAGTGACCGAGCGCGTTGAACAAGCGCTCATTCGACGAGCGCTGCTAAAAACGCGCGGCAATCGCAGTGCCGCCGCTAAGTTGCTGGAGCTAAGCCACCGCGCTCTTTTGTACAAGCTGCGCGACTATGGCTTGGCAGAAAAGTCTGTAGCGGAACCACGCTCAGGCCAGGATAAAAGCAGCTAGGGCAGAAGAAGCTACCACCTGTGGCGGGTGCGGCTAGCGGGATGTTGGGGGCCCGCTTTTGGCCTAGGCGCTGGCGAGGCTAGCGCGCAGCACGATTGACGGAGGACCCCAAAACCCGGTAAAAAGTAGCTATGTTCCGAGATAGTTTGCGTCGCCTTGTAGAGCAGACCGAGGGGGGAGTCGCAGGACTCCTGATGGGCTTTGATGGCATCGCCGTAGACAGCTACGCGGTCGACGCCAAGAAGCTAGACATCCAGACCGTCGGGATGGAGTTTTCTTTCATTCTCACCCAGGTGCGGAAAGCTGCCGACACCATTGAAGCTGGCGGTATCGAGGAGGTCACGATCCGTACCGATCGCTTGACGCTCATCATCCGCGTGCTGTCGCGTGACTACTTTGTTGCGCTAGCAGTGACGCCGACGGGCAATAGCGGTAAGGGTCGCTACTTGCTGCGCGTCACCGCTCCGAAGCTGCAGGCCGAGCTTTAGACCCTGCGCTTTGGGGTGAAAGCTCCGAAGCAACGTAAGTAAGAAGCCTTGCCGCAGCTTTCAAGACGGAGGCTGCGGAGGCTTTGTTTTGCGCTTTGTGTGCGAAGTCTTGCGCAGACCTGTTCTGTGACGAGCCGTCGCGCTGCCGTATTAGGTCAAAAGTGGGCTGGGATTCGGGCGACTCAGCATCGGACTGAGTCACCCTGGTAGGCCGGGCTACTTGTCGGTGATGTTGACGATGCCGCTGCGGCCTACGCCGATGCCGATGACGTCGATGTCCCAGCCGGTCGGCTTGACGTTGGCGCTGACGCCGGGGCCGATCATGATCCCGCCGACATGCGAGGTACCGGAGGTCAGCTGCAAGTTGGCCAGCAGCACTTGCGGCACCACGCCTGTGCCGCGCATTCCTGGAAAGCTGCACTCGATATAGATACCCCGGTTTGAGTCTAGGTCTTGGGTCAGCTCTAGGCGCGCGGTGGTGTTGGCTGCAAGCGGCGTCCAGCTCACGGCAAAGTCCTGGGTCTTGTTGATCGCCCACAGCAGATCGGCACGGGACGCATTGGGGCTTTGCACGGCAAAGGTCCCCGTGGGCAAGGTCAGAGCGCTGGCAAACTTGGGCACGCTGCTGCCTGCTGCGCTGATGCTGACGGCTTGACCGGGCATAAAGTCCGAGCCGCTGGTGTTGCGGTACTCTAGGTAGCTACCGTCGCCGCGCGTAGTTACAGAGATCGGGCTAGTGCCTGCCTGCAAGGTAATGGTGCCCGCGTGCGGCAAGCTGAACGAGCTGCCGGTGCAGCGATAGGCAGTACATTCTCCGACGGTAGTTCGTGCGCAGCCTGCGGCACTGGAAAGCGGGTCAATAAACAGCGCTGTCGCTGCCGACTGCGAATAAGTCGTCGGCCCGACGGTAAACGAGGAACTGCCAATCCGTACCAACCCCAGTGCTGGCGGTGGCATTGCCATGTCCGGACCCGTTGGCGTGGGCATCGTGGAGCCGCCCTCATCGCAGGCAGAGACCAGTAGAGCAGCACCCACCAGCGCTACTGTTGCCAACCAGCGCGTAGACGATCCCAAGCAGTATTGAGCGTGAACCGGGGTCTTAGTCGAGTTCTGAGTCGCGGTCATTAGGCACTCCCAAACAAGAGGACAGCACGTAGCTCAATGTAGCAGTCGCAGCTTTGCTCGGTGCGAAAAAGCCGCTGTCGGGGTACGTGCGGCAGCTGCGCGCAAAAAATCGCCTGCTTGTGTCGAGGGGCTAACCCTGGCTAGCATGGCCCCATGAGCAGCTCCGCGATTCGTCGCGACTTGATTGTCGACCGCCTGATTGGCCATGCGCGGAGCCGCCCGTCCGCTCCGGCGCTGTATGCTCGCGTAAAAGGGGGAGGTGGCGACGAGTTTGTGCCGCTGACCTTTGCCGAGTACGAGCAGCGTGCGCGCGCGTTTGCCGCAGCTTGCATCGACTTGGGCATGCCCGTCGGTGGTGCGGTTGGTATCGTCGCCGATAGTCGGGTGGAGTGGGTGCTCGCGGCGATCGGGGCGCAGATGGCCGGCGGCATGACCGTGGGCATCTATCAGACCTCGACCGCTGAGCAGACGGCCTACATCCTGCGGCACAGCGAGGCCTGGGTGGCGGTGCTAGAGAACCTGCAGCAGTGGCAGAAGCTGCAGCCACAGCTGGCGACGCTGCCGCAGCTTCGGCGAGTGGTCATGATGGATGGCTACGCGGCGCTGTCTGCCGAAGATCTGGCGCTGACTGCAGCGTCGGGCGGCAAGCTGCTGCAGCCCTGGGACCAGTTCTTGAGCAGCGGTACGGCCTCGCTTCCAACGGTGGCCGAGCGGATCGAGAACCTCCAGCCGGATCAGATTGCGTCGCTTATCTACACCTCGGGGACGACGGGGACGCCTAAGGGCGTGATCTTGACCCATCACAACCTGGCCTGGACTGCGGCCTGCGCGCTGCAGATCCACCACGCGGACGAAAAAGACGTGGTGGTGTCGTATCTGCCGATGTCGCATATCGCCGAGCAGCTGTTCTCGCTGTATCTGACCATCACCAGTGGTGCGCGCGTCTATTTCAGCGGCGGCATCGAGCGCATCAAAGAGACGCTGCTAGCAGCGCGCCCGACGCTGTTTTTGGCAGTGCCGCGGGTCTGGGAGAAGTTTCAAGCAGGGGTTGTGACCAAGCTGCAGCAGGCCTCGCCGCTACAACGACGGGTGATTGCGTGGGCCCGCGATGTCGGTACTCGCTCGGGTCGCTACCGCCTGGATAGCGGCAAGCCCTTCGGTCTGCTGGTGCTGGAAGAGAAGCTGGCGCAGAAGCTGTTTTTTACCAAGCTCAAGACTGCGCTGGGGCTTGAGCGTGTGCGCGTGGCAATCACGGGCTCGGCGGCGATTCGCAAGGATGTGCTCGACTTTTTCCTGTCGCTGCAGCTGCCGATCTACGAAGTGTATGGGCTGTCCGAGAGCTCTGGGCCGCTGACCTGCAACGCGGCAAAGCCCGGTCATACGCGGCTTGGCACCGTCGGTCGACCGCTGCCGGGCACGACGCTGAAGCTGGCTGAAGACGGTGAGGTGCTGTTCCAAGGCCCCAACGTCTGCGCCGGCTACTTCAAAAATCCCGAGGCGACGGCGCAGGCCATCAAAGACGGCTGGCTCTATACCGGCGACGTCGGCGAGATCGACAGCGACGGCTTTTTGCGGATTACGGATCGAAAAAAGGACCTGTTTAAGACCTCAGGCGGCAAGTACGTGGCGCCGCAGCTCCTAGAGGGGCAGTTGCGTAGCATTCCGCTGATCGCGCAGGCCGTGATCATCGGTGAAAGCCGTAAGTACCTGACGGCGCTGCTGACGCTTGAACCCGAGCGTGCGCTGGCGTTTGCAAGGGAGTCCGGGCTGTCCGAAGACCTGGATGCGCTGGCGCAGGAGCCCAAGGTGCTGGCGCTGATTCAAGAGCATGTCGACCGTCTGAACAAGACGCTGGCGCGCTTTGAGACGATCAAGCGCATCACCTTGCTCGGGCGCGACTTTACCGTCGCCAACGACGAGATGACCCCAAGCCAAAAGCTAAAGCGCAAGGTCATCTACACGCGCTATGCCACGCAGATCGACGCCATGTACCCCGAGGCTGACTCCGCGCAAGAGGGCTAGCTCAGACGGCTGGGTTGGCTGTCCGTACGATCGCTACCTAGTCGCGATGATACGGACTGCCATCCAGAATCGAGACGGCGCGGTACAGCTGTTCCAGGGCGATCAGTCGCGCCAGTCGGTGTGGCAACGTCAGCTTGGACAGGCCCAGCAAGTAGTCGGCGCGGCTGCGCAGCTCGGGAAGATGACCGTCGGCGCCCCCGATGCACAGCGCAATCCCAGGCGCGCCGGATTGCATCGCCTGCGCCAGCTTCCCCGACAGCTCGCGAGAGGTCGGCTGCACGCCGCGCTCGTCGAGCACCCAGCGCAGGTAACGCGGCGGCAGGCGCTCGGGCAGCTGCGCATCGGTCTTCACTTCAATGATCTCGACGGGCAGCCGAGGGCGCAGGCGCGTCATGTACTCAGCGCAGCCCTGGGCCACCCAGGCATCACGCAGCTTGCCAACTGCCACCACCAGCAGCTTCACGTTATTTCCGCAGCGCCAGCGGGTAGGTCATCGTCGCCTGCAGCCAGTCGGCATTGTCGCGCACCGCATCGGTCAGCTTTTGCACCAAGCCGTCACGCTGTTCAAACAGACGGTAGCCTTCACGCGGACGTAGGTAGCCTTTGGCCTTGGGGTGCTGAGCAAACAGCGCTTCTTCGCCCATGCGCTCGGCCCAGCGGGCATAGCGAGCGCGGTTGTCGAGCAGCGCCTTGATCAGAAACGGCAGCACCACCGTGTAGTCGCCCTGCATACTTTCAGTCGTCTGCAAGTACACGTCTTTATCGACCTTGCCCCAGGTCACCGCTTCCGCCGGCGGACATGACGACAGCGAGCCGTCGGTGACCGGTGCCGTCGTAATCTGCACATCGAAAGCGTAGCCGCGTACGTCGGGCAGGCCTAGCACTTGCGACAGCGCGGGCTCGGGCTGCAGGTTGTAGTTTTTGGGTACGCCGCCGCCCAGGATCAGCGTCGCTAAGGCACGCGCTTCGTGGTCAAACAGACCCCAGCGATGGTAGGCGCAGGACTCGAACACCTCCGCCTGCAGGTCTAGCTCGAAGCTGCTGTTTGGACGCAGCCCTGCTTTGCCCATCGCCCACAGCTTCATCGCATTTAGAAACACGCTGCCGTCGCCCGGCGCGCCGACAAAGACTGGAATCGCCAGCCGATGACAGGTCGCCAAAAGTCCGGGCGAGACGTCATTTTGTTTTTCCTGCGCGGCGTAGTACTCGCCCAGGCGGTAGCGCAGCTCGGTGCCGGTCATCTTGCGCTGAAACTCGGGGCGGCTGAGCACGGCGGTCAGGAAGCGATCTTGATCGAGCAGTACTTGCTCATCGAACGCCATGTCGGTGACGCGGATGGTGCCCTCGTCCCGCAGTGCGCCGTCGTTGCCGAAGATCGGGACCTCGTGGACGGGATCGCGGTGCTGGTCGAGGCTGCGGTGGCCATCGTGGTAGCAGACCGCATCCGTCGTCGATAAGTAAGCAATCCAGCCCGTCTCTAGCAGCGGCAACAGCCACGTCTGGTGTTGGCCCGAGACGGTGACCGGTCCAGCGATCGCCAGCGTCAGCGGACAGCCAGCGCCGATCGCGTCGTCCAAGATGGTGTAGATGCGACGCAGAAACGCGCCTCCAAATGCTGGCAGGCAGGAGCGGAACAGCTCGTCCAGCGTCTCGACTTCATCGATGCGACGAACATGCACGGTGCGACGAGCCGGAGCTTCGTGGGTTACAGCTTGCGAGTCTGACGGCGAGGTGGGCGACGCTGCGCCGCCACAGGGATAGCGGGTAGACATGGCGCGGACTATGCCAAGCTCGCCTGATGGCTGCAACGGTCGGCGCTAGAAACTGCGCGGCGGCTACTCGCCCTGCTCGGCAACCTGGCGCTTAAAGCGGCGCTCCAGAGCCTTGCGCTCGACGCCAAGTACGCGGGCGGCGCGGGTTTGGTTGTGCCCGGACAGCTCCATCGCGATGCGCACCATCGTGCGTTCCATCAGGTCCAGCTTGTTTTCGCCGGGCATTTCGCGAGCTAGCAGCAGCCGCGCCAGTCGATCGATCTCACCCGGTTCGCTAGCGCCCTCGCGACGCAGCGGTGCGACCTGATCAATGCTGCGCGGCGTGACCTCATCGGTGTCGCACAGCAGGGCCAAGCGCTCGATGGTGTTGCGGAGCTCGCGGACGTTGCCGGGCCAGCTGCGCTGCTCCAGGTTCTGCATCGCATCTTTGCTAAAGCGCAGGGGCCGGCCAAACTGCGACACGAAGTGTGCGACCAGCACTGGGATGTCTTCTCGTCGCTCCGACAGCGCAGGCACTTCCAGCGAGATGACATTGAGCCGGTAGTACAGGTCTTCGCGAAAGCGTCCGTCGGCGATGCGCTGCTCCAGGTCTTGATGGGTGGCGGCCACCACACGGGCTTTGAACGCCACCGGCTCAGAGCTGCCGACGCGGCTAAAGCGCCGGGCCTCAAGGACGCGCAGCAGCTTGGCTTGTAGGTCCGGCGTCAGCTCAGCCACTTCGTCTAAAAAGATGGTGCCAGTGCCTGCGGCTTCAAAGCAGCCCACGCGGCGGCTCATGGCGTTGGTGAACGCGCCGCGCTCGTGGCCAAACAGCTCGGACTCAACCAGACCGGGCGCGATGGCCGAGCAGTTCACAGCGATAAGCGGCTCCCCCGCGCGCTTGCCTGACTGGTGTAGCGCCTGCGCGACCAGCTCTTTGCCGGTGCCGTTGGGGCCACGAATCAGCACGGTGGCATCGGCATCAGCGACGCGACGGATGAGGTTACGCACGCGCTCAATCGCAGGTGAGACTCCGACGATGGCACCCAGGCCGTAGTCGCGCTCTAGGCGCTCGGCCAGCTGCTCGACGCGCTGCTGCAGGTCACGGCGCGCCAGGATCTCGACGATGATCGGCACGATCAGCTCGGGCGACAGCTGATCTTTTAAGACGTAGTCCACCGCGCCTGCGCGCATGGCTTCGCGCAGATCCTGCATCTCTACCGACGCTGAAACTACGACTGCTGGCGCTGGCTGTAGCCGCCGTACCTGCTTGATAAACTCGATGCCGCCGCGCTCCAGCTGGCTGTCGGACAGGTGAATGTCGACCAGGTACGCGTCAAAGCGCTGCTCTTTGCACAGCTGCAGCGCCTGCTCGACCGAGGTCGCTTCCTCAAAGTGCATGTCCTCCAGCGACGACAGAACCGATCGCAGCACGCGTCGCGCCGCGCGCTGATCATCCAGGATCAGAATGCGAGCGCGGCTCACGAGCGACGAGCCTTGGCTGCCGGGTTCTCGCGGATCTGTACCAGGCTGGCGGGCAGCCGGTCGAGCTTGCGGATTTGGTTATTCTTGTCGGCTTCGCCAAAGCTCAGTACGCCCGTCGGACAGCCTTGCACACAGGCGGAGCAGCGGACGCACTCGGGGTCCTGCATCGGCTGGCCTTTGTTTGCAAAGTTCATGACGTCGATGCCCATGTGGCACACCGAGGTGCAGACGTTGCAGCTGATGCACTTTTTCTTCTCGGAGAAGATACGGAAGCGCGAAAACCGCGCGTAGATGTGCATCAGCGCCGCCAGCGGACAGGCGATGCGACACCACACCCGCCCCGAGTACTTAAAGTACAGTCCGACGCCCAAGATGCCGCCGAAGAAGATATCGACCAGCCACTTGTAGCTTAGGTAGTTCACCAGCTGCCCGGCGTCGTTTTTACCTTCCATCAACAGGTGAAACTTGTGCGCGGCCCACGATGAGGGCGCCAGCCAGCCATAGACGCGCAGCACCAGCAGCAGCACCGCGATCGCCAAGATTCCCTGGCCGATCATGTTCAGACGGTTCCAGCGCGGTCCGTGCGGCATCTTGGTGCGCTGCGTGTCGCCCAGCGTCTCGGCGAGCGCTCCACAAGAGCAGATCCAGCCGCAGAATGCGCCCTTGCCGAAGCGCCACACCAAATAAGGAATCAGCACCAGCGTCTGCAGCGCCGAGATCACCAGCCACCACGTCATCGGCTTGTCGGTAAACACGTTATAGACCGACAGCGGCCAGGCCAGGATAAAGCCGTAGGCGCGCCAGTAGGCTCGTGGGTGACCCCAATCAGGCCACTGCTGCAGCGCGTACGCAGCGTCAGAGATATACGGCTCAAACAGCTGGTCGGCGATGTGCTTGCCGGTGCCGCTTGAAAAGGCGCCAGAATAGCCCAGCCACGGCAGGATCACCTCGGGCAGCAGAAACAGCGGCAGCACTTGCACACCAATTAGCGACAGCGTCTGCCATGTCACATACGGGGTGTTACGGCGCCTGATGCGCGCGACCCCAAAGCCGACGATGAGCGAGCTATAAAGCAGCGTGTAGTAAAACGAGCGCGACTTGAGTGATACCGCGAGCGTGCCGAGCAGCGTCGAGCGGTCGGCAAACTGAGCGCGTAAAGGATCAGCCCAGCGGCTGGGATCGATCCAGGATTGCGTCGGCGCGCCCGACTTCCACGAGTAGACGAACGTACAAAACAGCATCAACAGCGCGATCAGGGCCCAGCCGAGCTTGGTTGTCTCACCAGCGATGCGGACGCCTGAGCGACGCAGAAACGCAAGCGGTGCCTCTCGCCCGATCATGGCGAAGACGACATCGTTTTTCAGCGTGACCGGCTTTTTGCTTGAGTCCAGAAGCTCGACGCTGTCCGCGTTTATCTTGGTCAGCTCGGACGACATCATCAGGCGTAGCGAGCCGACCTTGCGCGGCTCTGCGCCAACGGCCAGAAACTGACCGGTCGCGGTGCTAACTCGCTCTGAAGAGGGATTCTCGACGGCAACCGGAGCTGAGGGGTCTTTGAGCAAGGCGTCGATGCGCTCTTGGTTGTCGGGCTTGGGCCGCGCAAACTCGGGCTTGCGATAGCTCAGCGTGACGTCGGCTCCGCCTTGCACGAGCGCGATCGCGGTCTCTAGCGCACTGTCGCCACCACCGACGACCAGCGCATGCTTTTGCGCGTAGTCTTTGGGGTCGTGCAGGCGGTTGTAGACCTTGTCGAGCTCCTCGCCGGGCACACCGAGCTTGCGGAAGTTGCCACTGCGGCCAATCGCCAAAATGACCCGCAGGGCGCGCAGCTTTTCGCCACCCGCTAGCTCGCAGATGAGCAGGCCGCCTTGACGGTGGACGCGCTCGACCCGGCCTTCGCGGATAGCCACTGCCGCCGTTTGCGCGCGAAGCTCGTCGAGTAGCGCCTCTTTGACCTGGCCATGAAACTGCAGGTCGCCCGCGGGCGTCATGTCCTTCGGGTAGGTGTAGATCGGCTTTCCTTTTGGAAAGTTCACCACCGTCGAGAACGCCTGCGCTGCTTCGATTAGCACGTAGCTCAGCCCGCGCTTGTGGGCCTCCAGCGCTGCTGCCATGCCCGAGACGCCCGCACCAACGATGACAACGTCTTGCACAGCGGCTTCTTTGGACGATCGCGCCGCGATGAACTGGGGATCGGTGGCAATCGTCTGGACGGCCTTGGCTCCCGTGTCCGCAGAGAACTTCAGCAGTGGGATGCCGGTTAAGTCACCGACGACGTATAGGCCCGGCACTTGTGTACTGCCGTCGGCTCTGACTTCAGGTAGTCGCTCGACGCTGCCCGCTGGCCAGCGGGTGTGAAGCCAGTGCGTATACCGACGCAGCGGGTTGTTTACTTGCTTGTGCATCGAGGCCTTTCTCTGGAGCGGCGGAGGTCAGCGACAAGACTCAAGTTCGGTGCTCATTATCGCATGTGAACAGGCCGCAGCTTGCGGTTAGGGCCTCTTTGCCAGCAAACAAAAATCCCCCCAAGCCAGGGGCCTGGAGGGATTGTGACTACTTGTAGCTGCTTCGCGGTGGATGTCCCGCGGCGTAGCTTTTACTTGGACTCTTCGGTGAACTCTGCGTCGATTACGCCATCGTCTGCCTTCTTGCCGCCGCCAGCTGCGCCACCTGGAGCAGCCTCACCACCGGGCGCTCCACCTGCTGCGCCAGCGTTGCGGTAGATCGTCTCGCCGATCTTATACAGCGACTTCTTGAGCTTCTCTTCGGCGTCCTTCAGCTCTTTGCCAGCCGTGGCATCCTTAGAGTCTTTGAGCCGCTCCAGAACCGCCTTGGCGGACTCGATCTCGCGCTCGATCTCGCCGCGCTCGGCCTCGGGCAGCTTGTCGCGGTTATCGGCCAGCAGCTTCTCCGCCTGGTAGATCGTGCCGTCCAAGTGGTTCTTGGACTCGATCGCTTCCTTGCGTGCCTTGTCATCGGCTTCATTGGCCTCGGCGTCTTTGACCATCTTCTGAATCTCAGCCTCGGTCAGACCCGAGCTACCCGAGATCGTGATTTTCTGCTCTTTGCCGGTGCCTTTGTCGCGTGCCGAGACGTTGACGATGCCGTTGGCGTCGATGTCGAACGTGACTTCGATCTGTGGCATCCCGCGCGGCGCTGGGGGAATACCGTCGAGGTGGAAGCGGCCCAGGATCTTGTTGTCGCGAGCCATCTGGCGCTCGCCCTGCGTGACCACCACTTCGACCGTCGTCTGACCATCAGCTGCCGTCGAGAACGTCTCAGTCTTCTTGGTCGGGATGGTGGTGTTACGCGGGATCATTCCCGTCATCACGCCACCCAGCGTCTCGATGCCCAGCGTCAGCGGCGTGACATCCAAAAGCAGGATGTCTTTCACTTCGCCCGAGAGCACACCGGCTTGCACAGCCGCTCCGAGAGCCACAACCTCGTCGGGGTTAACGCCCTTGTGCGGCTCTTTCTTGAAGAACTCACGCACCAGCTTCTGCACCATCGGGATACGCGTCGAGCCACCTACCAGCACGACTTCGCCGATGTCTTCGACCTTCTTGCCAGCGTCGGCCAGCGCCTTCTTGGTCGGCTCCAAAGAGCGGGTTACCAAGTCCCCGATCATCTGCTCCAGCTTGGCGCGGGTCAGCTTGATCTGTAGGTGCTTGGGCCCGGTCTGGTCGGCGGTGAGGAACGGCAGGTTGACCTCCGTCTCCATCACACTCGAAAGCTCGATCTTGGCCTTCTCTGCCGCTTCCTTGAGGCGCTGTAGCACCATCTTGTCGCGGCTGACGTCGATGCCTTGCTCTTTTTTGAACTCGGCAATCAGCCAGTCGATGATGCGCTGGTCGATGTCATCGCCGCCCAGGTGGGTGTCGCCGTTGGTCGAGATAACCTCAACGACCTTCTCGCCCACTTCCAGGATCGAGATGTCAAAGGTTCCGCCACCAAAGTCGTACACCGCAATCAGGTGGTCTTTGCCTTTGTCGAGTCCATACGCCAGAGCTGCAGCGGTTGGCTCGTTGACGATGCGCTTTACATCCAGACCGGCGATGCGACCGGCGTCCTTGGTTGCTTGACGCTGGGCATCGTTGAAGTAAGCCGGAACGGTGATGACGGCTTCGGTCACTTTTTCGCCCAGATACTCTTCAGCGGCGCGCTTCAGCTTGGTCAGGACCTTGGCCGAGACTTCCTGCGGCGAGTAGCGCTTGCCACGGATCTCGACGGCTGCGTCGCCATTTGGGGCCGCGACCATCTTGTAGGGGATGCGCTTGCTCTCTTCGCCCACTTCGTTGTGCTTGCGACCGACGAAGCGCTTGATTGAGTAGACGGTGTTCTCTGGGTTGGTGATCGACTGCCGACGTGCAATCTGGCCAACCAGGACTTCGCCCTTCTCGTCAAAGCCGACTACCGATGGCGTCAGGCGGTGCCCTTCTTCGTTGGTGATGACCTTGGGCTCTTTGCCTTCCATGATGGCGACAACAGAGTTGGTCGTGCCAAGGTCGATGCCGATAATTCTTCCCATGTTCGTTATGCCTCCGGGCAAGCTACCCAGTCAGTGTTTCTGTGACGCTAGAAACGTTGAGAGTCGTAAAAACCAGATCAAGTTGTAGAAGAGTTTGTAATCACTGAGCTCCGCTATCTGCTGCGAAAGTAAGCACGGCTTTTGGTGCGTCAAGGCTCGATCTTTGCAGACTCAAACAGAGCCTCTGTGTTCGTCTGGAATCGGTCGCTGATTTTTTTAGGGAGCGGGTTCCAAACAGCCGACCTGGCCAACTTGTCTAGCCAATTTGCGCGGCCAGTTTCACTGCAGGTACACCCACTCGCAGCCCGCACATTCATCCAGATGTGTGTCTAGTGCGTTGCGCCCATTCTGTAAATTTTCTAGCCAGCAAAGTCACCATCCAGCCCGCCTTGTCGACGAAAAAGTGCTGAACTTTCGTGCTGCGCTGGCAACCCTACAGGGTCAGCCCGGGAGCCAGCAAAAGCAGCAGCGCGCGGCTTGCGACTGGGTAGTGTCGTCGGGAAAAACCGCGATTGACCCCATAACAAAGCGCGTGTTAAGAGCGCGTCGAATGTCTGCACATAAGACGATAGGTGTAATTGGCGGCTCTGGGTTGTATGAGATGGCGGGGCTCTCCAATGTGCATGAAGTGTCAGTCGAGACGCCGTTTGGCGCGCCCTCAGATGCTTACATCGTGGGCGAGCTTGGGTCGGTGCGACTGATTTTTTTGCCGCGACACGGTCGAGGTCATCGCTTCCTGCCAAGCGAGATCAACTTCGCGGCCAACATTCATGGCTTCAAGCAGTTGGGGGTCGAGCGGCTGCTGGCGGTGTCCGCAGTCGGTTCGCTGCGCGAGCACATCGCGCCCGGCCACGTTGTCTTGCCTGATCAGTTCATCGATCGCACCAAGGGGCGACGCAGTACTTTCTTTGGCGACGGAGTTGTCGGCCACGTTGGCTTTGCAGAGCCGGTCTGTACGTCGCTGCGCAAGCTGGTTCAGCAGACGGCAGTGGCAGCAGGCGCGACCGTACATCCAAGCGGCACGCATGTCGTGATGGAAGGTCCCGCATTCTCTACCCGTGCCGAGTCGCACATGTACCGTAGCTTCGGCGCTGACATCATCGGCATGACCAACCTGCCCGAGGCCAAGCTGGCGCGGGAAGCCGAGATTTGTTACGCGACCATCGCGCTGGCTACGGACTATGACTGCTGGCGTGAGGACGAAGAAGCGGTCAGCGTCGAGGCGGTTGTGCAGACCTTGCATCGCAATGTCGACTTGGCCAAAGACATCGTGCGTCGTACGGCGCTGGCGCTGGCGGACGCGCCACCTCGTCACTGCGAGTGTACGCACGCCGTGCAGTATGCGGTGATGACCGCGCCGGATCGCATCTCGGCTGAGGCCTATCAGCGCTTGCAGCTCATCATCGGTCGTTACTTCAAGCCACCCGCGTAAGTCACTAGGCTGCAGCGCACCTGCGCTGACGGAGCCGCAAGGCTATTTCTGGCACCTCGCAAGTTGGTGCCGTCGCAATATTTTCTGCATCGAGTTTAAGGAGTCGTTGTGAGTCAGAAGCAAAGTCTGCTTGTCGTCGGCTCGGTTGCGCTGGATACAATCGAGACCCGCACCTGTCAGCGGCATGAAATCTTGGGTGGCTCGGCGTCGTATTTTGCGGCCTCGGCCTCGTTTTTCGCACCCGTCTCGACCGTCGCTGTGGTGGGTGAGGATTTTCCCGCTGAGCACACCCAGCTACTAAACAAGCTGGGCGTGGACACCGACGGACTGCAGACGCTGCCGGGGCGCACGTTTCGCTGGCACGGTCGCTACTCGGATAACTTTAACGAGCGCACGTCGCTGGACACGCAGCTAAACGTCTTTGCGGGCTTTCAGCCGGTGCTGCCGCCGTCGTATCGCGATGCGCAGCTTCTGTTTCTGGGCAACATCGACCCGGTGCTGCAGCTACAGGTGCTAGAGCAGATGCATCGCCCGGCGCTAGTGGGCCTAGACACCATGAACTTTTGGATCAACGGCAGCCGTGAGGCGCTGCTCAAGGTTCTAAAGCGAGTCGATTTCCTGCTGCTCAATGACGAAGAGGCACGGCTGCTCAGCGGACTGCACAACTTGGTTCAGGCGGCGCAGGCGATTCAGAAGCTGGGTCCCAAGAACGTCATCATCAAGCGTGGCGATGCGGGCGCGCTCTTGTTTCACGATGAGCAGATCTTTGCTGCTCCGGCGCTGCCGCTGTCGGCGGTGGTTGATCCGACGGGGGCTGGCGACTGCTTTGCCGGTGGCTTTATGGGCTTTATTGCCCAAAAGTGGAGCGGCGACGGCGTGCTCAGCGGGATGACGGTACGGCGCGCAATGATCTGCGGCAGCACCATGGCCAGCTTCTGCTGCGAAGACTTCAGCCTCGATCGCTTCCGGACGTTGCAGCCGCAAGAGATCGACGCTCGCTTCCGCGCCTTCCGGCATCTGACGCACTTTGAAGAGCTGGCCCCGTAGCAATGGGACGCTCTGTGCCAGCACCGGGGACGCCGATGCCACCGCGCTTTACCGGCACGGAGTGGGTTGCTCCCAGCCG
>ERZ795056.1746-NODE-1746-length-25071-cov-6.561561_pt1 | contig 25071 bp, 20 predicted proteins | sample MGYA00375140_ERZ795056 | MGnify/ENA primary metagenome ERZ795056 (study PRJEB30185, sample SAMN05720227) | activated sludge metagenome | isolation source: Anaerobic digester | place: USA | collected 2015-03-09 ... | reverse complement strand
CTATATCCATCAATTAAAGGTATAACCGGAGAAAAAGTTTCATAATCTATAAAATATATAGGATATTTAATTTTTTTTATTTCTTCTTTAATTCCCTCTTTGTCTATAATAGGGTTAATATCTGTTATAGTTTTATAATATAGAATATTTCTGAAATCTCCTAGTAATTCTTCTGGAATATCTTTTATTAACAATATATTTTTATCAAGTAAAACATTTAGAGTTTCTTCACTTAATTTTCCTAATTCATATATACTTTCCTCTGGTATGTTTTTCCAGCAGTAGTTTATAAAAGGACATTCGTATGGATTATTACATTGCTTTAATATTCTAACATTAGGTTCTATATCTTTCTTATCTAATATACTTAAAGCAATATCCATTTTACCTCTTGTCTCATTCTCTAATTCTTTAATTCTATCATTTACATTTTCTACTATTAGTAATCCTTTTGGGTCTATTTCTCCATTTTTAACATATTCGTTATTTATATAAATAATATTGTAGTTTCCGATATTAACTCTGGATTCTTTAAAAGCTATCATTTGAAAAGTAATATCATATAAATTTTCATCTTTTATACTTGTTCCACTTTTAACTTCATAAAGATCATATAAGCTAGTTGATTCGTTATATACTAATATATCAGCTCTACACCATAAATCTTTTATAGCAACAGTTGCTTCATATATAACCTTAGTTTTTTTAGATATTAATTGTCTTGTATGATTTAGTTGTTCGTTAAAATTACCATTCTCTAAAATAGCATTTATACCTTCTAGAAATAACTTATATGCATATTCTTGGACTAAATATCCATTATCAAATATAACTTGTTGATTTTCTGTAACCTCTGGTATTAGGTCTTTTCTATATTTACCTAGCCATAAAGCTTTAGGACATTGTATAAATTTTAGAAAGTCAGACTTTGTTAGCATAATTTATTATATTCATCACTAAAACTATTAATGTGATCTTTATTAAAAAATGGTAAACCAATTAATCTATAATTTGAATTTTCTGCTTTAATAACTTTTTCAAAGTTATATTTTTCAGATATTTCTTCCAAAAATTTTTCTTTCCAACCTTCTTTTCCAGTTTTAAAAGTTCCATCTTCTCCTATAAATTCATTTCCTTTTGGTTCAATAAATATTTGGTAATAAATCTCTATTTCACCAATGCTAATATTTTTTTTATTTTTTGTTTTCAAAAAAAGAATAAAATCTGGCATAAAACCTCTTCCTTGTTCAAAATCAAATATTTTATAAACCTCTTCATTTTTTAAAAGATAAATTTCCTTATATTTATTTTCTAAATTTCCCATTGTCTCTTTAATAAATTCAATAAGTTCTTTTTCTTCACTTGTCCCATAAAAAGAATCCAAAACATACCAATTTTCATTTTCTAGATCTTTAGTAATTCTTTCAGAATCCGTATCTATTTTAATAGTTTTTGTTTTTGGTTCAGCAAAGAATTTTTTAAAATCCCCAATAATAAATTCACTTCCAATCTTTGGAGCAATTGTGTTTTTTAATTCGGTAAAAATATTATCTAAAAATTTCATAACAAAAGCTAATTTTTCATTATTTTCAATATCGTCATAATTTGTATCTTTATTGACAATAATTTTTATATCAAAATCAGCAAGTTTATTATTTTGTAATTCCTCCATACTTTCAATATCTAGTTCTTCTTTAAGTTTTTCAAATTGAAATAAAGAATTTTCTTGTTTTGCTTTAATATTAATGGCTTTTTGTATAATATGTTTTTCAATATCTTTGAATTTAATATTAATTGTTTTTAATCCATTCTCTGATAAATTTAATCTTTGTAAATCTTCTTGTTTTTCAAAATTAACTTCTTGTTCAGTAATCTCTAAATTTTTTATTTTATAAGGTATAAAAAAGTCTTTTTTAATATCATCTAGAGTTTTCTTTTTTCTATTTGGATTATCAACCTGTTTGTTATACCAAATTTTGGTATTTTTGTAAAAACCACCTTCTCGAAAGTCCTTTTTAAGTGCAAAAGTTTTAATAATTTTATCATCTCGAATATATCCATCTTTTCTTAATTCTTCTTTAAGATGACTTATATATCTTGACTCTTCATCATATGTATAATAATACAATTCTTCTAAAACTCTTAGTTCATTTTCAAGATCATCATCAAACTTTCTTTTATTCTTGGGTTTATCATTAAAAGCAAAAGGAAAGTATCTCACTCCCCTTCCGATAAGTTGTTTTTCTTTAATCGTTGCTTCCGGAGTTTTTTTTGTGCTTCCTCCTGTATTCTGCCCTTGATAAAGTCTTACAATATCAAAAAGATTCAAAACGTCCCACCCTTCTGTTAATCTATCAACTGTAAAAATTGCTCTAATATGATTATTTTTATCTTCTAAACTATTAAGTAATTTTTCTGTTTCCTCATCAGTTTTTTCAGATTTTGTCTTATTTGTCTTAGAGTTTGTAATAATAATATTTTTCTCTTGATAATTCTGTCTAATCCAGCTTGCTATTTCACTAAAATTTATATTTTCTTTTTTAATAAATTCTAAAAGTGTCTCCGTTCTTGATTTACCCATTTCAAAGAGTGTGGGTATTTTTGCTTCATAAATTTTATTTCCAATATTTTTTAGAAAATCAAAGTCATTGTTTGAAATATTATTTATTAAATTTAGAAAAAATTCATAATCCACTTTTGATTCTTCAATTGTTTTACTTCTAAAAAGTACTACCGGTTTAAAATTTGCAATACCATTTTTAAGTGCAATTTTATGTCTATACCATTGGAAAAGAAGTGCTTGTAAAATTCTTTCTTTTTTATTTAAGGTAGAAGAAATAAGATTAATTTCTTTTGTATATCCTGCTTGTAAAAATTCTTTAAGCCCAAATTTATAAATAATTTTGTCTTCATATTTTTTAGCAATATTTTTTGTAGCTGGAATTGTTGCCGTAAATTCCAAAAGTACATTTTTATTATTTTCTTTTTTACCATTTTTATTTAAGATTAATTCTATTACTGTATGTTCCCAACCTCTCCTTTCTATTTCTTCTTCACTAGTCTTTTCTGTTATTTCGGTTTCTAATAATTCTTTAAATTGTATATTCTTTTTATTGGTATCTGTATTTAAATGATGAGCTTCATCTGCTAGCATTACAATATTTTTACTATGCAAGTCATCCAAATTTGTTTGATCTTCTTTTTGTAAATGAATATCATTATAAAGTTTCTGAATGGAGGTAAATTTAATTTCTATACCTTGAGGATCATCTGAAAAATGATCAACCTTTTTAATATTTATAGTCTTATCATTGATTATGATTTTTTCTTTAAAAAGGTATTTTGTATGAGTATTATTTATAAAATTATTTTCAGTTTTATCAACAATATTATTCTGATTTACAAAAAAAAGAAAGTATTTATACCCCTGCTGGTAGTAATACAAAATTGTTGCAGCCATTAAAAGAGTTTTTCCGGTCCCCGTTGCCATATTAAACATTAGATGAGTGGGCTCATTTGGTTTTTCTTGTTCTTTTATTGCTTGATAGGTAAGAAAATTTTCAAAAGCATTTTTTTGCCAATCAAAAAATTCATATTTTAAATTATCTGAAATATATTTTGGAATTTCTGGAAAGGGAAGTTTTAATCTAAATGCCCTTTCTCCAATTGTTTCATAAAGATTTTTAATATCTTCCATAATTATTTTTAATCGTTATAAAATTGTGAGGTCAGCTTTTGATCTTTTTCGCTAATTCCGAATTTTTTATCTGCCATTTCCGTCTTATTTACATACATTTGATTATTATCAAGCATTGAAATAAAAATATTCTTTTGTTCATCTAAAGATAAATTTTTAAAATTTTCTTCTTTTAAAACTTTTTCTTTAAATTCTTTAATTTTAAGGTTATAATTTAAAAAATATATTTCATACATTTCATCAAAAAACACTTCTAACTCTTTAAGACTCTTACATTTTAAAATTTTTTCTTTTGCTGTTTCGTTCCATCTTGCAAGTTCAAAGTAAATAAAATCTCCACCACCTTGCCAGTTCACGGATTTTGAAATACCATCCTGCTCCCCATCGATAACTTTTTTCATTCTTTCTACTGCAATATTTTCTATATAATCCATTTGTTCTACGCCAATATATTGTATACCCATTTTATGAGCGACTGCACAGGTTGTACCACTACCTAAATGATAATCAAGTACTATATCTCCAATTTTTACAGATGATAATAAAATTCTTTTTATAAGTTCTTCCGGTTTGCGAGTATTAAAATCAAGTTTTATATCTTTTGCACCAAGAAATCCTGCAAAATTTTTTATATCTGTCCAAACATCTTTATATGGCTTTTTTGAAATATCTCCGGATGGTTGTTTTATTTCATACACTTGTTTATTAAAAAATACATTTTCTTTATTTTTAGCATAATAAAAAATCGTTGATTGTGAATAAATCCAATTATTGGATAACCATTTATTACCAGCAACATACGGAATTGAAGTATCCCAAATAATTTGACTACGAAAATTTTCTTTACCAAAAATTTCATCAATCAGAACTTTCAAATAATGAGATTCTTTTGTATCTATTTATATATAGATTCCACCATCATCAGACAATAAATCCCTAGCTATTTCTAATCTATTTTTCATAAAAGTAAGCCAAGAACTACGATTAAAATTATCATTATATTTAAATCCATCATTTTTTGTATTATATGGAGGATCAATATAAATTAATTTTATTTTCCCAGTAAATTGCTTTTTAAGACTATGCAAAGCTAATAAATTATTACCTTTAATAATTAAATTTTCTTTAATTAAGCCATTCTCATCTCTTCTTATTTCTTTTACTTCTTGTTCTCCATCTTTATTAAATCTTTTCCAATTTACAAGTGCTTTATGATCAAAAAGTCTGTCTATTTCATCATAAGCTAAAATTTGATTAAAAAATATTTCTTTTCTTTTTGCTTGCTTTTGTTCATATTTTTTAATTTTTTCATCGTATTCAAAATAAGTATCTATTCCCTCTTCATTACTTTGTCCACCCTCAAGCACACAATCTTTATATGGCCAATCTAAAATAACATCATTTGTATTTTTTAAAAACATTTTTCCATCAGTTAAGCCAATTCTATTTTTATAAGCAGTATAGGAGTTATCTACTTTATTTTCTTCCATAAAAAAACAAAAATCATTTGTTTTAAAAACGTAAATATTTTTGATTTTAACAAAAAACCTTTCTCTTATGTCTTTCTCTTGAAATAATAAATCAATTATTTTTTCATCAATATTTTCTACAAGATCAAGTAAGAGCGTTTGATTAAGCTCTTTTTTATTTTTATCCCAAAGCCTATCATCTACTTTTAAAACATTGAGTATGAGTTCTTTTAATTTTAATTGTTCCATAAAATAAAATTTATAGTTTATAAATTATCATTTTTTATAAAAACAAAACAATAATCCTTAAATATTACTATACCTCAAAAAATAATATATTTAAAGACTTTGTATATAAGTTATCTATTTTTAATTATTGTATTATTTGACCAATATTAATCGTCCTATTTGATTGACAATATATGTCTAGCATAATAAAGATTAATGCCACAAAGGATTATAATGATAGTAGCTTTTTATTTTTTATCTAATATTTTTATTCTATTTTTTCTATTTCTTTAAATATATATACAAAATAAAAAATAAATCATTGCAACAATAACTTATTTTTTAACCTAAATAGGTCACTATCCCTAATTGGCTGGGGAAGTAGGATTCGGACCTACGCATGCTGGCTTCAAAGGCCAGAGCCTTACCACTTGGCTATTCCCCAAAACATAATAGATATAATAACAAAAAAATATATTTCTTTCAATCCCCTATTTATAGAACATTATTATTTCCTTGAATTGTTTATTATTCCCAAATATTTTAGTTAGTTGATCTATAACTTTATGTCTGTTTATAAACGTTTCTGTTGCATCTTTACCTAAATGATAATAATCAATATTTCTATTATCAGTTATTAATATACAATTATCTGATCCTGTTATTTTTTCAGCTTCTTCTAAATATTTTTTATCAGGATCTTTCAATATAGCATTAAATATTCTACTTCTATCTGCTTGAATATAATTCCCTGTCTGAGAAAATCCACCAGCAATAAGTTTATTTTTGCTTATATATTCTAATAAAATAGTATGTATTGTATCCCCTATTACACATGTATGTTCATCATTTTTAACTTTATCATATACATATTTAAATGAATTTAAATCATAATTCATGTTAAGTTCTATAATTGGTCCAGATGCATATTGTAGTGTTCCAATAGATGATATAAACAAACCAAGAAATATTATTACAGCTTGTTTTTTGTTTATATTTATTTTATTTATTTTTAAAAATATATAATATATTCCATATACAAAAAAGAATAAAAGAAATAAAGAAACTATTATTCCAATTTTTCTAGAAAACACTCTATCCCCTGTTAATATAGTCCAACAATATATATATGCTAAAAATATTGATAAGAAAAAGTTTAAAATGTATTTATTATCTTTTTTAGTTTTGTAAAAGTGAAAAATACCGATAGCTGTAGTAATAAAAAATATAACTGAAAGAATAGGTGCAAAGAACATTGTTCTTGGCATTAATATATTAACATTTGGTATTAAAGAAGGTGAAAGAAAATGCATAAAAAAATCTATTATTTTTTTTGCTACAGAGCTGAAATCAAAAGTAGCAAATTTCATCTTTATATCTAATATTAAAAAAGTAAAAGAAGACAGTAATATACTTATTATATTTAATCCAGCCCTTATTTTTTTTGATTTTATTTTTTCAATAAAATAATTTGTAATATATATAAAAACAAATATGAGCCATATAAACAAAAATACAATATAGTTAAAGTATAAAAATATTGTTATTAATATCCCTAATATTATTTTTTCTTTATCTATATTTTTCTTTTCTTTTATTTTATTTAAAAACAGAAAGAATAAAAATATAAAAATAATAAAATTTATACTTATTGGGTAAGAAACACTTCCATTAAACTGAAATACATTTAGCAATAATGGACTAGCAGAAAATAACATAGCTAGTTTGTCATTATTATTAAATAACTTAAATAGATTATAAAAAATAATTGGTATAAATATTGACCATAAAATATAAACTACCCATGTATCTATTTGTATTAGATCTTTGTTTAATATATAAGACAAAATTATATCAATGCCCCATTTATTTCCATAACTTTGTTTGTTACCAGAAACCAATACTTCTGGTATTTTAATGCCACCTATCTTTTTGTAATCTATATTATTTTTATCACCAATTAAAATAGGTTTTACAGGATCCCCATCTTTTAGTATTTCTTCGTTAGCAAGAAATCTATATCTATCACCTGCTCCACCATTTCCTTTTTGATAAAGTATTGGTATGTTAGAGTGCAATACAAATGATACAAGTATTATAAACAACAATATATATTTTTTATTTCTATCTGAAAATATTAAATATATTAAAAATGCTATTAAAGAAAAAACAAATATGAAAATAATAAAATTAAAATTTTTCCATATATAATTTACTATATAATCTTTAAATTGAAACGAAATAAGATAATATAAGATAAAAGAAGAAAATAAACATATTCCAATTGGTAAAAGATATGAGAATTTTAATTTAAAATCTTTTATGTCATTTTTTTGATTTTCAACTTCTTCTGTTAGATCTTCTTTAATGTTTATAATTATTGATAATATAAAAGTAATTATTAGATTTATTGATATAATTACTGCATTTATCTTATAAAATAATATAAAAACAGATGACAAAAATAGTGGTATAAAGATTGAAGTGAATATACCAAATATATATGGATATTCAATATTTTTAAATTTATATTTATATATTGTTTCAAAATCTTTACCAGATAATAATATAAATAACACAATGGATATAAGACCTATATAGAAATTTTTGAAGATAAAGATATTTAATAAAACAAAACACATACTCAAGCTTTTTAATACTATGTATATATATTTATTTTGTTTTATTTTTTCTAACTGCATAAATTTTTTGTTCAATTTTGTCTTTATTCTTATTGTAATAGTAAAATATAGTTTGTAAAAATGCAATAACAAATATATCTAAATAAAATTCAGATCTTCTAAGATAATTTGTATAAATACTCATTATTGTAAAAAAGCTGAAATATGCAAAAAGCATTGTAGATAATAAATTCTTCTTTGATGTCCCTATAATATATAATACAGCAAATACTATACCAAACATCACACCTGCAAATACTATACCAAGATATCCAAAATCAGCCCAAAAATCAAATAAAAACGTTCCAGTATTCCACCAAGGTAAAAATATATCTTTCCATTGTATTTTTACATCACTAAATAAATTTATTCCAAATGGTTTTAAAAATGTATCAGATATTGATAATAAATATCTACCATGGTAAAAATTTGATGTATTAAAATATGATGTAGCATGATATAAAGTTTGTAGATTAAAGCTAGGTATTATATATAAAGGAGCAATAAAATTAAGTTGTTTTGGTAAATTTATTTTAGATATATTTAATAAATATGCAACAGAAGCATTTAAATCTACTTCTCCAGTTTCTTGGTTATATATAGTGCCATAATAATCTTTATATGTTATATATTGTCTGAATATTGGTATTGATACTGATAAAAATATAACAGATGATACAACTATAACAGACGATATTATAATTTGCTTTAAATTTATTTCTTTAATTTTTATTATTAAATAAGAAAAATAGCACATCAATATTGGAAATATTATAATCACTCTTGAAGCGTATAAACATAAAATTATAAACCCTATAACAATTGATGTTATTAATATATTTTTATTGCTCTTTTTTATTTCTTTATGAGTTACAAGATATATAAAAGCTAAAGGTATAAATATTCTTGGTAAAAATGATAAGTATTCTATCGGCCCAAACAATTCTTTGTTTATAATAAACCTCATTTTATCTGGCGCACTAGATAAAATAGGCATTGTGCCAAATCTAATATAGATATAAATATTTACTCCAACACTAATTATAGTCATTAAAGCGACTATAAAAACTAACAATTTTTCATCTATGTTTATCCCAGTTTCTTTTAATTTATTTTCATCAGCATTTAACAAAAATCTTTTTCTGCAAAAATTATATGTAACATAGAATATGCAGAAAAAGATAGATAATATTATCCAAAAATTTATGCTATATGGCTGTTCTAAACTGCTTAATCTTAATTGTCCTATCCCAATAGATAAAAACCATAACCCAAACAATAAATTATCAAAAGAAAATTTTTTCTTTTTTGAGAAAAAATAAAAATAAAAAAATATTAAACTTATTATTAAAAAAATTGCTATTATCATATTTTACCTTGTCCCCTTGGCTCTATATTTAATATTTGTGTTATATAGGCTAATAACAAACTTAAATAACTGAACATTTTTAAAATTATATATTGTGTATATGTAAAATATTTCTTTGAATATATAAGCATACCATTATTAAATCTTCTCTGTCTAGATATGCTATTTAATTGAAAAAAACTTTTACCTTCATAATGTATAACACTTGTTATAGGTGTATATACAACATTTAATTTTAAATCTTTTGCTCTTTTAAATAGATCAACATCTTCCCACCATAAAAAATATTTTTCATCCCAAAAATTTAATTTTTCCATAGCTTCATATCTTGCAAATACAAAAGCGCCCATTATCTGCTCAACTTGTGATTGCTTTGAGTAATCAAAATCATATGAAAAGTAATGTCTTAAAGATTTAATATTTGGAAAAAAATTATGTAGTTTTAATAAGATCAATAGATTTACAAAAAACGTTGGAGATGTTTTTATATTATGTTGTATTTCGCCATCAGGATATCTTAATGTACATGTAGATATATCTATATCTTTATTCTTATCCATAAATTGAACCATCTTCAAAAAAACATTTTCTTGTATTTCCATATCAGGATTCATATATAGAATGTATCTACTGTTGATATCTTTATTTGGTATATTATTGCCTTTAGAAAATCCATTATTTTGTTTAGTATCATATATTTTTATATTTTTGTTACCGAACTTTTCAATAATTGCATTTACAGATCCATCAGATGATCCATTATCAACTACATAAACTTTATATGAAATACCATTAGTAAATTTAAAAATTGACTCTAAATTTTTTATAGTCAGATCTTTTGTATTATAGTTAACTATAATTATTGATAGGTCTATTTTATTTTCCATTGCCTATATATAAATTATATGTATTATATGCAATCTTATCCCAGTCTAATTCATTTTTAGCATAATTATATCCATTATTTGCAATCGTATTTCTTAATTCATTATTTTTATATAAAATATTTATTTTTTCTATTAAATCACCAACATCTTCATTTTTAAATATTAATCCATTGTCATTGTCTTTTTTTGTTTCTATTAGCCCACCAACAGAACTTACAATAATAGGTTTTTTAAACGCCATTGCCATTTGAACTGCTCCACTTTGATATATATTTTTATATGGGAATATTACAGCATCACTAGCATAAAAATATTTTCCAAAATCTTTTAAGTCTATATATTTTATAAATTTATGAACTCTGTTATCTAATTTAAATTGTTCTATTAAATCATCATATTTAGAAAAATTACTACAAGAGCCTGCAATTATAAGATGTATGTTATTATCTAATTTACTTAATGCATTTAGCAGAATATCTAATCCTTTATATTCTCTTATATATCCAAAAAATAATAGATAAAAATTATTGTTATCAAGTCCTAATTCTTTTAAAGCATATTCTCTTTCAATATATTTATTAAAACTATTTATAAACAAATAATTACCATGAGGTATAACATCTATTTTATCCCATTCAATATTAAATAGTTCTATTATATCTTTTTTATTACAGTTAGCATGAACAATTATTTTATCATATGCATTAAGCATATTTTTTTGAGCTAAAAAATCCATATTATTATCTTCATGTGATACAACATTATGTGCTGTAAATATAACTTTTACATTTAATTTATGTAATTTATTTATAAGATATTTATCAAATTTAACGCTTAAAGGCCATTGTATATGAACTATGTCTATATTATTTTTTTTAACTATATTTATTATATTAATAAAATTATAAATATATATTATAATTTTTGATATTCTGTTTGTGCTTTTTGGAAAACTTAATTTATAACTAATTTTATCTTTAAGTTGTTTATATTCTTCTAGATCAAAAAAACTTCTATATTCATAATCAACATCTTGTGATGTTAGAAGTATTAAATCAGAATAATGTTGTAATGCATTAGATAGACATATTGTATATTGTGTAATTCCACCAGAAGATAGAGGATTTATAATCAAAACTTTCATATTTATAACTTAAGTTTTAAATTTTTTATACTATCTTTTATATCAAATACTCCAAAAGCTTGCATTAAAAGAAAATAAAGGCCAGACCCAAGTATTGCTGCTATAATAAAATTAATTTTTGTTTTTATCAATAATATAAATATTGACATTATTATTGATGCCAATAATATCTTAGAAACCATTTTTAGAATATCAGATGTTGAAAAATTAATAGTTTTTTTAGCTTCAAAAAAATTAGTAAAGAATAAAATAATAAATGTTATAAGTGATGCTATTGCTGCTCCTTTTATATCTATTAATGGTATTAATATTAGATTTAATATAACATTTACAACCATTGCAATAAAAGTATTTCTTGTATTTATTCTTTGCCTATCACATGAACTTAAAATTAGTCCAACAGGAGTATTTAAAAACATAAAGAAAAAAATTAAAGCAAATATTTGTAGCACTTCTATTGATTGAGTATATGTTGGATATAATAGTAATATTAAGTCTTTTGCAAGTATCATAAATCCAAAAGTTAAAGGTATAGCAATAAATGATAAAACTTTAAAACTTTTTAAAAATGTATTATTCAGCTGTTCTTTATCTTCTTTAAAATCTTTAGCAAATGCTGGGAATATGGCTGAACCTATTGCTATTGGTATAAACTGCATAGCAAAAACTAATTTATATGATGCTTGATAATACGCAATGTGCTCATCTGTAGAAAATAAAGACAAAAAGAAGCTATCAACAGAAGTATATATCTTTGTGAAAATGCCAGTTAAAGCAAAAGGTAATGACTCTTTAACTATTTTTATTAAATCTTGATATTTTGCATTTAAATTAAACTTAAATCCAGATCTTACTTTCGCAATTATAAAAGAATATACAAAATTAGATAATGTAGCTATAAGAGGAGGCATTGCTAAATATATTAAGGAGTAATTATTCTTTACTAAATATATTCCTAATACAAAAACTATAACTTGATATGCTGCATATCCAATACTTTCAAACCACAATTCCTGTTTACCTCTTAATGTTGCATAAAAAGTTGTTGTTAGATTATCAAAGAATACTGTTATTATACTTATATATATTAATTGTTTTGTTATATCTGGATATCCTATTATATTTATAATCAATGAAGATAATAGTATAAATATTATTCCAAGAATAACTTCTAGTGCAAAAACATGATTTACATTTTTATTTTGGTCATCTTCGCTTCTTGCTATTTTTCTAATCAATAAAGAATTAGTTCCAAAATCCATAAATACTGCAAACATAAATGAAAAACTAATAGAAAATGCATATTTTCCAACTGAGTCTGCTGGCAGATGTCTTGCAAGATATGTAAAATATAAGAAAGAAACAACTTTCTGGAATATAGAAGATATTAATAAAAATATTGAATTTTTTGTTACTGTTTTTGCTGATGACATTTCATCTCCAATTTTTAAATATAAATAAATTAAGTGCTTCTGCATCATAGAACCTTTGTTCATCTGTATCATTACCTAGTAATACAGATATTAATTCCCTATTACCTTTCTTCGAAAGCAAAGCTAAACAATATAAAGATTCATCTAAATAGCCTGTTTTAGCTGCTATAATATCAAAATTATTAGTATTTAGCAATTTATCAGTATTTGTAACTTTATATGTTTTTCCAAGCTTGGTTTTGAATGTGTATTCTTTTATCTGAGATAGATTTTGTATTATTTTATTTGCAAAAGCATAATATACAAGCTTGCCTAAATCTTTTGCTGTAGAAATGTTTGCAACGTCTAAGCCATTTACATTTGTAAAAACTGTATCTTTTAATCCAAATTCTTTAGCTTTATCATTCATTTTTTTTACAAACTCTTCTTGAGATAAGCCAGTAGATTTTACAAGTAAATTTATAGCATCATTTTTAGATCCTATATATCCAGCATATAAAAGATCTTTTACCATAACCTTATCACCTACATAAAATCCAATTTTTGCAGCTTCTTTATCTTCTACAGCTAAATCATCTTTTGTAACAGTTACGTAATCATATAAGTTAGTATTTGTATCTAAAAATACTAATATTGTCATTATTTTTGTTAAGGACGCAATAGATCTTTTATCATTAATATTTTTACTCCAATATATTTCCCCAGTTTTATTATCAAATACAATTCCAGATCTAAAATTATTTTCAACATCAATTACATCTTTATTTATTTTTATTGTATTAAAATAAGAATCATTAATAGGTATAAAGTCAACGATTCTATTTTGAACTAAATCTAAATTGTCTATTTGTTTTTTGACATCATCTAAATAACTTTCTTTGTTAAGAGATAAAGCAAAAAGTATTAAATTTTCAATCATGTTTTATTGGCAAAATATAGGAAATAACATACCAAACAGATCACAAGCAATATTAGTATCTGCAGGTTTTGTACTACTTGATAATAAATTGAAATCTATACCAATAAATATAACCTGATTATTTTGTGGGCTAATATTTATACTGGAAATAATTTTAGTAGTTGGACCTTCAATAACCTCCCAATTATATCCATCATCTATTGTTTTATATAATAAATTCCCCATAGAATAATATATTACGTTTCTATTTTTTTTGCTAATTGCAAGTGTACTTATATTTTTATCAACTGAAAGTAGAGGGATTTCATCCCATGAATCACCATTATCATTAGTCTTAAATAAACCAGATGAAGTAGAAAGCAAAAATGAACCTGGTTTATTTGGATATAAATATAAATTATTTATAAGTCCAGATGGTATTTTTTCTATTCTATTGTATGTTTCACCATAATCAGTTGTTAAAAATACAGAATTATCATTAAACAAAATATAATTTGTACTAGCATTATTATCATAAAAATAAGCGTCTTTAATTCCAACTCCCCTAGCATATCCATAACTATAATTGCTTGAATTAAAATTATGTAGGACAAAAGCCCCAGAGCTATTTTGTTTTATTATTCTTCCGTCAACTGTAAATATATATAAATTATCAGTATATTCAGGATCATTGTATACTTCTATAATATCAGAATCCTTATCTATATATATATTTTCCCAATCTATACCACCATTAACAGTTTTATATACTCTATTCCTATATCCAACATAAAAAGTCCTTGGACTAGCCATGCTGAAACTATAAATTTTTATATCTTTTCCTATATCTCCAGAAAGTAATTGCCAATTTTCTCCTTGATCATATGATATATATAAACCATTATTTCTTGTTGCTACAACTAAAATTTTATCATCTAAAGGGGATGTTTTTATACTATATACAAAAGAATCCCCTATTGTTAAAATATTATTTTTTTCATCTCTTCCAACATATGTTTTTTCGTTCCATGTCCTTCCTCCATCTACAGACTTTAAAATACCAGAAACATATTTTTTGGCTGTTTCAGACGGCTGTATTTGAACTTCTTGATTAATTATATTAGAACTATTATTAGTTGTAGTTGTGCAGCCAAACAAAAATAAAGATAAGAACAGAATTGGTATTATTTTTATAGAATTGTATATATTCATAAATTTAATATGAAGTCATTTAAATATAATTTTAAAATATAATTTCCTTTTTTAGCCTCATTTATATTATATAATTTTTTTATATTTTTTTCGATATTACTTAAATTTATGTCATTAATACTAAATATATTTTTAATCATAGCATTATTTTTATCTAGTATGATTTTAAAACTAGTTTCCCAAATATAGATATAATAATTAAGTTTATCTTTATTATCTAATATTTTTCTAATATATAATATTCTTTCAAATGGCAGACTTTTTATTATATTTAAAAATTCTTTTATATCATTTATTACAGAATCTAAATAATCTTTATCTAAAAGTTCTTTTGCTTTGTTATATTTATTGGATGATAGAATGTATATTAATTCATCTTGTTTTTTAATTATATCAAATATTTCATTTTTATTTAAAATATTAAACTTAATAATACAGCATCTAGATTTTACTGTTTCTAAAACATCTTTTAGATTATTGGATATAAGGATAATAATTGTATTTTCTGGTGGTTCTTCTAATATTTTTAGTAAGTTATTAGCAGAAAATTTATTTAAAAATTCTATATTCTGTATAATACATATTTTATATTCTCCAACTAGTTTGGAATTAATAAGGTTAAAAACTAAACTTCCCTCTGTTCTTGCATCTCCTATCTGAGAGTCTACTATTTCTTTCTTTCCTTCTAATTGTTTAACAATATATAAATCAGGATGACTTAGATTATTTATCATCCTGCATTGGTCACATTCATCACAAAAATTATCATTTTGTTTATTTTTGCAATTTAAATATTTTGCAACTTTTATAGCAACCTCATATTCTCCAGCATCTTCTGGCCCATAAAAAATAAAAGCATGAGGGCATGTTTTACTTTTTAATATATTTTTTAATAAATTATATTCTTTTTGCATTATATTTTATCTATTGTCTTTATACCTAATAATTTCAATCCAAGTTTTATATATTCTCCTGTTTTATAACTTAAAAATAATCTTATATTTTTTAAATTTTTATCTTCCATGTTTATAATTTTATTTTTTTGATAAAAATTATTATAAACATTTGCTATATTTATTAGTTCTTTGCACAAAAATGAAGGATTATAATTTTCAGCTGATTTTACTACAGAACTATAAAAAAAATTTAATTCCCTCATTAAATCTATCTCATCTTTTAATAAAGCAGCATTATTGATGTTAAATTTTATAAAATCTCTCTGTCTTACTTTTGATTTTTTTAATAAAGATTTTATTCTTGCATAAGTATATTGAAGATAAACGCTGGTATCTCCATTAAGTTCTATAGATTTTTTTGGATCAAATACTAAGTCAGAATATGCATCTATTTTTAGAAATTGGAATTTTATTGCCCCAACACCAATAATTTCAGCCTTTTTTTTATCTTTATCTTCTAATTTTTCAAGTTCATTATTAACAACCTCATCCATTAAATCATCAGCATCTATAACAACTCCCTCCCTACTTTTCATTTTTCCTTCTGGTAAAGATATATAGCCATAGTTTAAATGAAAATATTCTTCTTTTCTCCCAATCCCTAATTGCTCTAATATTGCAAATAACTGTTTAAAATATAGATTTTGCTCATTAGCAACTATATATATAGTTTTTTGAGGTCTGATTTGTTCTTTTCTTAATTTTGCAAGATATATATCTTGAGTAATATATAAACTAGTACCATCAGATTTTAATAAGATGGTATCTGGTAGATTATATTCTTCTAAATTGGATACTATAGCCCCACTACTTTCTTTAAAAATCCCTTTTTTAAAACCATCTAATACAATTTCTTTGCCATATTTAAAAATATCGCTTTCATAATATATTTTATCAAATTTACATCCAAGCCTATTATATGTATTAGAATAACCAGAATATACCCAATTAGTAAGTTTTTTCCATATTTGCATAATTTCTTGATCTCCATTTTCCCACTTTCTGTTTATCTCATTTATCTCTTCTTTTACGTGCTTATCATTTTTTTCATCTTGGCACGCTAATACATAAAAATTCCCAACAAATTTATCAGGTTTTTCCCCAATAGCAGATTCGGAGTTATTTCCAAATTTAATATACCCATAAATTGTCTTTGCCATTGCTAGACCTTTATCATTAAATATACAAGAAGTTATAACATTATAGCCACAAAATTTTAATATGTTAGTCAATGAAACACCTAAAATATTATTCCTTAAATGACCTAAATGTTGTGCTTTATTTGTATTTGGTGAGGAATATTCTATTAATATTTTTTTATTTTTACCTATATTCTTTAAACTATTTTTGTTTTTTAAATTCTTAATTAAATATTCATTTTTTAATTTAAAATTTAAAAATGGTCCAATAGAAATAACATTAAATAATTTATTATTATTTATCTCATTGTAAATATAGTTACTAACTTTTTTAATATCCATCCCTATATTTTTTGCAACTATAAAACAAGGTAAAGCAAAGTCACCATTATTTCTATCTTTTGGTTCTTCTATAATATTTTCTATATCAATATTTTTCAATATATCTACCTTTTTTAATATTTTTACTAATTCTTTTTTGTAATCCATATTATTTTTATTTATTTCTTATTTCTCTCTTCATGTCTCGTTCAATATCTTTCTTTTTAATACTTTCTCGTTTATCATAAAGTTTTTTACCCTTTGCTAATCCTATTTCAACTTTTATAAACTTTCCTTTTTGATAGACTTTTAAAGGAATTATTGTTAGTCCTTTTTCTTTAACTTTTGGCAGTAACTTATTTATTTCTTTTTTATGCAATAGTAATTTTCTAGTTTGTTCTGGATCATAATTAATTTGTGCTGAGAATGCTGGTTTATATTTTGGTATATGAGCGTTTATAAGACATACATCGCCATTGTTCATAATTCTAACATATGCTGACTTTAAAGACATTCCATTTGTTTTTATAGATTTAACTTCTGGCCCAGTTAATTTGATACCAGCTTCATATCTATCTAAAATTTCATAATCAAAACTTGCTCTAGGATTTTCTGAATATATTATCATTTTATATTTTCTATTTTAATTTATTTAATATAATAATAACATATAGGCTTTATGTTATCAATTAATTATATACAATTTATGATATAATATATATTAATAAATAAAATAAATATGCAAAAAAATAATACATCATGGGATAATGTTGCTAATTGGTATGATAATTTAATTAAAAATGATAATAGCTACCAAAATAAAGTGATATTACCAAATATTTTAAGGCTTTTAGATATAAGACCTGGTAATGAGATACTAGATTTAGGATGTGGAACAGGATTTTTTGCTAATGAATTTCAAAAAAATGGTGCAAAAGTTATAGGAGTAGATATAGGAAAAGAATTGATAGATATAGCCAAAAAGAGCTATAAAGATATAAAGTTTATAGTCTCAGATTCTAGTAATTTAAAATTTATAGATGATAATTCAATTGATAAAATAACAATAATATTAGCATTGCAGAATATAGAAAATATAAAAGATACGATTAACGAGTGCTATAGAATTTTAAAAAATAATGGCATGCTATTTATAGTATTAAACCATCCAGTTTTAAGAATCCCCAAAAAGACATCTTGGATTATAGAAAAAAATAATATATCTAGACGAATAGACCAATATTTAACTGAGTCAAAAATAAAAATAGAAATGCACCCTGGTTTAAAGAATAATAAATACACAGTATCCTTTCATCGGCCACTACAGACATATTTTAAAATATTAGATAATTCAGGATTCTATATAAAAAGATTAGAGGAATGGACCTCGCATAAAATAAGTCAAAATGGTCCTAAAAAAGAAATAGAAGATAAAGCAAGAAAAGAATTTCCATTATTTCTTATGATAGAAGCTATTAAATTACCTAATATTAAAGAAAAATAAACTATTGCAATATTTTTTAAATTGTTATATATTATAATTATTAAATAGATAATGTTCATTCTACTGCTTATTAGTGGAAAAAGTTGAGAGGATCCTCCTCCTTTTCTCTTGATGAGTATCCTTAAATTATATGCTCAACTCTTTTTAGAGGGGACATATAAGCTAATGAGCGGTAGAGTGAACATTATTTTTTCTTTCTATTGCTTTTTTGTAGTAAATAGTATAAAATATCACTAAGTTTTTAATAAAATATATCATGGGGGTGTAAAGTATCGATAGGTTCAATACTTATATAAAACTAAGTTTTTTAAATTTAAACGCAAAAAATTTATTTGCAAAAGCTAGCTCTTATGTAGCAAATTTATTTGCTTCAGAAAGAGAATTAGCATATGTTACAGCTTGAGTTAATATAACTAAGACTGAAAAATACTTTTATATAGAGTATTATAACATAAAAACATTTAGTATTAGACAAATAATCTAATACAAAAAGTTTAATAATATTAAGTTCTTTTCAAAAACAAATATTTGCGTTTTATATAAGCGAATACTAGACATGGGCGCAATTCCCATCACCTCCACCACATATTTAATTTTTAACTTTAATTATATAAACAAAATTAACATACCTAAATATAGGATAAACAATGAAATTAAAAGTCCAAGCGTAATGTTGATTGACGAATATGGTAATAATATTGGAATTGTTAAAATATCAGAAGCTTTGGATAAAGCATTTGATTCTGGATTAGATTTAGTTGAGGTATCCCCTTTATCTAATCCCCCAGTTTGTAAAATAATTGATTATAATCAATTTAAATATAAAGAACAACAAAAATTAAAAGCTCAGCAGAAATCAGCTTCAAAGGTTGTTATAAAAGGAATAAAACTTTCACCAACTATTGGTAAACATGATATAGAAACAAAATTAAAACAGTCAACGAAATTTTTTGAAAAAGGATATAAGATAAAAATAGAAATTCAATTAAAAGGAAGGGAGCTTAATTATCAGCATATGGCAAAAGAAGTAATAAATAATTTTATTGATTCTTTAAAGGTAGATAAAACAAAAAATAATATTATAATTGAAGATCCTATAAAATTTAAAAATAATAAACTTAGTTGTATAGTTTCATATAAAAAATAATCTAATTAAATATATGCCAAAAATAAAGACAGTAAAAAAAATATCAAAGAGATTTAAATTAACAAAAAATGGAAAAGTTATACAAAGAAAATGTGGGCAAGATCATTTTAATTCTAGAGAAAGTGGCAAAATAACAAGAAATAAAAGAAAAGATATAGAGATTGCTAAGAATACTAATATAGCAAAAACATTGACAAAAGTTTTACAAAATCAATAATTTGTTCTATACTAACACTTGTTTAATTAATTGAGTAAATAAAAATATGAGAATAAAAAGAGGTGTTCATCATGCAAAAAGAAGAAAAAATATATTAAAAAAAGCAAAAGGATTTGAATTTGGTAGAAAAAATTTAATTGCTGCTGCTAAAACAGCTATCATTAAATCAGGTAAAAATGCATATAGAGGGAGAAAAGAGAAAAAAAGAAATAATAAAGCTTTATGGAACATTAGAATAAATGCAGCCTTAAAACAAATCAATGAAAAATATAGTTATTCTAAGTTTATAAATGCTCTTCATAAAAATAATATAGCATTGAATAGAAAGGTGTTATCTGAATTAGCAAAAGATAATTTTGAAGTTTTTTCTAAATTAGTTAAAAAAGTTATGTAAATAAATAAGTGGATAAAATTCCACTTATTTATTTAGCATTTCTTCATACATTTTTTTCTCCATAGATGTTAATCTTGTAGGTGTCTTCACAATCACAGTAATAAGATGATCACCATAACCTCTTCCATTCAATTTTTTAATTCCTTTATTTTCTAACTTAATAACTGTTCCACTTTGTATTCCAGCAGGTATATTTACAAGTAAATCTCCATATACAGTTTTTACAACCTTTTTAGTTCCAAGAGCTGCCTCAGGGAAAGATATTTCTAATGTTGTTAATATATTATATTTTTCTCTCTTAAAATATTTATCATCTTTTACTATGACAGTGATATATAAATCTCCATTTTGGCCTCCACTAGCTCCAGCATTTCCTTCTCCAGAAAGTCTTAGAACTTCTTCATTATCTATACCAGCAGGTATATCTATTTTTATATCTTCATAATCATTATAAAATCCTGCGCCTTTACATTTGCTACATTTTTGATCATATATTATACCAGTTCCTTGGCATTCATCACATTCAGACGTTGATCTCATTTGCCCAAAAAATGTATTTACTATTCTATTAACTTTACCAGTCCCGCCACACTTATTACAAGTATGTCTAGTTGAATTAGGCTCATGGCCTAAACCATCACAATTATCACACTTCTTTATTTTTTTTAAGCGTATTTCTTTTTTTACTCCAAATACAGCTTCTAAAAAAGATATTTCAACTTCAACTCTTATGTCTTCCCCTCTTTTATATTTATTTCTTGAAGTTTGATGAGGGGCTGATCTTCCACCGAAAAATCCATCAAAGATGTCACCCAAGTCAAAGTCAGAATCAAAATTGAAATCTTGTTGAAAATTTGAAAAATCAAACCCTTTAAAGCCTTGCTTATTAAACCCTTGCCCATTATTATCTTCAAAGTTTGCACCAAATTGATCATACTGAGCTTTTTTTTCTTTATTACCTAAAACTTGATACGCTTCGTTTATCTCTTTAAATTTTTCAGGGTTTCCTCCCATATCTGGATGGTATTCATGTGCTAATTTTCTAAAAGCTCTTTTTATATCATCTTCACTAGCATTTCTATCAACTCCTAAAATTTTATAATAATCTTTTGCCATACAACATATAATATTATTAAAAACTAATATAGACCACTAAATAGGTGCTTATAGCACCTATTTATGTAGCCTTATTAATATTTAATTATTTTTTAACTTCTTCATATTCTCCATTTACTGTATTTTGATCATTGGATGAAGTATTTTGTTCTTGTGACTGTGAAGATGCTTGTTGTTGTGTTTGTGCATTTTTATAAGCTTCTTCACCTATTTTTTGTGCTTCTTCACTTAAACTTTCTGTTGCTCTTTTAATTTCATCTATTGTAACATCAGATTTAGCTAATATATTTTTTGTATCTTGTATTTTATCTTCTAATTTCTTAATATTTTCAGGTCCTAATTTATCACCAGTATCTTTTATTAATTTTTCTGTTTGAAATATTAAAGATTCAGCAGTATTTTTAGCTTCTACAAGTTCTCTTTTCTTTTTATCTTCTTCAGCATGTAGTTCAGCTTCTTTTGCCATTTTTTCAACTTCTTCTTTTGATAGTGTAGTAGAGCCAGTTATAGTAATATGTTGTTCTTTATTTGTTGCTTTATCTTTAGCTTTAACATTTAATATACCATTTGCATCTATATCAAATGTAACTTCTATTTGAGGAATACCTCTTGGAGCTGGTAATATTCCATCTAATGTAAATCTCCCAAGAGATTTATTATCTGGTGCCATTGGTCTCTCACCTTGTAATACATTTATTTCAACACTTGGTTGATTATCAACAGCCGTAGAAAATATTTGTGATTTAGACGTTGGTATAGTTGTATTTCTAGGTATTAATACAGTCATAACTTCTCCTAATGTTTCTATACCTAAAGATAATGGAGTTACATCAAGTAATAATACATCTTTTACATCACCTTGTAAAACACCACCTTGTATAGCAGCTCCAATTGCGACAACCTCATCTGGATTAACACTTGCATTTGCTTTTTTGCCAAATAGATTTTCTACATATTCTATTATTTTTGGCATTCTTGTTTGTCCACCAACCAACACAACTTGATTTATATCAGATTTAGAAAGTCCAGCATCTTTTAAAGCATTTTCTACTGGGGTTTTCGTTCGTTCAATAAATGGCATAGCTATTTCTTCTAATTTTGCCCTTGTTAATGTCATTTCTAAATGCTCTGGGCCATTAGCTCCTTGTGTTATAAATGGTAATGATATTTGTGACTCAAGTGATGATGATAACTCAATTTTACTTTTTTCAGCAGCATCTTTAATTCTTTGAATAGCAATTTTATCATTGGATAAATCTATACCTGTTTGTTTTTTAAATTCTCCAATTATATAATTCATTATAGCCTGATCTATATCATCTCCACCTAAATGTGTATCACCATTTGTTGATTTAACTACTATTGACAATCGACCATCATCATCAGCAACTTCAAGAACAGTAACATCAAAAGTACCACCTCCAAAATCATAAACTACTATTTTTTCGTCTTTATTTTTACCAAATCCATAAGCTAATGCAGCAGCAGTTGGCTCATTTATAATCCTTTTAACATCAAATCCTGCTATTTTACCAGCAGCTTTTGTGGCTTCTCTTTGTGAATTATCAAAATATGCAGGCACTGTTATTATAGCTTCAGTAACAGGCTCTCCTAGCTTACTCTCAGCATCTTCTTTTAATTTTCTTAATATCATAGCAGAAACTTCTTCTGGTGCATATTCTTTGCCATTCATTTTTATTTTTATTGCATCATTTGGACCTTGAATAATCTCATAAGGCAATAATTTTTTATCATATTGAACTGATTTATCGCTATATCTTCTACCTATTAATCTTTTTACTGAATATAAAGTATTAACAGGATTAGTAATAGCTTGTCTTTTTGCAACTTGCCCAACAATTCTTTCTCCTGTTTTAGTCTCAGCAACAACAGAAGGAGTTGTTCTTGCACCTTCCTTATTCTCTAGAACAACAGGTTTACCACCTTCCATTATAGCCATACAAGAATTTGTAGTTCCAAGATCAATACCCAATATTTTACTCATATATTTTTATTAATTTATTTAATTTATTATATTTATGTGTAAAACACATATTTTAATCTTTAAATTCTTAAAGTCTTAAAGATTAAAATCTATGTTTTTCTTTTTTCTTATCTTGACTAATTTTTTCATTAGAATAATAATATTATTATTCTAATTTTATTTAGGAGGATCTATGCAGCAATTTGTAGAAGACCAGGTATGTAGAGAAAAAGTTCGTCTCATTCTTTCTGATCAAGCCAATGTTATAAAGATTAAAGAGATGTATTCTAGAATTATTAAAAAATTTGATAGGGGGAAAGCTTTATATGCAGCAAGAATTACAGCAGATGAAATATGTCGAAACTCATCAATACCCTGTAGCCATCTACAATGTAAGAGTTGCATAACAAATAATGATATAGAAAAAATAATATAAAGTAATTTATTGGGGCGTTTGTCAATAAGACTCACGCCCCTTTTTCTTATTTCTTTTCTTTGATCTTTATATCTATTTTCTTTGGTTTAACTTCCTCTTTCTTTGGAATTGATATCTTCAATACACCATTATCAAATGTTGCTTCAGCTTTATCTCCATAAACATCTGTTGGTAAAGCTATTTGTCTTACAAAGCTTCCAGTTCTGATTTCCTTTCTGTAATAATTTTTTTCTTCTATTTCCCTTTTCTTCTCAGTATTACCTTTAATAGTTAGTACACCATTTTGAACATTTAATTCTATATTATCTGGATTATACCCAGATATAGCAACATCTACATAGATATTGTCTTTATCATCATAAATATTTATTGGTGGAATAAACTTGTTTACTGTTGGAAGAACAGGAACAAGATCCCTATCAAAAAAATCATCAAAGAAATCATCTAATTGAAATGGTTCCCATTTTACAATAGCCATATATTTCCCTTTCTATTACACATAACTCTTGTTATGCATAATTTTATTAATTATTAATTAATTTAATTTATTAACAACAACCTTAGCATATTTCACTATCTTACCATTCATCATATATCCAGGTTCTACTTCTTTTAAGACAATATTATCAGGTTTTGTATTATCTTTCTCTATTATAACTGCTTCCATTGTATTATGATCAAACTCCTTGCCTATAACATCATATTGCTCAATATTATAGCTCTTTAAAACTTCTTTAAACTGACTAGCTATTATTACCACTCCTTTTACCCATCCAATATCTTTTTGGTCATCTGGTATGTGAGCTATAGCTTGCTGTAGTTGATTATATATAGGCAAA
>ERZ795056.1745-NODE-1745-length-25103-cov-9.835316_pt1 | contig 25103 bp, 12 predicted proteins | sample MGYA00375140_ERZ795056 | MGnify/ENA primary metagenome ERZ795056 (study PRJEB30185, sample SAMN05720227) | activated sludge metagenome | isolation source: Anaerobic digester | place: USA | collected 2015-03-09 ... | reverse complement strand
GTGGAGATGCTGCGCCGCAAGTACATTTTCAGCACCATCGAACAGGTGTTCCAGAAGTACGGCTTCCTGCCGCTGGAAACACCGGCCATGGAGAACCTTGAAACGCTCACCGGGAAGTATGGGGAGGAGGGGGATCGGTTGATCTTCAAAGTGCTCAAGCGCGGTGCCGAACTCGACCGTGCCTTGGAGGACCTCAGTAAGGGTTTTGCGGATGAAGCCCTCCGTTACGACCTCACTGTTCCTTTCGCGCGTTATGTCGTTCAGCACCAGAACGAGATCGCCTTCCCCTTCAAGCGCTATCAGATCCAGCCGGTGTGGCGTGCCGATCGTCCGCAAAAGGGCAGGTACCGTGAGTTCTACCAATGTGATGCGGATGTCATTGGAAGTGCGAGTTTGATCAGTGAGGTGGAACTCGTTCAGCTCTTTGATGATGTCTTCACCGCGCTCGGACTTCAGGTGGTGGTGAAGATCAACGACCGTAAAGTGCTGAGTGGCATAGCCGAAGTGTGCGGGCAGCCGGACAAGGTGGTCGACATCGTAACGGCGATCGATAAGCTGGACAAGATCGGGCGCGAGAAAGTGGAGGAGGAGATGCGGACGAAGGGCGTTTCGGAGAATGCGATCAAGGGCATTGCTCCCTTGTTCGATCTGAAAGGAACCTGGAGCGACCAACGCCCGGTGTTGGAGAAGTGGTTGGCATCCTCTTCAACCGCGCAACAAGGTCTGAAGGACCTATCCTTCACCTTCGACGCGGTAGGTGCATTGAAGTCCGCACTACTGGAATTCGACCCGACCCTCGCCCGCGGTCTCGACTACTACACCGGTGCCATCTTCGAAGTGAAAGCACGCGTAGGCACGTTACAGAGCAGTATCTGTGGAGGTGGCCGGTATGATGATCTCACCGGCATCTTCGGTCTGAAGAATATGAGTGGTGTGGGCATCAGCTTCGGAGCGGACCGCATCTACGATGTTCTGTTGGAGACGAACAAGTTCCCAGCGGATCTCGGTGGAAGCACCAAGTTGCTCTTCGCCAATTTCGGGGAAGCGGAGGCCATGCATTGCCTGAAACTGCTGCGCCAGGTGCGCGAAGCGGGCATCGCTGCCGAGCTCTATCCTGACCAAGTGAAGATGGCCAAACAGTTCAAGTACGCGGACGACAAGGGCATCCCCTACGTGGCGATCATCGGCGAGAACGAGCTGAAGCAGGGCATCGTGACAGTGAAGGACATGCGGACAGGTGAACAGAAGGCGATCAAACAAGACGAACTCATCCATGGCATCCACTAAGCGCAGCAAGGCCTTGAACAAGGGCGGGAAATTTCCCTCCCCGACACACCCCATCGGAACCGTCGGCCTTGAACTCGCTGAGTTGGCCCACCTCCTCAGCAGCCGCACACCCCTCGCCCTTGCACCGGAAGCGATAACCGCGGTGAAGCGCAGCCACGCCTACTTGACCGATCGCCTGAAGCAGAGCGATGCACCCATCTACGGTGTGAACACCGGCTTCGGATCCCTGTACAACACCTCCATCGCGAAGAAGGACCTCGCCCAGCTTCAGACCAACCTGGTGATGAGCCATGCATGCGGCAGCGGTGACCCTGTTACAGCCGAGATCGTGCGGGCCATGCTGGTGTTGAAGGTGCAGAACATGGCCTTCGGACACAGCGCGGTGGCCCTGCCCATGGTACAGCGCATGGTGGACATGTACAACGCGGACATGCTCCCGGTGGTCTACGAGCGTGGCTCACTGGGGGCCTCCGGGGATCTGGCGCCCTTGGCCCATTTGACGCTGCCCATACTTGGTCTTGGTGAAGTGGTGCTGGCAGGCAAGCGGATGACCAGCGCACAAGCCTTGAAGAAGCTGGGATGGAAGCCGCTTGAGCTCGGTCCCAAGGAAGGACTGGCGCTGCTCAATGGCACCCAGTTCATGAACGCCTATGCTGCGCTATTGGCACTGAAGGCCACGCGGCTGGCCAAGCTCGCGGATATCATCGGTGCCGTTTCGCTCGATGCTTATGACGGGCGGATCGAACCCTTCCATCCCTCGGTACACGCCGTGCGCCCACATCCGGGGCAGGCCGTGGTGGCTGGGCATTTCCGCGAACTGCTCAAGGGCAGCGCGCTGATCAAGCGGAGGAAGGAACACGTTCAGGACCCCTATTCGTTCCGCTGCATCCCCCAGGTACATGGTGCATCACGCGATGCCATCGCCTATGTGGAGCGGGTGGTGGAGCGCGAATTGGAATCGGTGACGGACAACCCTACGGTGTTCGATGATGAGGACCTGGTGATAAGCGCAGGCAACTTCCATGGACAGCCGCTGGCTTTGGCCCTGGACTTCCTGGCCATCGCGGTGGCCGAGTTGGGCAGCATCAGTGAACGTCGCACCTACAAGCTTATCGGTGGCCAGCGCGGCTTACCCGCCTTCCTGGTGGCCGAGCCTGGCCTCAACAGTGGCTTCATGATCCCGCAGTACACGGCCGCCTCGCTGGTGAGCGCCAATAAGCAGCGCTGCATGCCGAACAGCGTGGATACCATCGACAGCAGCAATGGTCAGGAGGACCATGTGAGCATGGGTGCCGCTGCCGCCATCAAGACCTGGCAGGTGGTTCACGACGTGGAGCGCATCCTCGCCATCGAGCTCTTCACCGCCGCACAAGCCTTGGAGTTCCGGCGCCCGTTGCACAGTTCCGCGCGGCTCGAGTCCTTCGTCACGGCCTTCCGCGAGCGGGTGCCCTTCGTGCAACGCGATGTGTTGATGCACACACCCATGGAAGCGGCGCTGGACTTCGTGCGGGTGGTGGAGGTGGAGTGAGGGTCCCACTTCCGTGGCGTGGTCCTGCTTCGGACCTTTGTACCATGGACGTGTACCTGATCCCGGGCTTGGGCGCCGACCATCGCTTGTTCGATCGGTTGCAGTTGCCAGGTCACCGGATGGTGAAGTTGGATTGGCCAGAAATGCCGCCAGGAAGCACGCTATCCGACTTCGCGCGTGACTTGGCGGGGCAAGTGGACGCGACCCGTCCACACGCGTTGCTGGGGGTGAGCATGGGCGGCATGGTGGCCCAGGAGTTGGCCAGCATCACTCATCCACAGCAGGTGATCATCATTTCGAGCTGGAAGGGGGCGCACGAAATGCCACCGCACCTGAAGCTTCTGCGCGGCACCCATCCTGAACGGGTGTTGAACAAGACGTTCATGAAGCGTTCCATGCCCATAATGCGCTGGCAAATGGGGGTGGAAAAGCCCGAGGAAGTGGAATTGCTCGACCGCTTCATGGAACTTCATCCGCTGGAGCAACTCCGTATCCAGATCGCGGCATGCTTGGAATGGCAAGGACCTCAGGCACCAGTGGGGCCCCTGACGCACATCCACGGAGATAAGGACCACCTGATGCCCCTGTCCTCCATCAAGGATGCCGTTACAGTGAAAGGGGGTGGTCATTTCATGGTCTATGCCCAAGCCCAGGAAGTAGCCCATAAAGTGATGGAAGTTCTGGGGCATCCGCGATCGGTAGGGTAGGTCGTTCCCGGATCCGGCAAGCAACGAACAACGAGCACGGCACGTCCCTTGAAGGGAGTTCATGAACATCGGGGGCGTGGATATCCCGGCCGCGGAGGAGCGACGGTGCTTGGATCAACGGCCTACTTTCGACCCGATGCGATGCGCCCATGTGGACCGATAGGGATCTTCTGACCTTCTTGCTGGGGGTATCGGTGATGGGGATGAACATCGATGCACGTGCCCAATGCACCGCCAATGCTGGCGCGGCCACCTATACGATCTGTGCCGGTGGTCCATTCACGTTGAGCGGATCTGCTGGTGGAGGGCAAGCCCCGTACGATATGGTCTGGACTCCTGCTACAGGCTTGAGCGACCCGAACATCGCCGATCCCGTCTGCACCGCGAACAGTGACATCACCTATACCCTTACCGTGACCGATGCCAATGGGTGTGTGGCCTCGGATGTGGTGAGCCTGACGATGCTCCCTGATGCCGATGCCACCATCACCAGTTCGAACGCGGCATACACGGTGTTCAATGGATCTCCCACCTTCTATCGGTGCACGCCCAATGCCACGGCATTGTTCGCTTTCGACTTCGGGGGGGCGGCCCAACCGGGTAGTACCCATACCATCAATTGGGGTGATGGCACACCGGTCGATGTGTTCTCCGGTCCCGGTTGGCCGAGCCAGTCCCATACCTACCCACAAGGGATCCATACGATCAACTACACACTGACACAGACCAACGGCTGCAACGACACGAGGGTGTACCGCGTTTTCGTCGGGACCAACCCTGCTGGCGCCCTGGTGAACCCGGGTAGTACCACTGGGTGCGGCCCCATCACACTCACCTTCCCCATCGTAGGCTGGAACACCAACACGCCTGGAACCATCTACACCATCAACTTCAATGATGGGACCGCGCCGGTCATCTACACACACCCACCACCCGGGTCGATCACCCACACCTTCTCAGTGGGCAGTTGCGGCACCACCAGCACCGACGGTGTGAACACCTACCAGAACAGCTTCTCGGCCAACATGCTGGTGGAGAACCCCTGCGGTACCAGCGGAAGCACCATCCTTCCCATCGTGGTGAGCCTTGCAGGACAGGCCGACTTCACCATCTCCCCGAACGACACGGCTTGTGTGGCCAGTACCATCACCTTCAGCAGTACGAGCACCGGCAATGAGGTGTTGGGCAATAGCTGTGATGTGACCCCGGCACTGCTGTGGAGCATCACACCGGCCACAGGTTGGTCCGCAGTGAGCGGGACGCTCGGCAACGACAATGGGTTCGGAATCGGCAACTACGATCCCGGCTCTTGGAGCACGGGCAGTTCCGTTCTGGGTGTGAATTTCGCTCAGGCCGGGACCTACACGATATCCATCGTCGCGGGGAATGCCTGTGGTGGAGACACCTTGTCGCGCACCATCTGTATCGAAGAGCCACCCATACCCGCCTTCACGCTGAGTGCGACCACCGGTTGTGTTCCGCTGAACGCCACCTCGATCAACAGTTCGACAAGCCTCAACAGCTGCCTCACCACCTACTTGTGGACGATGAGCGGTTCCGCGGCCGCATGTGCCACCGGGCCCGCGTCATCGAGTTCGTCCACGGCATCCCAGCCCGCGTTCCTGTTCGATCAGCCCGGAACCTACACCGTCCAATTGCGCGCCATCAACAGTTGCAATGTGCCGCCGATCAGCCAAGTGGTGACCGTGAACGCGGCACCACAGGTGTCCGTGTCCCCGCTCTCTGGCATCTGTGCAGGCCAATGTGTGTCCCCAACCGCCTCGGTGCAGGACTGTGGTGCGCCGGTCACCTTGTTATGGACCTTTCCGGGAGGGGCGCCGGCATCTTCGGGGAACCAGGTACCCGGCGCCATTTGTTTCGCCAATGCCGGTTCACCTACGGTCTCGTTGACCGCCACCAATGCCTGCGGCAGCGCCACCTCCAACGCCAACTTGGCGATCGGCACAGCTCCGACCGTCCCGACCGTATCGAGCAACAGTCCGGTCTGCCAAGGCCAAACGATCTCACTCACCGCCATGGGTGCGCCAGGCGTGAATTACATCTGGCGCGATCCATCAGGCACCATCATCGCCAATACCGCTGCGCACACCATACCCGGTGCTTCCGCATCGAACGCGGGGACATACACGGTGGTGGCGGTGAGCAACGGATGCGAGAGCGCACCAGCATCGGTCACCGTCGTGGTAACGCCCGCTCCCTTGGTGACCGTCACGCCATCCAGTGCTGCGGTGTGCAATGGTCAGAGTACCACATTCACCGCGAACGGTGCAGGGAATTACCAATGGTTCATCGGTGCCACGCTCGTGGGATCGGGTCCCAACTTCACCACGAGTCCTGCGGTCACCACCACCTACACGGTATCGGGCAACGTGGGTGGCTGCCCTGGTTCGGCCACGGTTACGGTAACGGTCTATCAACCCACACCACTCGATCCTGGCGTTCCTCCCACGTTCTGCGACCAATCGATCGCCGTCGCGCTTCAAGGAGCATCTCCTGCGGGGGGGGCTTGGAGCGGTCCAAACGTAACGGCCACCGGTGTGTTCACTCCTGTGCCGGGTGACTTGGGCGTGGTGGTCCTGACCTACACGTATGTCAATGGCAATGGATGTCAGAGCACGGCTACGCTTCCGGTAACGGTCCAATCCGTGCCGGAGTTCGCCGATGCAGGCACTGACACCATCTTGTGCCAAGGTGCAGTACCTGTCGACTTGTTCGAGGCACCGCCGGGTGGCACTTGGGTAGGAGCGGGGCCAGGCGGTTCCTATACTCCGGCATCCACAGGTACGTTCACCCTCACCTACAATTATGGCAGTGGTACCTGTGCGACCAGTGATCAGGTGAACGTACAGGTGGTCCCGTCGACCGCGCTTACCGTACCGCTTGACCTGGAGCGTTGTGTGGATGCTCCGCCCGTACTGTTGACCGCAACGCCGGTGGGTGGGACGTGGACCGGTATCGGGGTGAATGGACCACCGTGGGAGTTCGACCCTGCGGTTGCCGGCCTGGGCGGGAATGTGTTGACCTACACCTACACCAACGGCGCCAACTGTGTAAGTACGGCACAATTCACTGCCACGGTGAACCCACTACCTGTGTTGAACATCGGGGGGGACATCACCCTATGCGACCAGCCGATCGCGTACCAGTTGGGCGGGGATCCGGTCGGAGGCGATTGGTCCAGCACGTGGATCCCCATCGCACCGGACGCATCCATCACCCCTGCAGGCGTGGGGTCCGATGTGCTCACGTATACCTACACCGATGCGAATGGATGTACGAACAGTGCTTCCATCCAATTGGACATCGTACCGGTGGTTGTCCCTGCTTTCGCTGGGAACGATACTTCGGTGTGTGTGAATAGCGGTGACGTTGCTTTGACAGGAACTCCTGTCGGGGGCACGTGGACGGGAGCACAGGTGGCTTTGGATGGCACGTTCAACACCTCCTTGCCAGGTACCTACACGGTCACCTATTCAGTAGGAAGTGGTACATGCCTGCTCATCGATCAAGTGACCATAGCGGTGGAGGCTCTCCCTTCGATCACCACCGGAGGTGATCTTGATGTATGTCTGGATGGCGGGATGCAGCCACTAAGCGCCACTCCTGCTGGAGGGATCTGGAGCGGTGTTGGAGTGGATGCGGTCACGGACAGCTTCGATCCCCTCGTGGCCGGACTTGGTGTGCACAACATCTCCTATGCCTACACGGACCCGATCACCGGATGTGCCAATAGCGCCGGTGTCACCGCTTCGGTGAATATGGTACCGGTTGCCTCGTTCACCCATGGACCTGTGGCCTGTTCAGGCGTGCCGATGTCCTTCACGAATACGAGTTCCGGAGCTTCATCGTCGGAATGGGACCTCGGCGATGGCACGACCCTGAACACTTCAGATGCCGTGCATAGTTACTTGAACACCGGAACGTTCACCGTGCGTTTGGTGGTGGGTACCGGTGCGGGTTGTACCGATACCATCTATTCGACCATCGCCGTACACGATGTTCCCGTGGCAGATGCGGTGCTCGATGTGGAGGTCGGTTGCGGGCCCTTGGAGGTGACCTTCGGACAAGCCTCGGTGGGCGATGGACTGACCTATGCCTGGGATATGGGTGGGCTGGGTGCTTCATTGGATACCATCCCTGCTCCATTCATTTTCCCAGTGGACCCCATGGATGCGGTCGTCTACCCGGTGAGCTTGACCGTGACCAACACCTGTGGGTCGGACACCGAGGTGGTGCCTGTCACCGTACTTCCCGCACCAACAGCGTCGTTCGGGCCCAACGTCAACCTCCATTGTGCGTACGCGGACGTTCCCTTCGGAAATGCGAGTTATGGATTGCCCGATGGCTTCCAATGGGACTTCGGTGATGGTACCACCTCCACTTCCAGTGATCCAGCGGTCATCCATGTCTATGCGGTGGACGAACCGGTGACCACCTTCTTCACCGTTACACTCATCGCGACGAACAGTTGTGGAAGCGATACGGCCCAGCAAGTGATCGGGGTCGTTCCCAACGAGGTCACAGCCTTCTTCAATACCGATCCGGTCGTGGGCTGTGGACCACTCACGGTCGATCTGACCAACTTCAGCGCAGGCGATACCGCACTCTATTGGGATCTGGGTGACGGGAATGGCAGCATCGCAGAAGACCTGAGCCACACCTTTGTGGATGCGGGCACGTATTCCATCACACTCAGTGCGTTCGGATGTGGGTTCGACACCTACACGACAGAGATCACGGTGTTGCCCTATCCGGAAGTGTCGTTCATCGCGGCGCCGCTGGACGTATGTGCCGGTGAGGAGATCACCTTCGCCAATACAACATCGGGTACCAACGGACTGCTATGGGCCTTCGGCGATGGCGCTTCCTCCACCTTGAGCGCCCCCGTACATGCCTATGGCTCCAGCGGATCATACACCGTCGTACTTACTGCCACCGATGCGCTGAGCGGTTGTCCAGCCTCTGAAAGCATGCAAGTGGTGGTGAACGCAACGCCGGTGGCAGCATTCACTGCCGACCCGGATAACGGTTGCATCGCGTTGGAGGTGCAGTTCCAGAACAACAGTACCAATGCGCAGTTCCACCAATGGGACCTGGGCGATGGGAACACCTCCGGGGCCTTCGCACCGGTCCATACGTACACCGATGCAGGTACGTACGTGGTAACGCTGGTCGCGGAGAACCTCAACGGATGCACGGATACCCTGTCCATACCCGTTGTTGCTCATCCACTGCCCACCAGTGCGTTCAGTCTCAGCCAAGAAGAGAGTTGTTACGTCCCGGTGACCATTCAGACCAGCAACACAACCACGGGTGCGGTGTCGTATACCTGGAGTTTCGGGGAAGGCACCACCTCCATCCTGAACCAGCCCTCCATCACCTACGATGCCGTGGGTACGTATGTCATCGGTCTGACCGCGACCAACCAGTATGGGTGCGAGGATCAGCACTTCGAGGCGTTCACGGTACATCCTACACCGGTGGCCGTGTTCACCGCGGACCCGATACCGGGCTGTGTGGGCTATCCCATCGCGTTCGCCAATCTATCGGTGAATGCTGATTCCTACCGATGGAACTTCGGTGATGGTGAACAAAGCACCGTGCCTGCTCCCCTCCACGTCTATGATCAGCCGGGTGACTATACCGTGTCGCTCATCGCGAATGCTTCGACCACCTGTTCCGATACGCTCGTACTGATCGATGGTGTGGTGGTGAACCCCACGCCTGTGGCAGCCTTCACTTCGGATACGCTAGTGAGTGTTCTGAATGCGGTCCGGTTCAGCAACCTCAGCACCGGTGCTGTGAGCTATGTATGGGACTTCAATGATGGTACCACGGACATGGAGGCGGACCCCATTCACGTGTTCCCGGCCGATGGTGGGACCTATGCGGTGACACTGATCGCGATCAATGCCTTCGGGTGCCCGGATACCGTACGGACCTTCGTAGGTGTGGCAGCCGACCCGCTGATCTTCGCACCCAACGCCTTCACGCCGAACACGGATGGGCGCAACGATGACTTCCTGCCCGTACTGAACGGATTCGTCGGTTGGAATTACACCTTGCTCGTTTTCGATCGCTGGGGGAAGGTCGTGTTCCAAAGCAACGACCGGGACGCAGGTTGGGATGGCCGTGTGAACGGGCGTGAGCCGGTGATCGACACCTATGTCTGGAAGGTGTTGCTGGAGCGCGATGGCGATGCCCGCGATTTCGTGGGTCACGTGTCGCTGATCGACTGAACGGTACCGATCACTTCAAGTCGAGCTTGTTGCCGCATTGGTGGCAGAACCGGGCATCGGCCAAATGGTCCGGCTGCCCGCATCGTTCGCATACCTGCTCGGTGCTCTTCCTTGATCTGCGAGCCACCTCCACACTCACGATACCCGTGGGAATGGCGATGATGGCGTAGCCAAGGATCATGATGGCCGAAGCGATGGCCTGACCTAGCGTGGTCACCGGTGCGATATCCCCATAGCCGACCGTGGTGAGCGTGACGATGGCCCAATAGATGCTCCGTGGGATGCTCGTGAACCCGGCCTCGGGGGATTCCACCACGAACATGATGGCACCGAATACCGTGACCAGTGCAAGGACCGCCAGCATGAACACGATGATCCGATGACGGCTGGCCAACAACGCCAAGAGCAACAGGCGTGCCTCCCGGACATAGTTGAACAGGTTGAGTATTCGGAACACGCGGGTCAACCGAAGTGCTCGGACCACCGCCAATGATCCCAGACCGGGCACCAGCAGGTTCAGGAAGCTGGGCAGGATGGCCAGTAGATCGATGATGCCATAGAATCCGGCGATATAGCGCATGGGCTGTGGGGAACACCAGATCCGGACGAGGTATTCCACGCTGAACAAGCACGTGATGACCCATTCGGCGCCACGCAGCCAGACACCCCATTCGGCCTCCACTTCCTCCACGCTCTCCAACAGGACCAACGCCACGCTCAGTAGGATGAGCCACAGGAGTACCACATCGAAGCGTCGACCGGCAGGCGTGTCAGAACTGAAGATGACGCGATGAACGCGGTAGCGAAGCGTGTGCCCGTGCCCTTCCTCCGTGGTCATACTCCGCGGAGATCAAGTGCCGATGTCGAAGTGCGTTCCGTCACCATCATCGATCAAGCACTGGTCCAGCTTCTGTGGAGCGTCGTGGATGGTCCTTGGGGAGATCCTTCGACTCCAACTCCTGTGCGGGTTGGGGGCCGATGGTGGGAGCGAAGCGCTCTTCTGCGAATGACCACGTGGTGCCATCCGGATGGACCACGTTGGCCCTGTTGGCGGTGACTGACCAATGGAACGCTGTGTTCGAAGTGCCACCACCCAGTTCGATCACATCGAAACCTGCTGATGTCTCATGGGTCACGTACACGCCATTGCATTCACCGCGCACCTGCACGAACACCCGTAGGGGATGTTGGTCGTTCACCAGGATGTTGCGGGTCAATATGGGATCCAAGGCGATATGGGCCCTTCCATTCACCAATCGTGCGGAGCCGAAGTCCTGGAACAGGTTCTCCGGAGCCTCAGGGGCGCTCAAGAGCACGTGGTCCCCGGCCGCGTCCTGCACCACGGTGTTCACCGTTCCGTTCCCCATCACCTTCCGAGGTACACCCGCTCCCTCGTAACAGGCCACGTAGGTGAACGCTTGGGCAGCGGCCCCGCTGGTGAAATAACCACCGGCCCTTACCGGTGCGCCGGCCGTTCCGTTCGCGTTGCTCGACGCGATACCATAGACCCCGAAATTCACTCCCGATCCGGCCACCCCTGACCCTACCAGCAAGGTGTTCGCACCTGCCCCGTTGCCCGCACCGATGACCCCGGTCCCGGATGCCACGGTGGCCGCATAACTCACCAAGCCGGTACCCGTGCCTCGGAACGCTGCGCCACTACCGTTCACCAAGTAGGTGCCAGCGATGTTGTTGCCAGTGGCTATGAGCCCGGTGCCTTGCGCTGCGGTGTTCACACCTTCAACCCCGAACGCGGTCCCGCTGGCAGCTTGCCCATATACGCCCACCGGAAAGCCCGTGGTCAAGGTATTCGTCGCAAAGCCCGCCACACCGATCCCATTGTCCGATGGTGATGCACCTTGAACGCCCCGGGCATCGCCTGTGGTGACCGTGGCGGCGAAGAGCCCTTGTACACCGATACCCAACGCAGTGCCGGCCAATGTGCCATTCACCTGGCCGATGACCGCTCGCGCATTGGTCGCAGTGGGGACCGCACCTGCGCTGGTGTTACTGATCCCTATGATGGCCAATCCGTTCACCGATGTTGCCTCGCCACGTATGGCGTTCACCGCACCCGTTGCACTCGTCTGGGCACCGTAAAGACCGAACGTCGTTGCCGTGGTCCCCGAAGTGCTTCCTTGAACACCGTAACCGGTGCTCGTGTAGCCGTTGATGGCGCGGGTACCAAGTGCACCGGTGTTGGTGGTGGTGCCGTTGGTGGTTCCCGTGGCATAGACGCTGAACACATCGTTGGTGAACGGGCCGACCCCTACGTTGTTCACGACCACCTTGCCAGCAGAGAGCACGCGCATACGCTCGTTCGCGGCTGTGCTTCCACCGGTCTTGATCACCCAATCCTGGGCATCGGTAGTGCCGATGAAGTTGGTGCCAGCAACGGTCCCGGCGTTCCCGGTGGTACTCCAGCCATCGGTGCTCATCGCAAAGCGGACCCATAGTGCACCGTCCCATTGGTAATACCCAGGTGTAACGGCATTCACGCCAGCACCTGCCGAGGCGGTATTGTAGATGAGCAATGATGTGGCAGGTGCTACCACCGGCAGGGCCACGTTGGCTGCGGTAAGCGCAAGCCGGGGAACCAGAAGCCCCCGTTTGTTATTGGCTGGCAGTGCACCAGCATCGATATCCAACAAGGCGGATGCGGCAGGGGCGGCCCCATCCGCGTTGATCGCCACATTCTGCGCCACTGTGCTCAGGGCGAAGGAACTCATCATCACTACGGAAAGGATCGGTCGTATCATGGTCATCGGGGCTTTGGGACCACCACTTCCTGCTCTACCAGACCTGACATCCGGGTGGGATAGGGGGAAGTTACACCGGGCCGGGGTCAACTCCAAATCGGTTCTTGTGGCCGCGCCTGCCTGGGCAAGGCGCACAAGTACATTTGCGTCATGATCGCAATGCAGGTGGACGGCGCATTCATAGCCGCACTCAAGGATGCCGTGCCCACGGGTGATGTTTGGACATCAACGGAACAGCGATCGGCATATGGTCACGATGAGACGGAGGACCTGAACCACCCACCGGAGGTGGTGGTAAGACCGCGGAATACCGCCGAGGTGAGTGCCGTGGTACGCTTATGCGCCGCACATCACATCCCGATCACGCCGATCGGTGGTCGTACGGGGTTGAGTGGCGGTGCCCTTGCCGTGCACGGTGGCGTGGGGCTTGCATTGGACCGTATGGATCGGATACTGGACATCGATGAGCGGAACCTGCAGGTCACAGTGGAACCCGGAGTGATCACACAGGTACTACAGGACGCCGTCGCAGCCAAAGGCCTCTACTACGCTCCTGATCCGTCCAGCAAGGGCAGTTGCACCATTGGCGGGAACCTTGCCGAGAACGCAGGAGGGCCACGCGCGGTCAAGTACGGGGTCACCCGCGACTTCGTCCTGAACCTGGAAGTCGTGCTCCCCAATGGCGAGGTGATCTGGACCGGCGCCAATACGCTGAAGAATGCCACGGGCTATGATCTCACGAGACTGATGGTGGGTAGTGAGGGGACATTGGGCATCATCACTCGCGCGGTGCTCAAACTCGTACCATTGCCCAAGCACACCCAGTTGATGCTGGTGCCCTTCCCGGATGCGGTCAAGGCCTGTGAGGCGGTAAGCGCGGTCTTCCGGGCAGGGATCACCCCAAGTGCCATGGAATTCATGGAACGTGACGCGATAGGTTGGACCATGCGCTTCACCGATGGACTTCCCACGCAGCTTTCCACCGGACCCGCAGCATATCTGCTGATCGAGGTGGATGGAGATCATTTGGAGGTGCTCATGCAGGAGTGCGAGACCATCCTCGGTGTGGTGGAGGCTCATGGTGCAGGTGAGGTGCTCTTTGCGAGCTCGAGTTCAGAGAAGGATGCGCTATGGCGATTGCGCAGGAGTGTGCCGGTGAGCGTGAAGGCCCACAGCGTCTACAAGGAAGAGGATACCGTGGTCCCCCGGTTCGAACTACCCAAACTGTTGCAAGGGGTGAAGGAGATCGGTGCCCGGCATGGATTCTCGTCGGTGTGTTATGGGCACGCGGGCGATGGCAACCTCCACGTCAACATCATCAAAGGCGACCTCTCGGACCACTACTGGGAACACGAATTGACCCACGCCATCCGGGAGATCTTCCAATTGACGGTCTCCTTGGGGGGCACGCTCAGCGGCGAACATGGTATCGGCCTTGTTCAACGGGAATACATGGATATCGCCTTCAACCCGGCCCAGCTCGCTGTGATGCGCGCGATCAAGGACGCCATCGACCCTTTGGGGATCATGAACCCGGGTAAGGTGTTTCCCGACTGAAAGGCCCTTGAAGGTCAGTTGCTGCCGTCCAAGGCAGCGATGACATCCCGCATGCTCTTGAACAGGTTCATTCCTGTTGGAACGTCCATGGGCGCCACACGGGCCAGTTGGCTCCCGGTCACCCAGAAGCTCACCCGTTCATCCGGGATCATGGCGCGCAGCTTCAAGAGGTAGGCAGGCACATCCGCCGGGGCCGGATTGGCCATCAGTACGGTGATGAAGACCAGCGGACCACCATGCAGTGCAGCCACTTGACGTAGATCCTCCATGGGAACACTCTGGCCGAGGTAGATGGTCCGCTCACCCTTGTTGCGGATCACGTGGTTCAGATACAAGAGACCCAACTCGTGGATCTCATCAGCAGGCAAGTACAGCACGTGGGTGGTGCGCTTGGTGGCCGATGCCGGTGCCAAGGCATGCGTGGCCACGATGAGTTCGTGGCGGATGATGTTGCTCACGAAGTGCTCTTGTGCTGGACAGATGGCATTGGTCTGCCACAGCACGCCGATGTTCTCGAGCAGAGGTACGTACACTTCTTCGACCAACGCTCGGAACCCATGGCGGTCGCCATAGGCCTTGGAGGTGCGCATGAACAACAACTCGTCGAAGGCGAGCATGGCCATCTTCAAGGTGTTCAGCACATCCCCGCCCGTGCCTTGCTGGCCTGCAAGCTCCTGGACCTTCAACTCCCGTTCTTCCAGGCTCATGGCTGCGATGACCGAGATCTTCAGGCCATGCTGGTTCAGGAAGCTAACGTTCAGGATCGTCTTGAGCTGTTCGAGTCCATAGAAGCGGATGTTGGTGTCGCTGCGTTCCGGCTCCAATAACCCGTAACGCTTCTCCCACATCCGGATGGTATGGGCCTTCACGCCGGAGAACTCCTCCAGGTCGCGTATCTGAAAATGCGTGAGGAACGGTCCCATGTGCTCGGACGAAAGTAAACCTCTTTTTGAAGCAGGTCGATGCAGTGTAACGCAATGATGTACAGAGTGTTCACCAGGAGAAGAAAAAGAAGGGCCGCCCCCTTAGGAGCGGCCCCTCACAGGATGATGAATGGGCTTATCGAACCACTTGCACAGGAATGGAACGGCTGGTACCCTTGCCCTGGATGGACACCAGGTAGCTGCCATTGTGCAGGTCGCTCACATCCACTGCCACACGGCTCTCACCGGCAGCGATGCTGCGGCTGGCCAGGTTGCGGACCTCGCGGCCGGTCATATCCATGATCCGGATCTCAGCCTGCGCGTTCTCCGTGCTGTTCAGGTCGATGAAGAGCATGTCATTCGCAGGATTCGGGAAGGCGGTCAGGCTGCTGATGAAGCTGGACTCTTCGATCCCCGTGGCGAGGTCGAGCGGCAACATGGCGCCACCGCTGGGCAAAGCAACCCAGATACCGAAACCGGGACCATTGCTATTATTCGCGGGTGCAAGGAAGCCGGAAGCGACAGCCACGAGTGCGGCATCCTCCAAGCCCAAGGCAGCGAGGGGTGCATCATAGGCCACCACGGGGGTACCATCGGGCAATTGCACTTCCAAGGTCAGGTCAACAGCAGGTACTTCCAAGTAGTCGGCGCTGAATTCACCGAAGCTGAAGGGAGGCACCACCACGGCACCACCGAGCACGGCGGTCTCTGCCACTTGCACGGTGGGTGCATCGGTGCTGCCATGCAGGACCAGGATGTCCACGTTGCCTGCGGTGGCAGCAGCCTCACGACCGGGGGCGAAGATGTCCAGGCCGAACGCAGGAGCGGGGTTGTAGCCGGTGGCGCTCACGATACCGTTCGCCACGACCACGTAGGTCTCCCCATCGGTCAGGTTCAAGGTGGTGGTCAGGCTTGGAATGATGTCCTGCGGTCCGGCGCTCGTGCCGGGTGCGATACCGATCTCCAGGTCCACACCTGCGGGCAGGTCGATGAACGGGGTGGAGGTGCGGAATGCGAAGTCGTTCACTGCAGGTTCATCACCACCGTTGATGTAGATGTCAACCACTGCAGCGGCCGCATCGGCACTGTTATGGATGATCTGCACGCGCGCGCTGGGCTCGGTGGCCAAGGGCAGCTCTACCAAGGGACCACCGCTTGGCAGGGCCACCCAGATACCGAAAGCAGGACCGTTGCTATTGTTGGCAGGAGCCAAGAAGCCGGAGGCCACGGCTACGAGCGCTGCGTCAGCCAGGCCCAAAGTGGCGAGGGGTGCATCGTAAGCGACCACCGGGGTACCATCGGGCAACTGCACCTCAAGGGTCAGGTCCACGGCAGGCACTTCCAAATAATCCGCGCTGAACTCACCGAAGCTGAACGGGGGCACCACCACGGCGCCACCGAGTACTGCGGTCTCTGCCACTTGCACGGTAGGGGCATCAGTGCTGCCGTGAAGCACGAGGATGTCCGTATTGCCGGATACGCTGGAAGCCTCACGCCCGGGGGCGAAGATGTCCAGACCGAAAGCAGGGGCAGGGTTGTATCCGCTTGGGCTCACGATACCGTTGGCCACGACCACGTAGGTCTCACCATCTTCCAAGTTGACGGTGGTGTTCAGTGCAGCGATGATGTCCTCAGGACCGGTGCTGGTGCCAGGGGCGATACCGATCTCCAGGTCAACACCTGCGGGCAGGTCGATGAAGGGGGTTGCGGTGCGGAAGGCGAAGTCGTTCACAGCGGGCTCGTCACCTCCATTGATGTAGATGTCGACCACGGCAGCGGCCGCATCGGCACTGTTGTGGATGATCTGCACACGTGCGCTAGGCTCGGTGGCCAAGGGAAGTTGTACCAGGGGACCGCCGCTAGGCAGGGCCACCCAGACACCGAAGCCAGGACCATTGCTATTGTTGGCAGGGGCCAGGAAGCCGGAGGCCACAGCGACGATCGCAGCGTCGGCCAAGCCCAAGGTGGCGAGCGGTGCGTCGTAGGCTACCACGGGGGTGCCATCGGGCAGTTGCACTTCCAAGGTCAGGTCCACGGCAGGTACTTCGAGGTAGTCCGCGCTGAACTCACCGAAGCTGAAGGGAGGCACCACCACGGCGCCACCGAGCACGGCGGTCTCTGCTACTTGAACAGTCGGGGCATCGGTGCTGCCGTGCAGGACCAGGATGTCCACGTTGCCGGCGACAGCAGAAGCCTCACGTCCCGGGGCGAACACGTCAAGGCCGAAAGCAGGGGCAGGTGAGTACCCTACTGGGCTCACGATGCCATTGGCCACCAGCACGTAGGTCTCGCCATCAGCCAGGTTGTAGGTGAAGGTGAGGCCAGGGATGATGTCCTGGGGGCCCGCGCTGGTGCCCGGTGCGATACCGATCTCCAAGTCCACACCTGCCGGCAGGTCGATGTAGGGAGTTGCGGTGCGGAAGGCGAAATCATCAATGGCTGGCTCGGCACCACCATTGATGTAAACGTCCACCACAGCGGCAGCCGCATCGGCGCAGTTGTGGATGACTTGTACGCGGGCTTGTGACCAGGCCGTGGCGCTGGCCAACGAGCCTGCCGCAAGAAGGGCAAAGGAGAGTCGGTTGTGGGTCATGAGTCTGTTGATTTTGTGTTGGACAACACGCTATCAACAGAGGCCTCCCTTCTTTGTTCAGACCTTTCGACAGAACATTAAACAAACCTGACACCTCGATGACAATCGCCTTAGCGAACGATGGTCACATGGCCATGGAGTTCATAAGGCTCCTTCTTGATGGCGTCGAACATATATGCCCGGAACCCATAGACCCCATTGGGAACGGCCTTACCGTTGGAGGTACCATCCCATCCGGTATCGAATGGTCCAGGGGCTTGCCAGATCACTCCACCCCAGCGATCGAAGATGGCCAGGTCATAAGTGGCCAGGTCCACCACGTTCACAGCAGGGTGCCAGAGGTCATTGTATCCGTCCCCGTTGGGGCTGAAGGCGTTGGAGGTGTAGAACACGTAGTCCTGCGGCTTGAGGTATGCGATGATGGTATCGGTGGTCCACCACTGTGCCGTCAATTGTCGTTGGGTACTATCCGCGGGTAGATAGTCCGTGTTCTTCACGAACCAGTGCAGGAAATCGTAGTACATGTTCGGGCCTACCGTGAAGTCCAGGTCCACACCTTCGGGAACGGTGATCAGTGTAGGGAAGGAGGTGTAGGTGTTCCCACCGATGGTGATACTGGCGCTGTTCCTGGGTTCCACATCCAAGAGGATCTCATAGCGTGTAGGTGGAACGAAATGCGCTACCACACTATCCGCGCTGAGGAAGTCGACCGTGACCAAGGAGTCCGTCAGGCTGGGTAGTACGGCGTTGGTGCTGAACACCTCCCAATGACTGAAGATCCAGCCTTCTGCTGGTAATGGCGCCAGCGTGGTATTGATGCCCCCGTAGTAGAGGCCGCTGAACGGATAGGTCTCCGGTGCAATGGAGTTGATCTGGATGGTCCCGCTCATGGGGGGATCCACATTGAAGACCACTGGGAAAGGACCTTCCAGGTCGTAGCAATCGACCATCCCGTCCTGAACTTGCACACACCGCTCTTCGATGAAGTTGCGCAGCACCAGGACGTTCGCTTCCCACTGTGCCATGGAGCCTCCCCACCGCGCTACTTGACCGGGCATTTCCGGCCGGATCAGCGCGACCAAGCTGTCCAGGAAGGGCAACATATGGTCACAGCTGAACAAGGTGTTACCGAGATCGATGTAGCGGTTCACGTAATAATCATGGACCATCTCGTTCTCGGTGATGAGCTTCTGAAGGATGACCGTGTGTCCTTGTCCTCCAGGGTCCCCTAGTTCCTCCGCATTGCAGGGGTCGGCGGTGGGTGTTTGATCCGGAATGCCGGTGAAATTGGTATAGTGACCGAAGGTGGCATCCATATCCCATAACAGGTAGCGCCACTTCTTCTTGTCGCCATCGGGGTTACGTCCACGCCACCATGCGGTGTTCCAGTTCAACCAGTCCGCACAGACCGTATAACTGTTCAGGCAGAAATAGTCGACCAGGCTCTGCCAGTTGTATTGTTCATCGACATAGGCGAACGCGGTGGGGTCGCCCATGTTGTTGCTGTTGATGTAGGTGCGCAATGCATCCCAGTCCGCTTGGGCTTGCCCGCCGCCATATTCGGACCAGGTCCCGCCCCAGGTCTTAAGCATCTGGATGTTGAACTTGTCCTGATCGTAATAGTAGTTCGTGAAGTCATGGTCATCGACCTTTTCACGCACATCATAGACCCCCCAGTATTGACCGTTCACATACAGTACGGCAGGTTCGTAGCTCCGCTCGTCCACCGCCAGACCACCGGTCTGGCTCAGTGCCTGAACGTAGGCATCGCGAATGTGCGCTGGTTGACCTGGCCCGAAATTGAAGTTATCGCCTGCAGAAGCCTTGATGATCAAGCGCTGGTACTTCTCGCGGTCCTTGGTGCGGAACACCGGGTAGCGAATGGCGTCGTTGTAACCGGTCTGATCGCGCGCGATGTAGTCGAAGCCCCGCTGCGCATAGGCCCAACTATCCTGACCATGTTCGTTGAATTCACCGACCGCTTCATCGCGCAGTACCCCGTCGGGTCCGAAGTACTCCATGTGTCCGAAGGGTTGGATACCACCATTCCCTCCCAGTAGATCATCCAACTGGCTACCGGCGATACTGATCACCGCAACCGTATGGTCGTTATTGATGAAGTAGGAGTTGGTGGTGGTGAAGCTGGGAGGGGTGCCGGCCGGCCCGAAAGCAACAGCTCGTACCACCGTGGTAGTGTTCACGTTCACAGGCCCCGCGTAGAGTGTCGAAGCGGCAGTGGGCTCGGAACCATCCAAGGTATAGCGGATGGTGGCGCCTGCCACCGCGGTCATGGTTATCGACTGGCTGCCTGCGTAGAAGCCCGCTGCGGGTGAGAGGTTGGGTGGTGCCGCATAGCTGGCGGATGCACCCGTGTTCGATGCCCCCGGGGTGGGGTTGGTGAACAAGCTCCATGCAGCGGCGCCATCCGTGGTGCGTCCACGGGAGTGACCCAATTGGGTGCGCTGTCCAAGGACGAACTCGAAGTCATCGACTTCGGTGCCCGCAGCGTTGCTCAGTAACACATGATCCTCGTCCGTTTGGTTCAGGTTGAAGCTCGTGTGTATGGTGGCACCTACCACGATGTCGCGCTTGCTGCAAATGAACACGCGGTAACCATTCGCGGGGATGGTGGTTCCGACGGGAACCTGCCACTTCAACGGATTGCCGGCGCGGTTGCTCACCCACCATCCGCTGATGTCCACTGCTGCGGCACCACCATTGTACAGTTCGAACCAGTCCTCGAACTCCCCGTAGTTGTCCGCGTAATCGTTCAGGTTCGAGGCGCACACCTCGTTCACCACCACTTGGGCGCCAAGGTGACCAGGGCCGGCCACGATAACAGGAAGCAAGAGCGTTCGGAGGACGGTTCGGAGCGGGCGCATGGTGTTCACAGGTCCGGAAAGATAGTGCGTTGGATCACAGGGCCTTTCATCCAGCGATCGACGTTCGCAAGCCTTCTCTTGGGAGGCTGACGTAACGTTATGTTCACAAGACGATCAAGGAACGCTTTCCGGCGCCTGAGGTTCGTACGACGAACGGCGGCCGTTGAAAGGGCCGCCGTTCGCAGAGGAGTGGATTATCGACTTCGACCTACTTGGCCGCTTCGACCTTGTATCCGGAACCGATATGGGTATCGAGGAACTTTTCCATGGCCGCATAGAACTCGAAGCGGTTCTCCTCATTGCGGAACCCGTGGCCTTCGTCGTCCTTCACCATGTAATCCACGGTGACCCCCAGCTTCTTGAGGGCTTCCACCATCTGGTCGCTCTCGTCCTTCACTACGCGCGGGTCATTGGCACCTTGCGCGATGAACAGTGGAGCCTTGATCCGGTCCGCATGCAGGGCTGGTGAAGCGGCAGCGAGTAGCAGACTATCCTTCTCAGGATGTCCGACCTGCTCATACAACACCTCGCGCCAGGGTCCCCAATACGGGGGGATGGTGCGTTGGAACGTGAAGAGGTTGCTCACTCCTACGTAATCGATGCCGCAAGCATACAGGTCCGGAGTGAAGGCCAGGCCGGCCAAGGTGGCGTAACCGCCGTAGCTGCCTCCATAGATCGCCACGCGCTTGGGATCGGCAATTCCTTCGGCTTTCAGCCACTCCACACCATCGGTCACGTCGTCCTGCATGGTCTTACCCCATTGCTTGAAGCTCTTCATCCAGAACTCACGGCCATAGCCCGTGCTGCCCCGGAAGTTCACCTGCAACACGGCATAACCCCGGTTGGCCAGGAATTGCGCCTCCGGATCGTATCCCCACTGGTCGCGGGCCCACGGTCCGCCATGGACCATCATGACCACGGGAAGCGCTTTCTCACCACGGCCTTTCGGCAAGGTCAAGTATCCATGGATGGTCAGCCCGTCACGGCTCTTGTAGGAGATGGGCTTCATCTCCGCCATGTCGTTCTCGTTCAACCAAGGGTAGAGGGTAGCGAGTTCTTCCACCTTATCCGCCGTGGCGTCGTAGGAGTAGTATTTGCCCGGCATCCGGTCGTTGCCCACCCACACGATGAACTTGCTTTCGGTGTCATCCTCGCCATAGATCCAGGTCTCATAACCAGGGAACTTGGCTTCCATCTTCGAATACATGGCCTTGGTCATGTCATCGAGGAAGTGGCGCTCGCTCTTTGCCCCGGTCCAAGTGACCATGGTCAGCACCTTGCGCTTGCGACTGTAGTCCAAGCCGTCCACGTCATTGTCCGCATTGGCGAACAATTCCTTCGCCTCCTTGCCGGTGGTCATGTCGTACTCCACGATCGCGCTCTTGTCGCGGCCATTGAGGTTGCTGCTGGCGTACAGGTTCTTGTTGTCGAAGGTGAAGAACAACGGACTGAAGTTGTCCTTGAAATCGGTACGCATGAACTCGGTGAAGGGCTCCTTGTCACTGGCGCGGTGGTAGTACACGCTGGTCACCCCCTCGGTGCGGGTTGCGATGCGGATCACACCGTTGTGGTCGGTCATCCAACTCTCATAGTTCTCCTTGTTGTCATACAACGACTTGGCCTCACCCGTTTCCACGTTGATCAGGTAAGGGTCGAAGATGCCGGGGTCACGCTGGTTCATCTGCACCATGATGTGCTTCTCCATGCCCGGGATATTATGCAGGTCGTCCAAGGTGCCGGCTCGCACCCCTTTGATGGGGGTCAGGGGCTTGGCATCGGCGCCGTTGATGCCCACACTGAAGACGATGAAATTCTCATCCCCGTTGATGTCGCGGCTGTACACGATGCGGTCGCCCTTCCAGAAGTAGCCGCCGATGTCGCGCACGGTGTCCTGGGTGACCTGGGTCGCAGTGGGCTCGCCGATCTTCTGGACGAAGATGTTCATCCGGTTGTTCCATGGTGCACGGTAACTCACGTACTGGCCATCCGGGCTGATGCGGAAGCCTGCCTTCTCCGGATTCTTGAAGAAGTCCTTCATGGCCAAGGTGGGAGGGGGAGTTGCCGGAGCTTCGGACTCCTTGGGCGGTTCTCCGCTTCCGCATGCGGTGAGCAGACTGATGCCTGCGATGAGCGCGGTGGTGTACAGCGGTCGTTGGTTCATGTGCTGGAACGTTTGTTCGGTTGGGAATTCCATGCAAAGGTCCACGTTGGATCGATCCGGTGGTCCACTGATCCATGGACGGTTGCCGGTTGGGATGGACCGTTGGACGCTTACCGCCTGAAACGGTACACCCACACCTTGTGGTCGGCCTCCACGGAATCCACCCGGCCATAGATGGCGCGGAGTTCCCGGTATCGGTTCCGCTCAGGGTCCACCAGTTCCGATCCAGCGTCGATGAGCAAGGCCACCGGAAGGGTATCGGTCGGAGCGGAGGTTACCGCTGCATCGGACCGCCACTCAAGGGCATTCGCGTATGCCATGTGTTCGGAGGTGGGTTGCTGCAAGGACCGGATATCCTTGGTGGCCAGGTAGGTGAGCCAATACCATCGAGGGACCACTTCCACCGAACAAGACCCTTCACACCAGGCTTCCTCCACTTGGACCACACGACCGGGATGTGGACCGGTGACGTTCCATGGGGTGAAGGTGGCCAGCATGCCAAGCCCGGCGAAGGCCATTACCGCGGTCCGTATCCGTTCCGAGGGAAGGATGATCGGCATGGAGAAGGCCACCGCCAATGCGAACCCGGGCGCAGCGTACACCAGGTACCGGTCCAGGAAGATGGGGATGCTGAAACTGACGGCGAACATGCCGACTAGCGGAACAAAGGCCCAGATAAGGGCCATTCGGAGTCCGAAGCTGCGCAACCGGTCCCGGAAGGAGGCAATGACGATGACCACCAGGAAGCCCACTGCCAACACGGGCGCATTGCTCCATCGCCAGATCATGTTGTAGAGTTCCTCCGGCACAGGAGCTTCCAACCAAGTGCCTTGGCCCACGCTCTGCGTCATCCGCTCAATGAATATGATGCAGTAGGGCAGGAACCAGCATAGGGTCATCGCGGCACCGAAAGCGAAGCCCCGCCGCAGGTGGCGCATCTCGGGAAGCAAAAGCACCATCACGCCCTGAAGGCCCACCACCAGCCAGCCGAAGAAGTGGGTGTACACCAGGACCACGTTCAGCATGGACAGGTGCAGCATGAGCTTCACACCTTGTTCCGGGCGTTGTATGGCGCGTGTGAGCAGCCACATGCCGGTGGTGGTGAGCAGGGTGAACAGGGCATAGGCGCGAACCTCATGTGCGAAGCCATAATGGTGGTTGCTGCATGTGAACAGGATGGCGGCGAGAACAGCCACACGGCGATCCCCGGACCGATGGGCCAACAAGAAAAGCGGCCAAACGACCAAGGAACTGGCCACGGCCGATGGAACACGAAGCCAACCGGCCTCGAAGGGCACGATCCAACTCCAAACCTTGATCAAGAAGAAGTACAGCGGCGGGTTGTTCTCCGAGCGGAACATGGCCCAGAGCTCGGTGAGCGGGCGCTGGGACCAGAACACCGTGAACGGCTCGTCATGGGCCAACTCCGCAGCACCGGTCCAAGCCAGCTTCAGGGCGAGGTTGAGGGCCACCAGTCCCAGGACCAGCAGCCGGTCGGTGCGTGTGAGCGGCATGGCACGAAGCTATCCTTCCCCGGTGAAGGAGCGATGCATCACATGGTGGGTGCCGATGCCGGGGATCTCGAACGGTGCACCGTGGATCCGAAGCCCCATCCGGAGATAGAATGGCACCGCGATCGCCCGAGCATTGCACCACAACCGATCGCCACCGCGTTCCTCGATCTCGGCAAAGGCAGTTCGCATCAGTGACTTGCCCGCTCCGGTCCCCTGGTGGTCCGGATGGGTGGCCATGCCCCGCAAGCGATATGGGCGTTCAGCCGGAAGTTCGGGATGCGCCTCAGGACTGAACGATCCCACAGCGATGCAGGCGTCGCCAGTGAAGGTGCCGACATGGAACCCGCCATCCACCAGATCGCTTTCGAAATGACAGTCCGCCAAGGCACCTCCGGGACGTAGCACCAAGAGGCGCAACGGGTAGGTGGCTTCCAAAGGGATCAAGCGTGCTATGAGCATCGGTTCAGCGGAGGTGGTCGTATAGCGCGGCGGCCACGAAGGCATTGCCACCGGAAGCATCCTCAGGTACCAACAGGTCCAGGTCGGGGCCATTGATCGGGGAGATCCTCAGGGTGTCGAACGCCCCCCCTTCCAAGGTGCGAATGGACGCGATCGTACCCCGTTCCCAGTTCACCACTTCTTGGGGGAACGGTAGGCTCAATTGCCCGAACAAAGCAGGACGCTCCGTGATGCGCAGACCGTTCGGTATCGCTGAAGCGCTTCGTGGTGGAAGGAAGAGTACCGCGAACACCCCCCAGATCGCTGCGGCACCAAGGGTCCAACGTCCTACGCGCCACGCCTGGTCCCGCAAGGGTGTCACCAAGCGTAGTAGCAGCGTGATGCCCAGGCCAATGATCAGCGCGGTGCACCCAGCGAAGCAGAGCCGCACCAACCGCGGCCATGCTCCGCTGACCAGTATACCCGGTTCTCGG
>ERZ795056.1739-NODE-1739-length-25126-cov-5.374975_pt1 | contig 25126 bp, 17 predicted proteins | sample MGYA00375140_ERZ795056 | MGnify/ENA primary metagenome ERZ795056 (study PRJEB30185, sample SAMN05720227) | activated sludge metagenome | isolation source: Anaerobic digester | place: USA | collected 2015-03-09 ... | reverse complement strand
TATTATTTTTTACACAACCAAATGTCCTCATTGTAAAGATCTTTTACCGGAAGTATCAGCTTTTCATAAAGAAAAAAATAAATCTTTTGATATTGTAGCAGTATCAATTGATGCAAACAAGAACGATTGGTTTGAGTACATTAATTCAAATAAATTTGAATGGCTGAATTTAATAGACATTGATAGTTGGGGAGGGAAAACGGCAGCAGCTTACTACCTATATGCTACACCCACAATGTTTTTGTTGGATGAAGGTAAGATTATCGCCAAACCGATTACTATTGCTGAGTTGAAAAATGCCTTTAAATAAAATAAAGAAAAAAGAATAGTATTACTCCCGGTATTAGTGATGAATCAAAAAATCGAAAACCGAAAAATTATGGGCTGATGGATAAAAATTCTTGATGATGTGGAAGCTATGACAGTCGTTAGAAAATTTAGTGCAGCCTGCTTCTTTTCTGGAGATAAGCATACAAAGATTTGTCGTAAGTTATTGATGTATCAATTAAATTGTACTCAATACCTGTGTTTAAACATCCTTCTTTAATTTTTCTTAGGAATTGATTTAACGATTCCTGGTAAGACTTTTGAATTTGTCTCGGTTGTGTAGTCATCTCTTCGGCTGTTTCCATGTCGATAAAAATAGAATCACGGTCAAAAGCAAAATTCAGTTCAAGCGGGTCTAAAATATGAAATACAATTACTTCATTTTTTTTGAACCGGAAATGTTTAAGAGCACTAAGTACTTTATCAGGTTCATCAAAGAAATCGGAAATAATTATAACCAAACCTCTTCTTTTAATAGATTCCGCTATACCCGATAAACAATTTGCTGTTTCGGTTTTTCCTGCCGGCTCTACCGAATTAAGAGCAAACAATATCTCTTTCAAATAACTATTTGAAGCCTTAGGAGTAAGTGTTTTATTAATTTGTTCGGAATAAAGAGTCAGCCCTACAGCATCTTTTTGTTTTATCATTAAGTAACTTAAACTGGCAACAAGGTAAGAAGCATATTCAAGTTTCGAAATATTTCCTTTGGAAGAATATGACATTGACTTACTTGTATCAAGAAGTATATTACACTTTAAATTTGTTTCTTCTTCATATTGCTTAACAAAAAAACGGTCTGTTTTACCGTAAACTTTCCAATCAATATCCTTCGGTGCATCACCCGGCATATAAGGTCTGTGCTGGCTGAATTCAATACTGAAACCGTGATAGGGGCTGCGGTGCAAACCCAAAAGAAATCCCTCCACAATCAATCTCGCTTTTAATTCGAGCGAAGAGATTTTTGATATAACGGAGGGGTCTAAATATTTTTTGTAATCGTTCGGACTAATACTCATGAAACGGGTTATTTATTTTCGAGTGCCAGTTTTTTTGCAAGTATATCTTCGGGTGATAGACCCATAAAGTCAAGTTCATCCTGCGCTGATTTTGCAAGTTCGTGTTCAGGAAATTCCTTTATAAATTTTTTATATGCTTTTGTAGCTTCATCGAAGTTTCTGAATTCATTAGCGTAAATAAATCCGATCATAAAAAGTGAAGTAGGTGCTTCTTTACTTTGGGGATACTTTTCAAAGACCAGATTGAAATTCTCAATCGCAAGTTCGAATGATTCTTCTTTTGATAGTTTCGATACAACCTGACCTTGATATAATCTGCCAAGTTCGTAAGCTGCTGTTGGGGCAAGTTCGCTGTCTTCATGCTTCTCTAAAATCTCTTTATAAAGCAAAACCGCTTCATCTGCTTTGCTGTTTTTAATACTTTCAGAAGCCTGTTCCATCAATTCTTTATCACTCTTACCGCATCCGGCTAATATAAAAACTGCTAAAAGCGGAAATAAATACTTTTTCATGATTCCTCGAAAAATTAAAATAATTACGGGCTAAAACTATCAAATTAAAGCTACTCTAACAAATCAAATCAAACTGCACTAAAACAGATTAAAACCCAATATTTCCGGAAACACCCAGCCCTTTCATTCAAGGGAATTGTACACAATCAATTTAATTGATATTTTTATAACCGTAAAAATAAATACCGGAGTATCACATGAAAACCTTTGCTTTATTTTCGTCAATCCTTCTGTTTTGCATGATGGAATTGAATTCGCAGTCGATTAAATTAATCGATAAAATGGGGATAGAAGTATCAAAAACAAGCAGGGAGTTTTCATTTACAAATAAAAGATTCGGACAGTATTATGGGGAAACTAACTCACAGTTTACTAATGGATGGCAGGGGTGGACGCTAAAAGAACAAAGAGTTTTTAATGATTACGGAATTCGCCTCAACGGCGAATTAATTAAAAGGGAGAAGGCTTTAACTACTGTATTTCCTCATAAGCTAACCAGAAAATATTCCGAAGGTTATGAAGAAACTTTATTCTTTCCGGATGATATTGACGGCGTATTCATTTCAATCAAAAATCTACCGGGTAGTTTTTCTTTTGTTTTATCTGGTTTGGCAGGTTCTGAACATGAACCGGGTAATGATATTGTTTCTGTTGAAATTGATGATATTCTCTCCGGTTCAACACTCTTTATTCAATCTTCAAGAAATATTAAATCCTCAAGTTTTTCGGGCAGAGAACTTAAATTGGATTTCTCAGAAGGTAGTGATGAAGTACTAATTTTGGTTTGTATAGAAAGCAGCATTAAGCGGGTTGAAGAGATATTCGATAACTATTTCCATTTGTTAACTCAAAAGGAAGAAAGAATTGAATTACTTCTTCAACAGTGTAATGTGGAAACTAATGATGATGAGTTTAATATTGCTTTTTTATGGTCGGTTGCATCAATTGATGCATTAGTAACAGAGCAGGAGATGAAAGGAATTTTTGCCGGATTGCCCTGGTTCAATAATTATTGGGGAAGGGACACATTTATTTCGTTACCGGGAGCGACATTTGTAATTGGAAACTTCAGTGATGCAAGAGAAATACTCCTTTCATTCGCTAAAGAACAGGATACTATTGAAAGCAGTAAATATTTTGGAAGAATACCCAACAGGGTTACTTTATCTGAAAAGATTTATAATACAACCGATGGTACGCCCTGGTTTGTAATCCAATCTTATAATTATTTCAAGTATTCCGGTGATGCAGAATTCATTAAGATTATTTATCCGGCGATAAAACTTGCACTTGAAGGGGCGCTAAAAAACTATGTCGACGATTTCGGATTTTTAACTCATGAAGATGCCGAGACATGGATGGATGCAAAAGGTCCGAAGGGAGCTTGGTCACCTCGTGATAACCGTGCAAACGATATTCAGGCTTTATGGTATTTGCAATTGAAATCCACCTCGGAGATAGCTTCTTATCTTAAAGATGAAGCAACTTACGAACAAGCAAAAGGAATCATGAACAAGATAGAAAGCAATTTTCCGAACTTGTTCATAGACCCGGAACAAATAATTATTTATGACAGATTACATCCGGATGGGACAGGGGATAAATCAATTCGTCCGAATCTTTTCTTTCCACTAAACGTTCCGGAATTGATTCCATCTTTTAAAACAAGAATCGAAATACTTGCTAATGCAATGCAGCAGATAGTATATCCATACGGAGTTCTTTCACTCAGTTTTAATGATGATAATTTTCATCCTTACCATGAATATCAACCATACTATGTAAAGGATGCTGCGTATCATAACGGGATTATCTGGACGTGGAATACAGGACCCGTTGTTCAAAATTTATGTGAATTCGGACTACAGGAGAAAGCATGGATTTTAACTTCCGAACTGACATCTCAAATATTGACCCGCGGTGCAGTTGGTACTCTATCAGAATTAACCGATGCACTGCCTCACCCCGGAAGTAGTGATGTTAAATTGAGCGGTACTTTTACACAGGCATGGAGTTTAGCTGAATATGTAAGAAATGTTTATCAAGATTATCTTGGAGTAAAACCGGACGCACCGAATAATACACTGTACTTATTACCCGCTTTGCCGGAGAGAATTGCAAAAGTAAAATTCAAACAAAAAGTCGGAGAGAATTTGTTAAAAGTGGAATACAACTTCGGTAACGATTTTTATGAAGTATTAATTACCCCGGAAAAATTAGGAAGCAGTCTTGATATAGCTGTTAGTCTAATTAATAAAGCCAATGCAAATTACTTACTAAAAACAGATATAGAAAAGGGAGAAAATTTAATAATTAAAATTCCGGTCAATTCAACTATAAAAGAGGAACTTGAAGTAATCAGAAACGGGAAAATAGTTGATGTATCAAGCCAGATTTATATTGACCCGGTAGAAAACCAGGAATTGTACAGAAAGGTGAATTTTGCCACACCTTATTTAAGACCGGGTTTGAAGTCGTTAAAAGGTCCCGACTACTATTTATTGAAACATGAAGAGATTAAAAGAGTCTCAAATAAAGCAAAGACTTTAATCTTCAAAAAGGATGAAGTGAAAGATGAGTTTTATCAATACCCGGCAAACAAAAACTTTGCAGACGGTATTTTGGATTTGCGTGAGTTTGTCTTAAAAGAAGATGATGTAAACTATTATTTTGAGTTAAAATTCAGAAATCTTGTAAACCCCGGATGGCATATTGAATACGGGTATCAATTGACTTTGACGTCTATTTGTATTCAAAATAATTCAAATGAAAAACTGAACAAAAAAGTAGGAGCTAACTCAAATTATAACTTACCGGAAGAATTTGCATTTAACACTCAAATACTTGTCGGAGGTGGTTTTGAAATCAAGAATGCTTATGATGTTACTGTTGCAACTTACATTCCAAAAGAGACAGATGTTTCCAATTCGCTTGGTAATGTTGCAGATAGATCAATATCCTTTTCTATTCCGAAACACTTTCTCGGAGAAATCAAATCTGATTCCCGCATTGCCGTTTTAGTTGGTGCACAGGACGATCACGGTGGAGCAGGAATAGGCGAATTCAGAGAAGTTTCATCCGAGCCAACAGAATGGACGGGTGGTGGAAAATCTGATCCGGCTGAACATAATGTATATGATTGGCTTTTCATTAAATAGCAGTGTGTAGTTTAAAATGATTCGGGAAAGAAATCAAAATCGTTACTTTTATTTCTTTCCCCACTTTAATACTTCTGCTTTCACCTTAATAATACCTTCTTTAATCATATCCAGTTCTTTTGCAGCACCAAGGGATAAATCTATTTTCCTTTTTGATTTTTTATGTGTCCTATCATTAATTTTTACAATAATCTGCTTATTATTTGAAATATTTGTCAGACGTAATATAGTTCCGAAAGGGTAATCATAGTGAGCGGCAGAAATTCCGTTCATATCGAAAATTTCTCCGCTTGCAGTTTTCTTCTTATTGAATTTTTTCCCGTAATAAGATGCTGATATTTCAACTGTTTCAAGTATCTCGTAATCCCTAAAAAACTCAAGGGCATCGGCAGTTTTATTGAAATCGGGAAAGACTTCTTCTTGCTGAATTATTTCAATAGGAATTTCAGTGTAACGTAAAACCGAGTTACACGAAAAGAGAATCATTATCGGAAGCAGAAATATCAATGAATAGATTGAAACACCGAATGTTTTATGAATCCTTTTGGAACAGCTCTCTTTGCTACAGTATAAATCTTGTCTTTTTATCTTGTACTTTCTTTTTTTACACCGGAAAAATAAAATTTTTGAATGGTAATCCAAAAACTTATTTTTGTACAGTGTATAAATCATTCTTAGTATGGAAATAATTAATAAGACGTTATCGGAATATCTTTACACATTTCTACATAATGTCTCTGTAGAAATTGAAAAGAAAAACATTGACCGGACCTTTACCAGTTTTGCATTTCAATTGGAAGTAGAATGCTGCTCACTGCGTTTAATCGATAGACAGAGTAAGTGTAGTAAAGTGTTTTATTTTGCCGGGAGCGGAAAGTCTGAATCCTTTATTGCTTTTAATTCAATTTTTTCGATTTCCGAAAAAGGTGAAGCACGATTCTCAACAACAGAAGAAAGAGTTAATTCGTTTTTCGATAAACTTATAGATAACCATGGATGTTTTCCCGGAGTATCAATTCCGTTATTCCTCGGCGCCGCTCAATTTGAATATAACGGTAACAATCTGTTATGGAATGATTACAACGACTCTGAGTGGTTTATTCCCAAATACCTTGTCATAAAAAAGGGAGATGAAAACTTTATAATAATTAATTCAGTCTTTGCTAAAGGAGATTCTGTTTCTGATTCTGTAAATAGAGAAATGGAAGAACTGAAAAGAAATGTTTTTGATGAAGACGGTTTAATATCTCCAGAAAGTAATACCGCAAGGATACTGGATACAAAAATAGCAGCAGATAAAGATGAAAAAATTGCTCTTGAAAAAAGAGAATGGTTGTTAAATGTCGAAAAGGTAATAGAACTGATTCAAGAGGGGAGAATAAGTAAGGTAGTATTATCCAGAAAAAAAATACTCAACCTTAAAAGTGAAGTCGAACTTAAAACGGTTTTTGAGAAACTTTATAATTCAAAAAATAATTGTAATAAATTCTTGTACAAATCCGGGGATTCCATATTCATAGGCTGCTCACCCGAAAGACTATTCAGTATCAAGAAAAACATTTTAATAACGGAAGCAGTTGCCGGTTCTACTAAAAGAGGTTTGTCAATCGAAGAGGATGAAAGATTATCATCAATACTTTTATCATCGTTAAAAGAAAAAGAAGAACATCAATATGTAGTGGATTATCTTTTAAAGAGACTAAAAAAACATTGTAACGGGATAGAATACGCAGATAAAGTAAGAGTAAAAAAAACGGAACAGTTGCAGCATTTATGGTTACCGATTCAGTGCACACTTAAAGACGGTTTTTCTTTATTTGCGCTATTCAATGATTTATTTCCCACACCGGCTGTTTGTGGAATTCCGAAAGAAGATGCTTACAAAACTATATCCGTGTTGGAAGATTATCAAAGAGGATTGTTCACCGGTATTATCGGTTGGTTCAATAAAAGCGAAGCCGATATTGCAGTAGGAATCCGTTCTGCTTTAATTAAAGGAAATAAGTGTCATCTCTTTGCTGGATGCGGTATTGTAGCTGCTTCCAATCCGGATGCAGAATACAATGAAACAGAATTAAAAATGAAAACAATTTTATCGATACTAAAAGATGAAAATTAACCGTAATACAGTTTGGTGCGAATTATTTGTAAATTCTCTTGTGAAGTATGGAGTTACACATGTTATTATTTCTCCCGGTTCGCGGAGTACTCCATTAACCCTTGCTTTTGCGAAAAATAAAAAGATAAAAAAATACGTTTTGGTAGATGAGAGGCAGGCGGGCTTTTTTGCACTTGGAATCGCTAAATCATTGAATGCCCCGGTAGTTTTAGTCTCTACTTCAGGTACTGCTGTTGGAGAGTATTTCCCGGCTGTCATCGAAGCTTATTATCAAAGAACTCCTTTAATTATCTGTACGGCAGACCGTCCGCCCGAGCTGCATAATTGCGGTGCTAATCAAACAATCAATCAAGAGAACATTTTTAGAAATAATATTTCATGGCATTCTGATTTAGGTTTACCTTCGTTAAGTTTGAAAAGGCTTAAACAATTAATCCAAATAACCAGGCAGGCAGTTGATAATTCTATTGTAAATAATCGCGGTCCGGTTCATTTGAATTTTCCATTTGATAAACCTTTTGAGCCTAATTCCTTTACTGATGAAATTGATGAAATAACTTATGAAAAGATTTTAAAACTTCATAAAACTACTGATACTATTAAGATACATAAGAAAACGATTAATGCTGAAATAATTACTGCAATTTCAATTAAGATTTGTAAAACTGAGAAAGGTTTAATCGTGACAGGTCCAATAGAACATAATAATGAATTCGGTTCTCTTTTGGATTTGCTGTCCGGGATTACAGGTTATCCTATTGTTGCCGATGGTTGTTCACAAATCCGGTTTGGTAATTTCTCCTCAAAAGTAATAACAACCTATGATTCATTTTTACGAGATGAGGAAATAAGAAATGACTTAAAACCGGGAATCATTCTTCATTTTGGTAGAACTACTACTTCAAAAGTATTGGATGAGTTTGAAGGAACTATTGAATGTGAAAAATACGTAGTTAATGAATACGGTGATGTTTTTGATACGGGAAAAAACGCGAAAGCAATAATAAACGAATCCCCTGTTTTGTTCATTTCAAAGTTGATAAAGGTATTAAATAAAAATAAAATCAATAGAAATAGGAGCAGCTACCCGGGTAAGTTTTTTAATCTTGAAAACAAGTTCAATAGCGGGAAAAGGATTCAGCTAAAGAATGAAAAAAATATTAATTCAATAGCGTTGATTGATTCTTGTATCAGATTATTACCAGCCGGAAGTAATATCTTTTTATCGAATAGCATGCCTGTTAGGGATTTCGATTCGTTTTCAGGAATCTCACAAAAACAATTCAAAATATATTTTAACCGGGGTGCCAGCGGAATAGATGGAATAATCGCATCGGCAATCGGAGTATCAGCTTCTCAAAATAAACCGACTTTATTGTTAATCGGAGACCTTGCTTTTCAACACGATTTGAGCAGTCTATTACTCTCTCAGTTTGTAAACTCGCCATTAATTATCGTGTTAATAAACAATAATGGGGGAGGAATTTTTTGCAACTTACCGATTTCAAAATATGGTAAGTTGTTCAAAGAGTATTTCGTTACACCGCAGAATAGAGATTTTGCTTCATTAATTAAAGGATTCGGTATAAAGTATTACCAAACTATTTCTGTTGATGAATTTGAGAAAAGACTAATGGGAAGTCTAAAGAAAAACGAAGTTTCAGTAATAGAAATAAAGGTTGATGAAAATGAATCCATCAACCTTAGGAAAAAGATTAGAGCAGGTATTTAAAGAATCGCTTCTAACTATACCTTGATAAAAATCTTTTTAGCGTAAAGAATCCACATCAAACCGAGCCAAATTATCACATAAGTTAAAGCCCATGCAAGCGATGCATTTATCGGGCTGAAGTATGGTGTAAAGAATGTTTGATATAGGTAGGTCTTTAAAGCGATTTCATTACCGTCTGCACCGGTTACCATTATTAATGTCATTAATCTACCGATAATCCCTGATAGAAAGAAAACAGTAATTGCATTTAACCCGTAAACGACAAAAGGTTTAGTCCACCATTTAATTCCTTTTACATCAATAAACCAGTAACAGAAAGCAAAAAAGTGGAGAGCCAAACCTGTAGTATAAACAACATACGAACTCGTCCAGATATTTTTGTTCAAAGGGAACCACATATCCCAGATAATTCCTAATAAAATACCAACGTTACCGAAAATGAACATCCAAACTACTTTAGTTGTGCTATCGTTTTTTGTTCTAAGCCAGTGTCCGAGCATAATTCCTGCAATGGCAGATGAAATTGCCGGTAAAGTAGAAAGAATACCTTCGGGGTCCCATACGCCTGTGAATTTCCACAGATGTCCGCTCAACAAAAGATTGTCGATAAAAGCAGCTAAGTTAGTTGTCGGTTCAAGATTCGGATACCCCACACCGGGTACAGGGATTAAAGTCATTAATCCCCAATACAATAACAAAAGTCCGCTGCCGATATAAGCCTGCCATTTAATATTGAATTTAAGAAAAATGATTGATGAAAAGAGATAAACAACAGCAATTCTTTGTAACACTCCCGGAATTCTTATCGTCGAAAAATCGAAATAAGGGAATCCGTGTAGAATTAATCCGAGAGCAAACAGAGTTAAACTTCTTCTGAATATCTGAAACACTAATTTGGTTTGATTATCACCCCGTTCTTTTCTTTTAGTTAAAGAAAGGGTAATTGCAACACCGACTATAAATAAGAAAAAAGGGAAAATAAGGTCTGTTGGTGTACAACCATGCCATTTAGCGTGTCCGAGAGCAGGGTAAATATTACCCCATGAACCGGGATTGTTGACGAGGATCATTCCGGCAATTGTAATCCCCCTAAAAACATCTAATGAGACTAACCGTTCTTTGGTTTCCATAACAACTCTAAAAAGTGATTTAATATTCAACAGTAAATTAATTGATTCCGATTTCTTTTCAAAACCTTGCTGAAATTTACCTCATTCTTTACGTTACCGTGATGAGAATCTAAACAATTTTTCGCCATTTCTCAATTAATGGCTTTTACAATAGTAACGCAAACTATATCTTTGTACCAATAATTCTATTATTTCTATGAAAATTAAAATATTCAGTAAATTAAGCCAGAAGCTGATACTGATTCTTTCCGGTTTATTGTTGATAAATCTTAGCATTTATACATATATAACAATATCCAGGCTGGATGAAGACTTAAGAATGGCATGTGCTCAAAATGCTTACAATATCAGTGATATTGTAAAAAAATCCGCCCGTTATAGCATGTTGTTAAATAGGAATGAGGACTTGCATGAAATTATTAAAACTGTGGGGACTGAAGAAGGGGTAGATAGGATTAGAGTTTTCAACAAATTCGGTGATGTTGCATACTCGTCGGATTCACTTGAAATAGGTACTAAAGTAGACGTTAATTCGGAAGCATGCAATATGTGTCATTCCAAACCTGAACTGCCTGCAAATCTTCCGTGGCAGCAAATGATACGTTATTTCAAAAATTCTAAAGGTGAAAAAGTTCTCGGGTTAATTAATCCGATTAAGAATGAACCCGATTGCTATACTTCCGACTGTCATTATCACGAACCGGATAAAGAAATTTTAGGTGTTCTTGATATTGTGATGACTACTGAAAAAACCGACAAGATAGTTGAAGCTAATATAAAAGGGATTTTCACAAATGTTGTAATTATTACTCTTTTAATAGCTCTTTCAATCGGGATTCTAATAGCTTTGTTGGTGCACAAACCGATGAAAGAGATAACAAAAGGGATAAACCAATTAAGCGAAGGAAATCTTGATTACAAGATAAATATAACATCAAATGATGAATTGGGGCAGATGGCTGGCAGGTTTAACGACATGGCGGAAAAACTTGATAAAGCATATAATGAAATTAAAGAATGGTCCGAAACGCTTAACATAAAAGTTGAAGAGAAGAACGAAGAGTTAAAGAAAATCTACTCTCAAATAGTTCAAATTGAAAAACTTGCTTCGCTCGGTAAATTATCTGCCACAGTTGCTCATGAACTTAATAATCCTCTCGAAGGAATTTTAACATACAGCAAACTGATTCATAAAATTATAAGCAGAAACAACGATGAAGGGGAATACGACAAAGTATTGAAGTTTTTGAATTTGATTTCGGACGAATCGTCCCGTTGCGGGAAAATTGTAAAAGACCTTTTACTCTTTTCACATAAAGATATGGGTGAGTTCAAATTAAGTGACCTTTCAGAAATTATTGAAAAAAGCCTTTCATTGATTAATCACCATATAGAAATAAACAAGATTAAACTTGTTAAAAATTATCCTTCAGACTCTTTAAATCTTGTTTGTGATCCGCAAAAGATAGAGCAGGCTTTTATCTCTGTATTGATAAACGCAATTGAATCAATGAATGAAGGGGGAACGTTAACCCTTAACGTTACAAAGGATGATAGAAATATCATTATTAGGATTACAGACGAAGGAAAGGGAATTGCAGAAAAGGAACTGCCGAATATTTTCGAACCTTTTTATACTACTAAAGATAATCACAAAGGGACAGGACTTGGGTTATCAGTTACTTATGGAATAATTCAACAGCACAAAGGGGAAATTTCTGTTGAAGAAACTTCAATTAAAGGAACAACATTTACAATTATACTTCCAATTAAAATTTAACCGGGTTATTTATGAGTTATAAAGCAAATATATTAGTTGTTGATGATGAAGAAATCGTGAGAGAGTCTCTCCAGCATTGGTTCCAGGAAGAAGGCTATTCAGTTGATGCAATGGAGGATGCTGAATCCGCACTTAAAGTTTTTGAAAAAGAGAAATACGACCTCCTTTTGGTTGATATGAAAATGCCGGGGATGAGCGGGCTTGAACTTCTTTCAAAAATTAAAGAAATAGATGACGAAGTAATTTTCATTTTAATTACTGCTTTTGCTTCCGTTCCAACTGCTATAAAAGCACTTAAAGAAGGAGCATTCGATTATATTACAAAACCGATTGACCCGGAAGAACTTTCTCATATTGTTGATAAAGCAATAAACCAGCAGCAGCTAAGAAAAGAAAACATACAGCTTAAATCAAGTTTAGATGAAATTATCAGACCTGAGAATTTGATAGGCGAAAGTCCGCAAATGAAAAAGATTTTCTCCTTAATTAATACTGTATCTCCTACCGATACTACTGTTATGATTAGAGGTGAAAGCGGTACAGGAAAAGAGTTGGTAGCGAAAGCAATTCATATTAACAGCAACAGAAGGTATTTCCCTATTGTTACAGTGAACTGCGGTGCATTAGCAGAATCACTTCTTGAGAGTGAATTGTTCGGGCATGAAAAAGGTGCCTTTACAGGTGCTCATTACAAGCGTAAAGGCAAATTTGAAATGGCAAACGGAGGAACAATTTTTCTTGATGAAATCGGAACTATTTCGCAGAAGATGCAAATAGAATTGCTGCGTGTAATCGAATCAAAGCAGTTTTTCAGGGTCGGTGGTAATGAAAATGTTAAAAGCGATTTTAGAGTTATTGCGGCTACAAACGAGAATCTCGAAGACCTCGTTAAACAAGGAAAGTTCAGGGAAGACCTTTATTATCGGCTAAATGTCTTTTCTATTCTTATTCCGCCGCTGCGGGAAAGGACAGAAGATATCCCGATTCTTGCATACTATTTCTTAAAGAAGTTGACTGCCTCCATGAATAAAAAAATCGTTGATTTCAATAAAGATGCACTTGACTTCCTGCTTAAATATAATTGGCCCGGTAACGTAAGAGAGCTTGAAAACGCGGTAGAAAGAGCGGTTGTGGTATGTAAGGAAGACAAAATAAAAGTTGACGACCTTCCGTTCCATATAAGCAGCAGCATTTACTTTGACAGCGATGATAAAAGTATGGCAGCCGTTGAAAAGAAACATATCTCGCTTATCCTTTATGAAAACAACTGGAATATTTCGAGGAGTGCTGAAATTCTCGGGATCGATAGAGTAACTCTTTATAACAAAATTAATAAATACGGGCTGGAAAGAAGTTCCAAATAGTGTTAATCCGGAGAGCTAACATTGTATGAGTGTGCAAGTGTCTATATTTAATAATAAGCCGGCTGTTTTTTGTTCATTCTGTTTCTTTATTCTTAAATGGTAAAGATTTTTCTTGCACCTATCCAGTTTTCAAATACGAGACTTCTAAAAAAAATTGTTGAAAAACTGCAGGAAGTTTTTCCGGGTAATGTTGAAATAATTGAACTACCGATTGACGTTGAATCCGTCCGCTCGGTTGAAAGAAATCAATACTACTCTACAAAAATTTTAGCGCAAGCAATACAACATACTAATCGATACGACGGTAAAATACTTATACTTGTAGACTTTGACATTTATGTTCCGGTTTTCACTTTTCTTTACGGTGAAGCCCAGTTGAATGGGAAACATTCAATTGTGTCCCTTTGTCGTTTACATGAAGAGTTTTATTCCGGAGTAACTGACGATGAGCTTTTATTAATTCGTGCAATGAAAGAAATATATCACGAACTTGGGCATAATTTCGGTTTGATTCATTGCAGAAATTGGGATTGTGTAATGCATCAATCCGCCATAATTGAAGAAGTGGATATTAAAGGAGATTTTTATTGCAGCGAGTGTATGGAAAAAGTAAATCATATTTTGCATTAATTCAAATGGATTGTAATTAGAATTTATTGAGAGGTTAAGATGAAAAGAAATTATTTGGTTTTAATCCTGTTGTACTTATTTGTTAATACTAATTTTGGGCAGCAAGAAAAACTTGTTATTACACCGGAGATAACAGCACATGAGTTACTATCGCATATCTCATTTCTTGCCTCGGATGAATTGAAAGGAAGAATGACCGGAACAGATGAAATATTATTAGCCGCCGAATATATCAAGTCGGAGTTTATTAAGTATGGATTAAAACCGGTATTCGATAAAAGCTTTTTCCAGGAATTTCAATTTATTGCAGGGATTGAACTCGGAAACAATAATTCACTTAAATTCATTACCAAAGAAGAAGAAATAAACCCCGCTCTAAAATCGGATTTCATACCGGTCTCATTTTCTGGGGAAACGCAAATAAAAGGAAAAATTGTTTTTGCTGGTTATGGAATAAGTTCAACGAAAGTTAATTACGATGATTATAGAGACATTGATGTAACGGATAAAATTGTTGTTATACTACGCAATCATCCTGAAAATAATAATCCCCAATCAAAGTTTAATGAATATTCAAGTCTTCGTTACAAAGCATCAACTGCAAAAGAGAAGGGAGCTGCTGGAGTAATATTTGTAAATGGTTACGAGTTTGAAAACGATAACCTTGTTCAATTAAAATATGATAAAGCTCCGATAGTAAAAGATTTTGCTGCTCTTCATATCAAAAGGGAGTTTATAGAAAAAATATTTTCAGCGGCAGGATTATCATTTAAAGAAGTGCAGAAACTGATTGCTGATTCACTCAAACCTGCTTCAATTGAATTAGATGTTGAAACTGAAATAGAAACAGAGATAAAAGAGATTCAAAAAGTATGCAGAAATGTCGCCGGTTTACTCATCGGGAATGACCCAATTTTAAAGGACGAATATCTCGTAATCGGTGCGCATTATGACCACCTCGGAATGGGTGAAGCCGGTTCTTTATTCAGAGGTGAAGAACCACAAGTTCATAATGGGGCAGATGATAATGCTTCGGGAACTGCGGGAGTACTTGAATTAGCTCAAAAATTCGGTTCGATAAATTCGGAATTTAAAAGAAGTATAATTTTCATTGCTTTTTCCGGGGAAGAACTTGGATTACTCGGTTCAAACTATTTCGTGAACCATTCTCCAATTCCAACAGAAAAAATGATTGCTATGTTCAATATGGATATGATTGGAAGATTGAATGAAGAAAAGAGTTTAATTGTGTATGGAACAGGGACTTCTTCGATCTGGAAAGAAGAACTTGAGAAGAATAATCAATCAGGGTTTAAATTAACATTTAATGATGAAGGTTTCGGACCGAGTGATCATTCTTCATTTTACGGAAAGAACATTCCCGTACTATTTTTCTTTACCGGGGTTCATTCCGATTACCATCGTCCAACAGATGATGTTGAATTTATAAATTCCGATGGACAAAAAGATGTTGTAAGGTTTATTTACCAATTAGCAAAAAATGTAGCAACAAGTGAAAGTAAACCAAATTACATTTCTGTTCCGAGAAAGGAAATGGAATCAACAAGGGCTTGGCGGGTTTATGTTGGTACTGTTCCCGATTTCGCATCTACTTCAGATGGATTTAAAATTTCCGGAGTTAATGATGGAAGTCCTGCTGCTTCGGGAGGAATGAAAGCGGGAGATATAATCAACAGCTTTGCCGGGAAAGCAATAAACAATATTTACGATTATGTTTATGCTTTACAGGATTGTTCACCTGGCGATGAAGTTGATGTAATTGTTACAAGAAACGGGAAAAAATTATCCTTAAAGGTAAAATTGGGGATGAGATAAGTAAAAATTGCTCTTTTCTTTTTGACAGGTAATAAAAGTTTGTTAATTTTGCCAATCAAATTCTAACAACTGCCGAAGTGGCGGAATTGGTAGACGCGCTGGACTCAAAATCCAGTGGGGATCACACCTCGTGCCGGTTCGAGTCCGGCCTTCGGTACAAAAGCTGAACTGATTATAGTTCGGCTTTTTTATTTTAAATAATTAAATCGAAATAGTACAGCTAAACCGGGTATAATTTGAAAATAAATTCCTTTCATAACCCGGCTTATTCTTTCCCCTTTGAAAAATTTTCTTTATCTTTACGACAAAAATTGAAGTAGTCTTATGAAAAATATTATTCTCCTTTTTTTATTTATCTTTTGCACAACTATTATCCCGCAAGAAGGAAAGAATATGAGCAAATATGAATCTATATTAGCAGAAGTCAAACAGAAATTCGCCCCGGATAAAAGGGTAGCTTTGTTTGATGTATCAACAGAAATTGAAAATGAAAAAGTAATTTTAACTGGTGAAACAAATCTCCCGGATGCAAAAAATGAATTGTTATCAAAACTTACCGAGTCGAAAATAGTGTATGAAGACAGAATAATTCTTCTTCCTGCCGGAGACTTGAAAGATAAAGTAACCGGCGTTATTAATCTTTCGGTTGCCAACATAAGAAGTAAACCGGATCATGCTGCAGAAATGCTTACGCAATCGCTTCTCGGAACAGTTGTGAATGTCTTCAAAAAAAATGGAGGTTGGTATTATATTCAAACACCGGATAATTATCTTGGTTGGGTTGATGATGATGGTGTTGAATTAATGACAAAACCTGAATCGCAGCAGTGGAAAGATTCTCAGAAAATAATTTATAAAAGTGTTTACGGCTTTGCGTATTCTTTACCGGATGAAAATTCTCAAACTGTTTCCGATATCGTTGTCGGCAATATTATTAAAGTGATTGGTGATGAAGACAGTTTTTACAAAGTTTCATTTCCTGATAAAAGAACGGCGTACATAAAAAAGAACGAAGCAGAAGATTTTAACATGTGGGTTAATTCAGTTACACCGGTAGCAGAAAACATCCTAAAAACTGCTCATATATTTATGGGAGTTCCGTATTTGTGGGGTGGTACGTCAGCAAAGAGCATGGATTGCAGCGGCTTCACAAAAACAGTATATTTTCTGAACGGACTTGTTCTTCAAAGAGATGCTTCTCAACAAGTTTACACTGGTGAGTTTGTTTCCGAAGAAGTTGATTTGAAAAAATTCCAACCGTGCGATCTCCTCTTCTTTGGTAGAAAAGCTACTGATTCTACTAAAGAAAGAGTAACACACGTTGCTATTTATATTGGAGATGGTGAGTTTATTCATGCCGCCGGTAGGGTTAAAATCAATAGTCTTGACCCTTCAAGAGATAATTACAGCGCATACCGTTATAATAGTTTTATCCGTGCAAAAAGAGTTTTAACATCCGTAGGAAAAAACGGGATAGAAAAAATTACTCAGAATATTTATTACAAGTGAGGAAAACAATGGAACAAAACAGAAGAGATTTTTTAAAAACTTCCGGGGTGTTAGTCGGGTCGGCTATGCTCGGAGGGTACTCAAACAAATTATTTGCTAATACAAATCCGGGAAACATGAAAGCATCAAAAATGAAATTATCGTTCAAACCTTATTCGTTAGAATTGAGACACGCATTCACACTTGCAACTAGTTCAAGAACTACAACTCCTGTTATGCTTACTGAAATTGAGTATGATGGAATTATCGGCTACGGGGAAGCATCTATGCCCCCATATTTAGGTGAATCACAGGATAGCGCAGCCAAGTTTTTAGCTAAAGTGGATTTATCGCAGTTCGATTCTCCTTTTGAACTTGAAAAAATACTCGATTACGTTGATTCAATTGCTCCCGGTAACCCGGCTGCAAAAGCTTCGGTTGATATTGCTTTACATGATATTGTCGGTAAACTTTTAAACCAACCATGGTATAATATCTGGGGATTTGATAAAACCAAAACTCCGAATACTTCATTTACTATCGGAATTGATACGCCCGAGGTTGTGCGACAAAAAGTTAAGGAAGCAGCAGAGTATAAAATTCTAAAGATAAAACTGGGACGCGATACAGATAAAGAAATGGTTGAAACAATCCGTTCTGTTACCGATGTTCCTCTTTGTGTAGATGTAAACCAGGGATGGAAAGATAAGCATTTTGCTCTGGACATGATTCACTGGCTTAAAACACAGAATACTGTTTTTATTGAACAAGCTATGCCGAAAGAAAACATTGATGATAATGCATGGCTTACAGAGAATAGCCCGTTGCCGACTATCGGTGATGAAGCTGTTCAGCGGCTTCCTGATGTTATGAAAGCGCACGGAGTTTATTCGGGAATTAATATCAAACTGATGAAAAGTACAGGGATGAGAGAAGCATATAAAATGCTTATCCTTGCCCGCGCTCTTGGAATGAAAGTTATGCTTGGTTGTATGACAGAGACTTCTTGTGCAATATCTGCAGCTTCGCACCTTTCGCCTATGGTAGACTGGGCAGACCTTGACGGTGCTTTATTGATAAGTAATGATATTTATGATGGTACAAAAGTTATTGATGGTAAGGTAACACTGTCCGATAAACCCGGGATTGGTATTACTAAAATTTAATCTCATAATTAAAATAAATCCCTTTTTAGGGATTTATTTTTTTTATTTCTTTGTTGTTTTGTATAAAGTGGAGATTTAACAAGATGGCAAAGAAATTTAAGTCGAATAATCCCGAAACAACAAGGATGTTCAAGAACAATTTTTTAGAGTTTTTCTCGAAAGTACATCCTTCTGTACCGGTTGTAATATATGTGCCGGTTATTTCGATTTTACTTTATTGTTCCGTTGTAAAAGGAGAACTTACGTTTTTATCAACTCTTTTTTATATCTTTTTTGGTATGTTTGTATGGACAATAACAGAATATTTATTGCACCGGTTTGTTTTTCATTTTGAACCTAATTCTGAAATAGGAAAGAGATTGCATTTTATTTTTCATGGAGTTCATCACGATTATCCGAATGACCCTTTAAGATTGGTTATGCCTCCGGCTGTTAGTATTCCGTTAGCTTTGATGTTTTATTTTGTTTTTCTCTATTTCCTGGGTAGCAGTAATAATTATCCTTTTTTTGCCGGCTTTTTAATCGGTTATCTCTTTTATGATATGACTCATTATGCTGTTCACCACTCAAAAATTAGAAACAGTTTTTTCTTGAAGTTGAAAAAACATCACTTAAAGCATCATTATCAAAATCCGGATATGGGCTATGGAGTAAGTTCTGTTATGTGGGATAAACTAATCGGAACGGATTTTTCCGAAAAAGAAACCGGGAAACAACTTGTTGACGAAAGTAACTAATGAGTTTAATTAAAGAGTTTAATAGGGTTTTCTTGCTTGTATCCTTGCTCGTTTTAACCGGCTGCGATGCAGGTAACGGGAAGGAGATTTTTATTAGGATAAACCAGGTTGGTTTTTTACCGGGGGATCTTAAAACCGGGGTTGTTTTTTCAAATATTAACTTAACCGGTCAGAACATAAAGGTTATAAATGTTGATAATAAATCTGTTGTATTAAAGGAAACAATAAAAGCAGATGTAGGGAGGTGGGGGAAGTATAAACATCATTATAATATCGATTTTTCTGAGCTAAAAGAAACCGGTTCCTATTTTATTGAAATTGGTAATGCGAAATCTTTCCGTTTTCTGATTGGTGAGAAGATTTATAATCCTGTCGTCGATTCGATTATGCAGTTCTTCAAAGCACAACGTTGCGGACCGACAAACCCGATTCTGCATGATGTTTGTCATTTATACGATTCACCGGTGCTGATAGGTGATACAACTATTAAAAGTGTTGATGTTACCGGTGGATGGCACGATGCAGGCGATTATATTAAATTTCTGAATACTTCGGCTTTAACAACTTATTTGTTGTTGTTCAGTTATCAATTTGATAAAGAAAAATTCGGTTTTGATTCGGATAATGATGGTGTGCCGGATGTTCTTTTAGAAGCACGTGTTGGAATAGATTGGTTACATCGTTGTAACTATTCAAAATATTCTTTAATTAATCAAGTAGGGGATATGCGTGATCATGAAGTCGGTTGGCGTTTACCCGAAAACGATCCACTGAAATATGAGCGTCCTGCTTATACAGGGATAGGAAAAAATCAAGTCGGATTGTTTACCGCTGTAATGGCACTCGCCGCAAAAATTTGGAAAGAAAAATTCTATGACGATGAATATTCGCAAAAATGTCTTGATGCTGCTAAGAATATCTACTCGGTTAGGAATACAGTTCCTGATCTTGACACAAATCCTTCAAAAATGTACCAGGACAAAAATTTTTGGGGCAAACTTGCTTTAGGTGCAATTGAATTATATAATACTACCGGTGCACCAGCTTATTTAAGGGATGCTAAAATTTATGGCGATTCTGCAAAACCCGATTTTTGGTGGAGCTGGGACGATATAAACGGCTTGGTTTATTATAGGCTTTCGCAAAAAGTGACGAGATTTAAAGACTCGCTGAAAAAAAACTTGATTCTTTTTAACGATAACAAGAGTAAAAATATTTTCGGAGAAGCTACGATTACAAGTTGGGGCTCAACAAATACATTTCTCGGTGTTGCATTAAAATCAATACTCTGGAAAGATTTGACTGGCAGCGACGAATTTGACTCTTTACTTTTTTTTCAAAGAGATCATATTTTAGGAAAAAATCCCTGGGGTATATCGTTTATTAATGGTGTGGGTACAGACTACCCCAGAAATTTACATTCTCAAATTGCTCATTTCAATAACGGGCGGTTACCGGGAGCTGTTTCTGCCGGACCAGCACCGAAATCCGTTTTGGATAATTATGAAATAAAAAGGAGTAATTTGGAGTATAATAAGTTTAATTCAGATAGTGTTTTATATTTTGACGATAAAGCAGATTATATAACTAACGAGCCGACAATTGTTACAAATGCTACCGCATTGTTTGTTTTCGGGTTTTTTAGGGATTGACGAAGTTGTATCATACTAAGGCATGTTTTCTCTTATTCTCAATATGGTACGTCTTCTTTTCAATCATATCCGTTTTTAAGTATAATTGTAACGTTTTTAAGGCATAATAATTGATTAATATCAATAGTATAAAAAAAGTGATGTGTTATGAAAAAGAAAATTAATTTAATACAAACCGGGATTACGCTTGTAGATAAAGCATGGGGTGGATTCTATCGCGGAGGCTCATATTTGTTATTGGGACAAAGGAAAACCGGTAAAACATTAATGGGTTTGCAGTTCGCTCTCGAAAGCGCAAGGAACAGGGAGGTTTGTCTTTATTTTACAAGCATGAGACCGAAAGATTTGATGATTCACGCTGCTTCAATCGACTTTGATCTTCAGACATATATGAATCAAAACCTTATTATTGTTGTTAGAGTTGCTCCTCCGGCAGACTTATACGATGTTGGTAACCCGGATAATTTTCTTGTAGAATATCTTAATGATATAGTTACAGTGGTTGAACAATACCAGCCCAGCAGGCTTGTGTTCGATGAGTTGACTTACTTTGTGGGATTTGACAACATAAACCTGCTTCAGCAGACATTCCTAAATACTGTGGAAAAGATTGAAGATAAAAACATAACAAGTCTTTTTATACTTGCAGAACCGGCTACATCAGTTGCACAGATGATAGTTGATTCGATAGTTCAGTATTCTACCGCTGTCATTTACTTGCAGAAAAAAGATTCTGAAGAATCCGGTAACCCGGGCGGAAGAGCCACGATTACACCAAATATCGGACATACAGAAGGGCAATTCGTAAGCGATTACTTCATCGAGCCGTATAAAGGGATAACTTTTGCGTACGATAATCAACCGAAAATTCAAACAGCTCCTAAAATAGATGCAGATGTCCAGGCAAGGTTGAAAGAAATTTCACAAGCAAAAAAACTTACTCCTTCAAGTTCAAGTCCTGGGAAAAAATATAAACCATTAACAAACGTTGACATTGTACCTGAAAAGTTCTCGTTTACAAATCTTTACGAAGTTAGCGAGTTTAAATTAATCTTGAATAACCAGATTGCCTTATATAAAAGTACGGGACAACCATTTGTTTTATTATCCTTAAAACTTGATCCAGAGGCTGAAAAACAAAAAATTCTTACTATTAACCAACTCCAGAATACTATCAGATTATCAACGGATAAAAAGGATAAAATATGTATTGTGGAGCATAGTATTCTTATACTAATGAGCAAAGCTGATGATAAAGCAGTGAATGTACTCGTGTCAAAGTTAAAAAGTAATCTACCGTACACAGACCCGGCTTACCTGGACGTTGTAATGCAGTACATATACTCTTATGCTTATCATGTTGATGAAAATGTTCAGAATGCAGATTTTATCTTTAATGAACTTTTAGAGGATGAGACACGGTAATGATACCGTTCAAAACAAATATTTTTCCGTTTTTCCTTTTTATACTTCTTGGAATTCAAACCTTTATGTTTTCGCAGAATAATGCGGAATCATTCAAAACAGAAGCCTTAAAACAGATGAAAGTAGGCAGGTACGGAGAAGCAATTGATCTTATCAACAAGTTCATAACAGCAAAGCCTACAGTTGCCGAAGGTTACAATATTCGCGGATTAAGTTATGAAAAGCGTAACCAGCTTGAACTTGCAGTCTATGATTTTAGAAATGCACGTAAATTAGCTCCCAATGATAAAGAAATAAATGATAATCTTGCGCGCGCTACAAAAACATGGTACGATCAGCTTTACCAAAAGATTGATGGGCATAGACGCGAAATTGCTATAGATCCTTCAAGACCGGTAAACTATCTTGAAATAGGAAAATGTTATAAGAATTTGGGGCAATGGGCGGTTGCCGAAGAATGGTATGACGAATATATAAAAAGAGAAGAACCTTCATCAGATGAAGTTATCAGGTACAGCGAAATCCTTGCTAAAAATAATCATATTGAAAAAGGAGAAAAGATACTCAAAAAGTACGTCGAGAAGTTTCCTGACGATCATAGGCTTTGGAGCCGTTACGGATATTTTACATTATGGCTCGGAAAAATTAAAATTGCAATAGAAGCTTTTGAAAAAGCACTTGATATCAGACCTTTCTTTTTAGAAGCTCAGGATGGATTGAATATTGCTCTCGGTAAAAGTTATACTTATACAGTCAACGATACTTCGTACTGGAAGCAAGCCCAAAAAGGGACGCCTGAATATGCAATAGATAAGTATTACAGGATGCTTAAAAAGAATCCATCGGATGATGATACAAGATTTTTATTGATTGCCGAACTGCAAAAAGCAAATCGTTTTGAAGAAGCTGACCAACAGTTGATGCTGTTACGCGAAAAGTACCAGGGTGAGGATAAGTGGAATACTCTTTATTTTGCCAACCAGGAATTAAAGGATAGCGTTTATAATGCTAAAATAGCTGAACTACTAATCGAATATGAAAAGAATCCTAATGACAAAAAAATAATACTTCAGCTAAGCGATTATTATTCAAATCTACAGCTCTTTGAAGAAGGGATGGGGCTATTTGAGAAGTATCTTGCTAATAATCCAAACGATGATGATACCGAGTTTCGTTACAAGTATGCCCAAGTTTCAAGCTGGAACAGAGATTTTGTAACTGCATTTGACCAGGCAGAGTATATTCTCGACAAATCTCCATCGAATCTGAAATACCAATTACTATATTCACAGTTATCCGTATGGACGGGACAAAGATTTGATGAAGCAAGAAGCTATTTAACGAATATATTAAATAGTGAACCGAACAATTTTGAAGCTGTTTTGTCGATGGGATTACTTGAATTACAGCAGCGGAATTATGATGAAGCTCAAAAGTATTGCGACATCTCAAAGACGATTGACCCGGATAATCTTGATATTGCTACTCTCCAGTCAAGAATTGATTTTGAAAGATTAAGAGCAGAAGAAGAAAGAATATTTCTAACATTACAAGAAGGGAGAGTAATTGCAGCCGGTGGTGATTGCGAAGGCTCTTTATATAAGTACGAAGAATTTTTATCAAAAACAGAACCTAACAGACAGATAAAAAGGGAGTACGCTCAAATACTTGTTTGTGCAAAACATTTTGATGCAGCACTTGGCGTCTACAATGAACTGCTTGAGCAAGAATATGATATTGATATTGATGTCGATAAAGCGAAGTTGTACTACTACATGGGAGATTCAGTATCTGCATTAACCGAGTTTTCGAGACTGGCTTTAGAGAAACCGGATGATTTTAATATCCAGCTTTTATTAGGTGATTCATACTTAAAAATGAGGGAATACTCGAAAGCTCAGGACGTTTATGAGGCTCTGGAAGAAAAAACTACAGATTCAACGGAATTAAGTTTGTTGAAAATGAGAATGGGGTGGTTACCAATAACCGGGTTCAAAGGATTCATAAAAAACTTCCCGAGTTATATTATTCTTTCTCCCGATGCAAGTTACTATGAAGATAACTATGATCTTGTAGTAAACAGATATGGTTTGAGAGCAGAATTCGGAGCCTTCAGTTTTATGTCGCTTGGTGCTTATGCAGGGAGAGGTTCATTTAAAGCTGATAGTGTTTCATACAATTACAGTTCAATAAAAGCCGGGATGTATTTCCATGTGAAAAGTAATTTTACAGTTGGAATGCACTGGGGTAAACGGTATTACAGAGGAGTTGATCCGCAAAACACTTTCGATGCATTTATTAAGCATACAAAAGATTCGGTGTATTCAGTTTCCTTGAATTACCAGAGTGTGGATGCTATGGATATTTTGTTTTCGAAGTTTTTTTATTCCAATAGAAATACAATCCAGTTTTATCAACTGAATGGTTTTTATAGTATTAGGTCGGGATTAAAATTCTCGGGTAATTATAACTTTTTCAATATCTCAGATGGTAACAAAGGGGAGACATACTATTTTAGAATAGGTAAACAGTTTGAACCGGACATAATCGGCGGATATGAGTATGCAGGTTCAAACTTCGCTCAAACTACCACAAATTATTATTCTCCGCAAGGTTTTTATTCTCACAGTATTTGGGTTGACTGGGAAGCAGCAAAAGAGGAAAACTATACTCTTAGTTTTGGGGGCAAAATCGGTTTAATACCCTCAAGCGATTTTATAATAACCGAGGCTTACGGGCAAATCAACTATAAGATTGTTAAAAATTTCTCTATTTTCTTAAGAGGAAGTTTTTCACGAACCGTACGTGAAATAGTTGGTTATCAATCCCGTTCAATTATGTTTACTGCAAGCTGGCAGTTATAATTAAAAAACTGTTTTAATTTGATGCACCTTTTATGTTGTGTCTTAAATTAAGACACATAATCCTTGATTTTTACAGTATTTACGGCATTTTATTTGGCACATATATTGGACAATTAAGTGAAAAAATATTAATACAATGGCAGAAAAACAAAACATAAAAAAGACAAATTTAACTTAGATCGGAAGA
>ERZ795056.1737-NODE-1737-length-25133-cov-9.869049_pt1 | contig 25133 bp, 23 predicted proteins | sample MGYA00375140_ERZ795056 | MGnify/ENA primary metagenome ERZ795056 (study PRJEB30185, sample SAMN05720227) | activated sludge metagenome | isolation source: Anaerobic digester | place: USA | collected 2015-03-09 ... | reverse complement strand
ACGCGTTTGAATTCGGTAACTTTCATATCTGCGTCTATCCCTTTCAGGTAGTCTGCTACAGATTTGTTGCCGTCTTTTACAAAAGCCTGTGCCAATAAAGTATTGTCTTTGAAAAATTTATTCAGTTTACCCATGGCAATTTTCTCAGCCATTTCTGCGGGTTTTCCTTCTGCTTTTACTACGTCGATGGCAATGTTCTTTTCCCTTTCGATCACGTCGGCAGGAATTGAACTTTCATCCACGGCCAATGGATTCATGGCTGCGATCTGCATGGCCACGTCTTTACCGGCTTCAGCAGATTCTTTGCTAAGACCAACCAATACACCCATGCGGTTTGCACCATGGATATAGCTGGCAACATAAGGAGCTTCTATTCTTTCGAATTTAGAAACCTCAATCTTTTCACCGATAGATGCAAGCTTATCATTGATCATATCAGAAACTTTAGCGCCGTTGATTTCAACTGCGTTTAATTCTTCTGCAGATTTTACATTGTTTGCAATGGCTGCATCAGCGATGCTTTGAGCGAAGGCAACGAAATCGGCATTCTTGCTTACGAAATCTGTTTCGCAACTGATGCATAATACGATACCTGCTTTATTATCGGCTGTTGTTTTTGCCAATATCACACCTTCTTTAGCTTCACGGTCGCTGCGTTTAGCGGCAACTTTCTGTCCTTGTTTGCGCAGCCAATCGATGGCAGCTTCAAAATCACCGTTGCTTTCTGTTAAAGCTTTGCGGCAATCGAGCATACCAGCGCCGGTAGCCTGGCGTAATTTATTGATATCCGCTGCTGTTATTGTAACACTCATTGTATTAAATTTTTTGACTTATGAATGAATAGTTGAAATGGCCGTGCTGCAATGTGCAGTAGACCCATTTCTTCCCATAATCAGTTTTGATGTTGGTTGAATTACCTTGGACCACCCGCACCACCGGCTGGCCTTCTGCCACCAGCGCCCGGACCTGGAACACGACGTTTAGTTGGAGCACCACCCCTGGCAGCACCACGTTTGTTCCTGTCATCACCGCCATCTTGTTTTTGTTCAAACCTGGCTGCTTTGGCTTCAGCGCTTTCTTCAGTATCGCTGTGATCATCATCTTCCTTATCGGCCTGGCGTTCCTGTAAACCTTCTGCAATAGCGGCAGTGATATAATTCACAATGATCGAGATCGATTTGGTAGCATCATCATTAGCAGGGATTGCGAAATCTACTTTGTTAGGATCGCAGTTTGTATCCACCATACCGAATGTGCTGATGTTTAAACGCTTTGCTTCAGACAGGGCGATGTGCTCATGTCCTATATCCACCATGAATAAAGCGGCAGGTACGCGGCTGATCTGTGCGATACCACCCAATACTTTTTCCATTTTATCTTTATCACGGGTAAGCGTAAGTCTTTCTTTTTTGGTAAGGTTTTCTGCACTACCGTCGCCAAGCAGTTTTTCAATGCTCTGCATTTTTTTCACGCTCTTACGAACAGTGTTGAAATTGGTAAGCATACCACCCAACCAGCGTTCTGTAACAAAAGGCATGTTAACCCTTTTGGCACTTTCCTGCACGATTTCTTTAGCCTGCTTTTTAGTAGCAACGAACATGATCTTTTTACCACTGCGTGCAATGGCTTTCATGGCAGCTGCAGCTTCCTGCAAACCTTCAACCGTTTTGTTAAGGTCGATGATGTGAATACCTTTTTTTTCTGCAAAGATGTAAGGCAACATTTTAGGGTTCCATTTCTTTTTCAAGTGACCGAAATGTACGCCTGCTTCTAAGAGTTGCTGTTGTAAGGAAGTGTTATTTTCCATTGTTTATTATTAAAGTAGTTTTTTAAAAATTGATACGAGATGCGGGATCCGGGATGCCAGATCATGGAAAAAATCCTGTATCCGGTATCTTGTATCCTGTATCCAATTAACGCTTGCTGAACTGGAAGCTTTTCCTTGCTTTCTTGCGTCCTGGTTTTTTACGTTCTACAGAACGTGGATCGCGTTTCAACAAACCGGCTGCTTTCAGGGCAGGGCGATATTCGGGGCTCACTTCGAGCAGCGCACGGGAAATACCCAGTTTGGCTGCTTCGGCCTGGCCTTTCATTCCACCACCGGTTGCGTTCACTACGATGTCGAATTTGTCGGCAGCAGCGATCGTTTTTAAAGGGGCTTCTACCTGGTTCTGTAAATACACCAGGGGAAAATAAGTTTTATAGTCTTTGCCGTTAACGGTGATCTTACCATCTCCTTTAGAAAGGAAAACACGGGTTACCGCTTCTTTTCTGCGGCCGACTGCATTTTTTTGCTTTTCCATTGTTTACGTATGTTTCGGGTTCGATTTACGGGTGAGCGTATCGTACCTGATTATTTAATTTTATTAAAGGTTAATGCGGCAGGTTTCTGCGCTGTGTGTGGATGTTCGGTTCCGCCGTATACAAAAAGTTTTTTGTACATCTGGCGGCCAAGACGGTTTTTAGGCAACATGCCTTTTACCGCTCTTTCGATAACCGCTTCCGGACGACGTTTCAGCAGGTTTTTGGCCGCTTCACCTTTTTGTCCGCCGGGGTAACCGCTAAACGTTAAATACTCTTTGTCATCCATTTTATTACCGGTAAACACTACTTTAGAAGCGTTTATCACGATGATAAAATCGCCGCAATCTACGTGTGGCGTGTAATAGGCTTTGTTCTTACCACGGAGAACGGATGCAATTTTTGCACACATACGACCAACGGTTTGATTAGTACCGTCTACAACGTACCAGTTACGCTGCACGGTAGCCTCGTTCGCATGTTTAGTGGTGAAATGTAATTTACTCATTGTTCTTTTTTTTAGATGATCCCGCAGCTATCCCCGCAGGCTTTTTAAATTGGACGGCGAAGGTAGGAGGAAATGGGCTTAATTTCCAAGGAAAAGGAGAAGTATTTTGGAGGGCGTGTTTATAACAAACTGATATTCAGTTATATTTTTGACAGATAATTTGATAACTGCTACCGGATATTATAAAATTATACTAAATCCATCGTTGTATTCATCTATTTCTGACAAAAAAATAATTGATAAATGTTATTGTTTCTAATATTACCAACTTCGGAAATGTCGAAAATATCCTTCTTATAAGAATAATACTATTTTTCCAATTTCATTTACGAAAGTAATATATCTGCCTGCCGGGATCTTCAGATAGGAAGATCTTCAATAAGTATTAGAAGGAGCTGATGACCATCTAAAGCCAGGTAAATATCTGGAGGAAATGCAAAAACGAAACTTGCTAAAACGCAATCAGTTGTATTATTAAATTATCTAAAAAATAAATTAAGAGGGGCTTATTTCGATCTTTGTTCCATTTCCTGGAAATGAAGTAACAATAACAGAATATTTTATTTGTCCTGACCTATACTGTATATTTTTTAACCCATACCCCTTCTTTACTTCATTTACATTAAATCCTTTGCCATTGTCGGTGATAATGATCTGAATCTTTTTCCTAAATGCTGAAATGCGCACATTAACTTCTGACGCTTGTGAATATTTTATACTATTATTGATGGATTCTTTACATATTAAGAATAGGTTTCGTTTTTCTTCTTTTGTGAGGTAACGACAGTTTACTTCTGTATCCGCTTTTATGTTAGCTACTATGTTAGCTGCGGCGGCCACTGGTATTGCATATTGCTTAAGCCTAGTCACTAGTTCATCTACTGTATCAAGCGAATCGTCCAATACCCATATCATATCCCTAAGGCCCATTGTTGCTTCATTGAGATTATCTTTAACCTGTTGCAGACTTTCATCCTGCTTGATTCCACTGATAGCAAGGTTCGTAAAAATTTTAACACTGTTAAGTGTGCTGCCAAGATCGTCATGCAGGTCGGTGGCAATATTTTTCCTAATTGCATGTTGCTTTTCTATCTGGCGAATTCGATAACGGTAAAAAGCATAGATGATGCCGGCAGTTGATAGAAATACAAGCAATTTAAACCACCATGTCTGATACCATTTAGGGAGAAAGATCAATATTAATTCTTTGGGTTCACTCCACACACCGTCTTCATTGGCAGCTTTTACCTGGAGGTGATAGGTGCCGGGGGCTATACCTATAAGTGTAACAAAATTTTGTACATCCAAGTTGATCCAGTCTTTATGAATTTCTTTGATTTTGTAAGAAAAGGTTGTTCGGGCCGGGTTTGAATAATTAATTCCTGAAAAAAAAACGTTCGTCTGTAGCACATTATTAGGAATAGAAAAAAGAGTTGCCTCAAGATCAGAAGTATCGATACGGTATTGCCCCGGCAACTCTACCGATATACGGTTAATAAAACATAAAGGTGGAAATTGATTAACTTTTATATTCTCAGGATAAATTCCAGTAAACCCATTTGGCCCTCCCGCATAGATTATATTTTTATAAATATTGCCACTCGTTTCTTCAAATACATCATCATGTAATCCGTCGCTTTTAAAGATTTTTTTAATTCGCCCGGATTTTACATCAAGGATATTCAATCCAAAATTTGTGGTCATAAAAAGAAGGCTGTCTTTCCAGGGTAATAACTTATAAATACTACTGTTACTAAGGCCGTTGGCAGAAGATATTACTCGTTTAATTTTAAACATCGTATCAAGTTCAAGGATCCCATTTCCATAACTTGAAAGATAATAATGGTTACGAATACGGCACATATCAAAAAAGAAAGCATATTCTTCATCTGATGTATCTTTTTGGAAATGTATTCTTTTTGAAGTCTTTTTATTGTAATCAATATATATAAGCGAAGATTCGCTCAATACACAAAAGATATTTTCCGCTATTTTAAAAACAGAATTGATAATATTACTTTCCAATTTTAAAACATCTGATGATGTTGTAAAATTTACCACCGTATGTTTAATAAAATTCCATACTAAAATTCCTTTATTATTTTCAGACCCCATAACTATTTCAGCGTCGTTTATAACTATAGCGCTATTAATGGTAAAGTCCGGAAATTTCTCAAACTCTTTATAGAAATTCTTTATAGGATATAAAACATCATTTTTCATACATAACAATCCCGGCTTGCCGGCAACAATTGTTTTATTATATGGATCTTTGAAAACAAAATCATATGATTGAGTAACATCTATTTCCTTAATCTCATCAGAATTTTTATTGACTTTATATAATCCGTTTTCCGCAGTTACAAATAATATCGAATCATTCGCAGGGAATAAATAATATGCATGAGGAATTTTAAATATCCCATTTTTTGAATGATGATAAATAATTGTTGATGGCTTTTCGTTTTTAAGCATAAATAATCCTGTCTGGCAGCCAAGCCAGATATTATTCTTTTCATCACAGTAAATATTATACACATTATTCAGGAATTCAATTTTGTTCTCGAGGGCATTTGCCACAATTGTATAACTATTTTTTTCAGCGTCTATATTGATAAGTTGATTTTCTGTTGAAAACCATATTTTTTTAGTTTTATCAACGGAGATGGCATATATATCATTGTTTAAACTCTCTTTTACATTCTTAAAAGGTTCGTCATTTATTTCCAAAAGGCCAGCAGCATTAATATTAATTTCCTTAATCCCCTTTGACGTGCCTGACAGATATTTGTTATCACCATAACCCACCAATGAGTAGAAGCGATACTCTTCTGGCGAAATTTTAATTGTCTTTAATGAATCAATTAACTCACCAGTTTGCAAATTGTAAGATTGAAGCCCCCAGTTACGAAAAAAAATAATAAGGTATTTTTTATAAACAGTTATTTTATCAATGTAACTGTCGACAGGTCTTTTATTAAGTTTGAATCTTGATATGTTACCCGTTACTTTGTCATACGAATAAAGCCCTCTCTCCGTACCTATGTAAAATAAAGTGCCGGAAAATAATAATGATGTGATGGTGCCATTTTCCAGTCCCGGGAATTTGTTTTGTGAAATAGTAATAGCATTATTCGAAGTAGTCGTATTAACATCGTTAATTCCACCTTGAGTACTTGTGACCCACATATTATTGCCCTCTTCGCAGATAGCCCTGATATCGGAGCCACCAATTCTACTGCCTGGGGGGCTGTTTTTATTATATTCTTTTGTAACTTTTGAATCAAACCTGAACAAACCATCCTGTGTTCCAATCCATAAAAAGCCCTTCCTATCTTCAGTCATGCACCGTATATTAGTTCCGGGAAATGCTATATTCAATATTTGATATTTAGCTGTTTCCTGTGCCAGGACTGCAAAAGAACAAAAAAAGGATATTATGAAAGTAAATATTACTCCCAACCAAAAAAAAGACTGGCTGATTATTTTTTTTGTATTAGACACTACAGATCTGGCCTTGTATTTAAATGATATTTATGCAGAATTGGAAAAGACTAAATTAAGGAAAACTACGAGCATTTATGTATTAAAGGATACGATTCAACGAATCCATCATCCGGAAAAATTTGTTCAATTCGGGTTGGAGATTTACGGATTTGAATACGATGAAGCTTGCAAAAAAACAAAAAGGATAAATGTAGATATAGCTGAAGTTGATAAAAAAGATGGAAACGCATGGAAAGAGTCAATCATCCAACTTTACAAGATAACCAATGCCACGTTCAATACTTTAATTACCTGGTCACATGGTATGGCTATCGCAATAGCCAATATTAATCCACCATCTAAAAATAATTTTCAAATTTTGCGCAATGATCGCATATCACTGACAAATCCGGGATGTGATGTTATACAAGCAGATATATTTGAGAATGCGGTTGTGGTAGCCACAGATGATTCCGCTTGTGCACAAATAGATACACTCTTTGTATCAGAAATTGCCAATTCGCTCCAAGCGATTGTTAGGCAAAACAAGTTTGACATGATAATTATGTGCAACTGCTACATGAATACACTTGACAATTGCTATAATTTAAAAGATATTACTAATTACTACGTTGCTTCTGCCACCATGATAAAATTAAAAGGATTTGATTTTAAAAGCCTGGTAAAACAATTAAACAACCCTTTGAATTTGGGAGATTTAGTGAGTCCCGGGAAATTCTTTCCAGGTTTTTTAGGATGGCTTCATTACAAAAAATTAATACGGGTTAAAGGCCCTTTATATAATATATACATGCGGTCTATTATAAAGAATTTACTAACTGGCTATGAAAAAAACAACACTGATACTAAAGAAAATGCAACAATTGTTGCAAGTAACCTGAATCAGGCATCAGAAATTATGGTCTTGCTTAATAATCTTGCTAATTATATGATAAGAAATAAAGATATTGTTTATCCTGCACTAATAAGATTAATCAACAATCGCAAGGTTTTAATTAATGAATATTTTCTTATAAATATTTTAGATTTATTAAAACAATTAAGTTTGGAACTTAACTGCAATGAATTTGAAAAATACAGGATAGAGCATGAAAATTTTCTTCTTAAATTAATGTTAACAGATAAAATCATAATGCTGGAATCGGGACCACAAGCCAGTCAGATTTTAAATAAAAAAGGTAATCTTTATTCACTTTATTTACCATTAACAACAAGAAGAATAAAAAATGTATTTGAATGTGAATATTGGAGAACGAATATCAGGAATTCTAGTTTTAGTAAAGAAACCTCATGGGATAATCTGGTTAGGGATTTTGTTGAATGGCAACGTTTAAACTTGTCGATTACGAAAAAGGAATAAATGGCACCAATCCTCCTCCCAATGGTTTTTTCCCGCCTCCTGCATTCAAAATAATTGATTTGCCATCCAGTTCCCCTGCCCCTTCTCCTGTAAATGACAAATAACGCATATAGTCATCCATGTTGTCGTTAGGTACAATATTAAAAATTACAACAAGGTTTGCCGCTGCAGCTAAATCTATTTCTGCATAAAATACTCGTTCAAACTCTACATTACTTGAAATATCCGTCCTAATATCTGGCTTTTCAGTAGGCTTATATGGAGTGGTAAGATTATCCAGCGGCTTCCTCCCACCGTTGTTGTTTAAATTGACGGTTAAAACTTTTCTCGTTGTGCTACGCTTATAAACTTCAAGTTTTCTTCGTTCATTGCCTGTTTCGGAATCAACTATTTCAAAATAAACATCATAAACATTATCATCAGAAATGTTCCTGCTGGAGTCTCCGGCTTTTGCAATAAAAGCTCTTTCCATGCCTGCATTGCAATCATAAGTAATGTTGCTTCCCATAATTCGAAAATTTTAAATTTATTGAAAAAAGATTTACTGTATAATTTTACAACTCATTTTTTTTATCTCCAAACATTTTCCACTATTTATATTAATGGTAAATTTTAAAAACCTTTACTGCAAAAAAAACAGTGTTTTCACCCTTTTTCATTTTGTTTGTGTATTTTCATAAGTAAATAATAAAACAACCTTTAGTTACTTTTTCATGGCCTCTATAGCTTTAGTCGACGATCACTCTCTTCTTCGCATTGGTCTCGCCACACTTGTGGAGAGTCTTGGTTATTCTGTAATCTTCGAAGCAGATACCGGCCTGGAATTTATAGATAAAATTGACAAAAATAATTTACCTGATATTGTACTGATGGACATTAACATGCCCGAAATGGATGGATTTGAAACAACTGTTTGGCTAAAGAAAAATCATCCCGATATTAAAGTACTTGTATTAAGTATGTATGACAACGAAGCTTCTATAATTCGTATGTTGAAATGTGGTGCCAAAGGTTACATTCTAAAAGATTGTGAACCTGCCGTTCTGAAAACCGCTATAGAAGACGTGCTTATAAAAGGTTACTTTTATTCAGATCTGGTAAGTGGCAAACTCATTAACGCCATCAATAAAATACAGGATGACAATAACGATTTTAAAGTATTAGTAAAGCTAAACGACCGTGAAACAGATTTTTTAAAATATACATGCACCGAACTTACTTATAAAGAAATTGCAGATAAAATGTTTGTCAGCCCTCGTACCATCGATGGTTATCGCGATGCACTGTTTGAAAAACTGCATGTAAAAACCAGGGTTGGACTGGCGATCTATGCCATTAAAAATGGACTGGTAGATATTCGTCAATAAATCAATTCCATTATTTTTTATAAACCCCCTCCCCATTGATATAAGTCCCCAACACCCGTGTACTTAATATTTCACCGACGTCACATTTCACCAGGTCTTTATCCAGCATGATAAAATCCGCCGCCTTCCCAACTTCCAGGCTGCCCTTTTGTTTTTCTTCAAAGCCTGCTTTTGCTGCCCATATTGTCATGCCCCGTATGGCCTGCTCACGGGTTAATGCATTCTCCATTTGAAAACCGGTTGCCGGGAATCCCTTCGCATCTTTTCTCACAACCGCTGCGTAAAATGTTTTTAATGGACTAATATCCTCCACCGGGAAGTCGGTACCCAATGGCATCCAATGATTGGTTTGCAATAACTGCTGGTATGCGTAAGCGTTGTGAATACGGTCACTGCCCAACCGGGCGCCGGCCCAGTACATATCGCTGGTGGCATGGGTTGGTTGTACAGACGGGATGATGGTATAGTCATTAAAATAATGAAAGTCGTTTTTATTCACCACCTGGGCGTGTTCTATCCGCCAACGGCGGTCGTTTGTTCCTTTCAATGCTGCCGCATACAGGTTGAGCATTTGCCGGTTACCGCTGTCACCGATCGCATGGGTGCAAAGTTGCAGTTTCGATGCGGCTATCTTTTGTACTATCTCACGGTAACGGCTAACGTCGTTCAACAAAAAGCCCTTCCATCCCGGCTTATCGCTATAGTCTTCAGTAAGGCAGGCTCCCCTTGAACCCAGGGCGCCATCTGCATATAATTTAAATCCTCCCACATGAAGCCTGTCTGTGATATATGGCCCTTTGGCGATCCATCTGTCATAGTAGTGAGTACTGTCGCTAAGCAAGGCAAATATCTTCATTTTAAGCCTGCCGGCTTTCTGGGCTTCATCCACAAGATTCACAGTATGCTCGCTGATGCCACAATCGTGCACACCGGTAAGCCCAACGGCAAAGCATAGCTGCTGTGCCTTTATATAATATTGTTGGGCAAGGCTATCCGTAAGAAGGGGTATGATGTTGTCTACAATATCCATGGCATTATCGATAAGTATACCGGTAAGTTTACCATCTTTCACTTCCACCTCACCACCTTTTAGGGTAGTGCTTGCCGTTATGCCTGCCAGGTCCAGTGCTTTCTGGTTCACCAGTGCAGCATGACCATCGATGCGTTTTAAAAATACAGGCCTTGTAGGGAACAGGCTGTCGAGGACCTGTTTATTGGGATATTCCTTTATGGACCAGTCGTTCTGATCCCATCCCCGTCCATAGATCCATTCCATGGGTGCTGTTTTGGCATAAGACTGCACCTTTTCAATGATCTCGGTAAACGACCCGGTGCCCGTCAGGTCACACTTCCACATATCGGTTGCAAAGCCGGTAAAGTGGCAGTGGGCATCTATCAATCCGGGGAAGATGGTTTTGCCCGCTGCATTTATTTCTTCATCAGCTTCATATTGCTTCAGTATATCATCGTTACTGCCAATGGCAATTATCTTTCCATCCCTGATGGCCATAGCCTCTGCTATGGAAAAACTGCTGTCGACCGTATAAATTTTTGCATGATGAACCAGCAGGGTTACCCGCTGCCTGAATTTACAGGAGCTTAACAGGACCATGATCAGGACTGCTATAGTTGAGCAGGATGAAGCAGCGTTTTTAAACATCAGGATAAATTTTATTTTTCAAAAATACGTCTTGTAACTTTACAAGCGCAACTACAGATTATGTTCGATCAGAAACAAACCATCGCTCTCCAGGAGCAAACTTCTTCCTTATTGAAACATACAGGCAATATGCCGGTTTCAAACTTAGAAAGCCTGCGCAATGTTTTGCGGTTTCATGAATACCGTTATTATGTGTTGAATGATCCGCTGATCAGTGACTTCGAATATGACAACTTATATAAAGAGCTTGAACGAATTGAAAAAAAGGATCCATCGCTGATCACAACCGATTCCCCTACTCAACGGGTAGGCCTGGGGCTTATCAAAGATTTTCCCAAAGTGCAACACCTGGTGCCGATGCTTTCGCTGGAGAATTCATATAATGCCGAAGACCTGTACGACTGGGATCGGAAGGCCAGGGAATTATCTGGTTTAGCAGAGATAGAATACACCGTTGAACCAAAGTTTGATGGCGCCAGCATTTCATTGATCTATGAAAACGACCTGTTTGCAAGGGGTGCCACCCGGGGTGATGGCGAAACGGGAGATGACATCAGCCCAAACATCCGCCAAATCAAATCTGTTCCCTTATCTGCCCATTTTAATGAATATGGAATAGAGCAGGTTGAGATCCGTGGGGAAGTACTGATGAATAAATCAAACTTTAAACAGTACAATGAACGGCTGATGGAAGAAGGACAGCCACCGTTAGCCAACCCACGTAATGCTGCTGCCGGGTCGTTGCGCATCAAAGACACGGCCATAGTAAGTAAGAGAAACCTGGAAGGATTTTTATACCATGTAAGCTATATAACGGGGAGCAATAAGCGCAAAAAAGAGATCCCGCTTACTCATTCGGGTATGCTTGATATGCTTTGGGAACTTGGTTTCCGCAGTCCTAAAAAAGAAATGCAGGTGGTAACCGGTATAGAAGCGGTGATCAGCTGTATTCAAAATTTTGAAGCCAGGAGAGATGATCTGCCATATGAAATCGACGGTATGGTGATCAAAGTCAATGACATTGCCTTACAGGAAAGGCTGGGCATGACCTCGCATCATCCGAGATGGGCGATAGCCTTTAAGTTCAAAGCCAGGCAGGCTACCAGCAAATTACTCTCTGTTAGTTTCCAGGTCGGTCGAACGGGTGCCATCACACCGGTTGCCAAGATTGAACCCGTGCAGGTAGGTGGGGTAACGGTTAGCAGTATCTCCATTCACAATGAAGAGTATATCCGTGAAAAGGATCTCATGCTGGGTGATGTGATATTAATAGAACGAAGTGGCGATGTGATACCCCAGATCGTAAAATCGATGCCCGAACTACGCAAGGGAGATGAGCAACTCATCAGGTTCCCAACCAATTGCCCGGTATGTGGCGACGCCTTGTTTAAGACAGCTGATGAAGCGGTTTGGCGTTGCATTAATATCAATTGCAGCGCACAGGTAGTAGAACGGATCATTCATTTTGTAAGCAAGGACGCCATGGATATACGCAGTTTTGGGGAGGCCAATGTGCGGAAGTTCTATAATCTTGGTTTATTCAAAGATATTCCTGGCATTTATGAGCTTACCATTCAGCAGTTGCAAGGGCTTGACGGGTTTGGAGAAAAATCGGTTCAAAACCTGTTACAAGCCATAGAAACCAGTAAAACCCAGCCTTTGCACAGGTTGATCTATGCCCTGGGTATACGCTATGTTGGAGAAACCACCGCCAAAACACTTGCCCAACAGGTTATCAATCTATTTGATCTGAAAGGATACAGCAAGGAAAAACTGCAGCAAATGGATGATGTGGGTATTAAAGTTGCAGGTAGTATCTATGAGTTTTTTCAGAACCACGATAACCTGCTGATGCTCGAAAAACTGGAAACCCTGGGAGTAAAAATGTATAAAGAGGAGCTGTCCGTTACCGTGGGCAACCTTAATGGGCAAACGTTTTTATTTACAGGAACACTCACCCGGCTGAAACGCAGTGATGCCGAGGAAAGAGTGGAAAGAAACGGAGGAAAAATACTGGGTGGCGTTAGTTCAAAACTTAATTACCTTGTGGTTGGCGAAGACGCAGGTAGCAAATTAGAAAAGGCAAAGAAGATCCCCGCAATAAATATTATTACAGAAGAAGATTTTTTAAAAATGCTACCTACTTAGTGTTTTTTTTTATTATATTTATCATTCATCAGACAGTTAAAATCTTTTGTTCGGCATCAACCACCGGACACCACCTTAAAATCATAGCACAATGATTAAGAAAATTCCGGGCGAAATTTGGAAACAAATGTTATTCACCGGTCACAAACAATTAAGAAAAAAATATGCTGTTTCCAATTTAGGCAGGGCAGCAAGTTATGCCGAAGGAATTGCAACTGATGGCAAACTATTAAACGGTTCTCTCACTTCGGGCTACCGCACATTGAATCTCCATGTTGAAGATGGCAATGGTACCATTTACATTCATCGCGAAGTTGCGAAATTGTTCTGCAAGAAAAAATCTCCGAAATATAAATACGTGATTCACAGCAATCACAAAAAAACAGATAACGTTGCCAAAAATTTAAGATGGGCAACGCTGGAAGAAGTTAGCGAACACCAACAGGAGAGTCCGCAAAAAATTGCCTACAAAAAGCGCCAGGCCAATCGCACAGAGGGTTTGAAGCTTTCAGCCACACAGGTTAAAACCATCAAGGATTCAATAAAAAATCCGAAAAGAAAATTAACCTATAAGCAAATGGCTGAGAAATACGGTGTAAGTGAAATGACTTTATATCGTATTAAGAGCGGTGAGAACTGGGGCCGTATCAAATAATTAAACATTCAATACAGATACTGAAGAGGAACTTGCATGAGCAGTTCCTCTTTTTTATTTTGGTAACTTTGCATACAATTTTTTTTATGATAGAAAAGAAAATAATCCGGTTTTTGCAGAACCTGCAGAAAAACAATAACCGGCCATGGTTTGAAGAACATCGCAGCGAATATGAAGATTCGAAATCTGCTTTCCTGGTTTTTGTTGACGAGGTGATCAAAACCATTTCAACATTCGATCCTTCTGTTGCAAATCTGCTTGCCAAGGATTGCACATTCAGGATAAACCGGGATGTCCGGTTCAGCAAAGACAAACGACCCTATAAAAATAATATGTCGGCTTATTTTAACCGGGCTGGTAAAAAAGGAGCTGGCGCCGGGTATTATATTCACATCGAACCAGGGAAGAGTTTTGCCGCAGCAGGTATCTGGATGCCCGAACCTGGCGACCTGGCCAGGATAAGACAGGAAATAGATTATAATTTCCCGGAATGGAAAAAGATCATAAATAGCCCTTCGTTCAAAAAACATTTTCCAGACGGCCTGGATCAATCCGATAGCCTGCAAAGACCTCCCAAAGGATACGCTGAGGACAACCCGGCCATTGCTTTTTTAAAAATGAAACATTTTGTGGTACGGAAATCATTTACCGATACCGGGATCGGTGAAAAATCATTTGTGAAAGACATCAATAAGACATTTAGTGCCTTGAAACCAATGATCGATTTCATTAACCGTTCACTCGATTAATACAACATTGGGCTTTTAAAATGTTCGATAATTCAATTAAAATTGACCAGGTTTTTCCAAGGGGAAAAAACATAAATAAAAAAAATGGCCAGTGATAAAAATCACCGGCCTTGCTTACCTCTGAAACCACAAGAAAAAAATTTGCGAGGTATATATTATATCATTTAAGTATTAATAACAGTATAATACTAATATTACTTATGTTGTAAAATGGATTTTTAGCTTCAGGATATGTAAATTCTCAACTGAGCTTTAAATAAGATAAGATTGGAGTGGATTTTTATCTGGGGGTAGGCAGTAAAATTAATACTTTTATTCAATTTTCATAATTTATTTTTCACTTTTCTGCCGAAATACTCAATTCCCGTTGCGCATACTGTAATAATTGCTCTTTTTTACGGTTATACCACCATACCGGAGCTGTTTTTTTCATCAACGTATCAATTCCACGCATACCAAACAACTTCCACAGTCCCGTTAGTTTGCCTCCAAGGCTGCTTTGCATAGCCCGTAAACTCATGGCAAAGCCAGCCTCTATGTATTCCATATGATGCCAGAAACCTGCAGGCATATATAAGGTATCCCCATGCTCGAGCACCACTTCATAGCCTTTGGCCAGTTTAACGGCCGGAAAATGCTCATAATCAAACCCTTCCTTGTAGTTGGCATAATTGGCCATGCTCAATACTTCCCATGGCTTACGGTATAATTTATACTGTTCTTCGAAAGGGAAAAGCAACACCCTTTTTTTGCCGGCAAACTGGGTATGCAGGATATGACTCATGTCGATGTCGAAATGCATATGGGTGATAGAACCCTGCCCTCCCACAAACAGCATGGGGTATTTCTTTACAAAACCACTCATAAGCTCGTCGGGCCAGGTAAAATCCTGGGTAATCTCCGGAGCATGTTGAAAAATATTGAAAAGGAATATCCGCAGATCCAAAGGGCCGGACCTTGCTTTTTGCAGGTATTCGCCAAACTTCATGTAGGCATCTGCGGTATTAATGGCAGTATAGGCATCGCTTTTTATGTTGTTGTATACGCCTACCTCTTTATCGCCGACAATCTTAATAAAATAATCCCAATTCCATTTTTGATAAGCAGGCCAGCTTTTTGCCAGGTTGGTAATGATAAGGGGTTTCTTTGGTTCATAATAATTCTTGCGAAAATCATCAGGACTGATAGAAGCTACCCTGTCTATATCTTGTAGTTGCATGGCAATTTATTTTCGTTGTAAAAATAATCATTAATAAATCTTTTTTACAAGCAAATAGAACTTAAAAAACGAATAACCGTTAGTTTTGTACAAATAGCCCTATGGCCAAGATCAAAGCATCGAGGAATGGCACGAAAAAAGATGCCATCACTAAAAAGGCTGCAGCTCTTTTCAGGAAGAAGGGATTTGTGGCAAGTTCTATGAGGGAACTGGCTGAAAATATCGGGGTTGAGGCATCTAGCTTATACAACCACATCGGCTCCAAAAGTGAGATCCTGCAAACGATCTGTTTTAAAGTAGCCAATGATTTTAACCTGCACATCGATGAAGTAGAAAAACTGCAGGAAGACTCCCTGGCCAAACTCGAAAACCTGGTGCGTTTTCACGTACACATGATGGTAGACCTGTTTGATGAAGTATATGTGGCGAATCACGAATGGAAACAATTGAAAGAACCTTACCTGAGTAATTTTCTAAACCAACGGAAAATATATGAAGCGAGAATGATACAGATCGTGAAGGATGGCGTAGACGAAGGCACCCTCAAACCCATTCAGCCTCATATTGCCGTACTCACAATTCTTTCGGCTGTGAGGGGAATTGAATACTGGCAGCGACATAAAAAAGAATACGGGATTAGTGAACTTGAAAACGATATGACAGAACAACTATTACACGGATTAACTAAATAATTATGGCAGTACATTTTCATGAACTAACGATCGATGAAGTTAAAAGAGAAACCAGTGATTGCGTTTCGGTAAGTTTCAACATACCAGAATCACTCAAAGCTGCCTTTCAATATAAGGAAGGACAAAACCTCACGGTGAGGAAAATCATCAATGGAACAGAGATCAGGCGATCGTATTCTATTTGCATGGCACCTCATGAAAATCAACTTCGTGTTGCCATAAAAAAAGTAGATGGAGGACTCTTTTCTACCCTGGCAAATGAATCTTTAAAAGCAGGAGATATATTGGAAGTAATGCCACCTGTAGGAAAATTCAACGCACATATCAGGGAAAACAAAGCGGGCAATTTCCTCGCCATTGCTGCGGGCAGCGGCATAACGCCCATCATGTCGATCATCAAACATAGCCTGCAGGTACAACCCGAAAGCCGTTTTACCCTGGTGTACAGCAACCGAAGCAGAAGTTCGATCATCTTTTTTGAAGAACTGGAAGCATTGAAAAATAAATATCTGCAACGATTCAATTTTATAAATATCCTCAGCAGGGAAAAAACAGATGCCGATATTTTTTATGGAAGAATTGACGCAAAGAAACTAACGGCACTGGATAAACTCATTCCGTTTAAAAACTTTGATGACATCTATATATGTGGGCCGGAAGCCTTGATCTTTCTCAGCAGCGATTTTTTAGCATCGAAGGGAATTGATAAGAGCAGGATTCATTTCGAGTTATTTACCACTCCAGGCCAGGCAGTTAGCGGCAATGATAAAACAAGCGTTATAGAAACAGATCAATCGGCCAAAAGCCACATAAGCATCAGGCTCGATGGAAGATCATTCGGATTTGACCTTGCGTATAAAGGACAGAGTATCCTCGATGCAGCCTTGCAGCAGGGTGCCGATCTTCCTTATGCCTGCAAGGGTGGTGTTTGTTGTACCTGCAGGGCCAAGCTGGTGGAAGGCAAAGTAGATATGGATGTGAACTACGCCCTTGAACCCGAAGAAATTGAACAGGGATTCATTCTTACCTGCCAATCGCACCCAAGAACAGAAACCGTTGTGGTTGATTTTGATATAAAATAAAAGCCCGCTTGTTCAACGGACTTCTATCTTTCCACTAAAACCTATAGGCGTTATCGTTAGGTTGTACAACATATGTTTATCTATCTGTAAAATGAAATGGATGTAACAAAAAAAAGAGGGCCTGCCTAATTCAGACCCCCTCCTTATTCAAGCATGAGAAAAATGTACGCCTTTAATTTGCACCCTGGCGTTTTACAAATTTCGTTTCATAGAGATTAATATCTTTCACTGTACTTTCTTTTTAATAACAGCCATGCCTTACATTGTCATCGGCAAAATAAGCCCTGATGAGATCGTATAACATGCTGTCGTAAGCCTGCAATTCGCTTCGGGTATTAACCTGGTTATGTACTCCATTTGCAGGAGATGCTTCGAGGTTCACATTGTACCAGTCCTGTACCCCTTCTGCCCAATACTCACGTATATCTGTAATCGCATAGGTGTTTGTCCATAACCCGGTACTTACAGCATGGTCATAAGCAGCCTGCAGCCTGCCGTCGAAACCGGGATCAGAGAAACGAAGACCGAGTTCATGAATGGCATGAGCAAATTCATGCGTAAGTATTTCTTCACCACGGTAACGGTCACCCGCCTGGCACAAAAGGTTTTCTTCACAGTTGGTTGTTAAAGGCCTTTCTAACGTTGCACCATATGCACGTGCCCGGTTATCCCAATCTGTACCCGGGAAAGCTGTATATAAATCACTGTATTCGGGCATCTGCGTCGGCCGCTCATTTACACCGATAACGCCTACCCGAAGATGATTGGCGATCATTTTGGTTTTTGCAGCGGCAATCTGCCTCAGCATGTCTTTTACAATATCCCTGGCTCTACGCAAAGCTTCATCAGGTACATTTTCGGAACTGATAACCGGAATTCCATCTGCATCTACGTATTTTTTATAAAAAGATGAAAGACCAAGTGAAGCCGGCGGAGCGGTAATTTCAGACGGGGTAACGGGATTGCTGTCATCTCCAGATTTTTTACATCCAATGAAAAAGAAACAGGAAGCCAATAATACCAGGAAGCCATTTTTACAAAACATCGTGTTTGATTTTAGGTTGATAATAATATTGCTGAATGGCTTTGCAGAAAGGATTCCTGAATTTGGGTGTAAATATGATGGTTCAACGTTGCCAAACCAATACTCAATTTGTAGTAGATGAGTATCCATAGGTAAATAATTGATACTTTTAGATCATAAACGGCGGGCTTCATGAAAATACTCCACACCCTTTCGCTGCTGCTCTTTTTTGCACATCTTCCTTCTGTATCATTTACGCAAACCAGGACCATCGATAGCCTGAAACTCAATGTAGCAAAGGCTGTAGGCGATCAAGAAAAAATAAAAGCCATTTTTTCACTGTGTGAAATCGGGTATTCATTGCACCCAGACACCTTAATGTTATATGCTGACATGGCACGAAAGCTTGCCGTTAAAAAACAAGACCTGCACGCAGAAATCATGGCCTTGCAACACCAGTCAGGAGCACTGATCACCAAAGGATTTTTTGATTCGGCCATTGCCCTCTGCAATAAATCGCTGGATATGTTGTCTAAAACCAGTCCCGACCCGGTTTTAGAATCTAATCTTTATAACCAGAAGGGACGGGCATTTATGCGTAAAAATGAATACAAGGAAGCCATTGAAATGGGATACCAGGGTATCAATGCCGGCGAGAAAGCCAATGATATCCTGTTGCAGGTAAAAGGAAAAACGCTTATTGGCTGGGCTTACCTGGAAATGGGACAAACCAAAGAATCCTTATCATGGCACCTGAAAGCCATGCGAACTGCACGCGATACCATTTTACTGGAAAAGTACGGGATCGTGTTTGCAAACCTGGCGTTGAATTATAACGGTCTCGGGCAACCGGATTCTGCATTCTATTATATAAATAAGGCCGTGCTATATTCACGAAAACATGAGAACTTATTTGCCTTGTCAAATTCCCTGGCCATAAAGGCACAGTTGCAGATCAGGGCCGGAAGGCCTGCATTAGCCGAAGCTCCTTTGAAGGAGGTAATTGAGATAAGGAAGATAATAGGCGACCCGTTTTACATTGTTTCCGACATGTCGCAACTCGGGCTCTATTATGCCCATAACAGCCAACCAGAAAAAGGTATTGCCATATGCCTTGAAGGAATCGATATGGCCAGGCAATATGGAATCGTTACCAAGCTGCTTTTCCTCTACAGTTCTCTTGGTGAATGTTATAAAGTGATGGGAAACCAGGCTGGTTATGCCGGTGTACTGGAAAATATTATCGCACTGAAAGATACCATCTACGAAAAAAATTCTGCCGATGCCCTGGCACAGATCCAGGCAAAATTTGAATTGCAGAAAAAAGAGAACCTGATCATCCGTCAGAACCTCGACATCAACAGGCAACGTTATCTTTTCGTGGGGCTTCTATTGTTGATCATCTTCAGTTCTATAGTTGCCTGGCTGCTATTCAGGCTTTATAAAAAAAGACAACAATTGAAACTGGAAAAAATGCAGGAAGAAGAAAAACAATTGTCGTTACTGGCGGTGAGCAAGGCAGAAGAGAACGAACGGAAACGGATAGCCGCAGACCTACATGATAGTCTTGGAGCTTATGCCGCTTCCATCGCATCAAACCTCGACCAGATTACCCTGCATCTTAAAAATGATGAAGACCTGGATGCATTACAGGAATTACGGAATAATTCTCAAGCCATTGTTTCGCAGCTAAATGATACGATCTGGGTATTGAAAAAAGACAACCTCTCATTAACGGCCATCAGCGACCGGTTAAAAGTTTTCATACAGCGCATCAGGCCCAGCTATCCAAAACTAAGCATTGAGGTATTGGAACAGATCAACAGCGATCTGCTCATGGCGCCTTCACAGGCTTTTCATCTGTTCCAGATTGCCCGTGAAGGGGTTATCAATTCATTAAAACATAGCCAGGCATCCAATATCCGGATCTATATTGAAAGCAATCACAGCTGGCGTGTTACTATATCCGATGATGGAACCGGAATCGCCTCCCATGATACACACATGGCATCTGGCAATGGGATCAGCAATATGAAAAGCAGGGCAAAAGAAGCAGGCTGGATGATCGCCTGGCAGAAAAACGATCCACACGGAACAAATGTGATCATCCAACCTACTACAAATTGATTATCCTTAATCCAACATCTTTATATCAACTTTAATGTTCCGTTATGAAATTTTCAGTAGCACTTGCAGAAGACAATAAAATAAACAGGAACACTTTTATTCAAAAGATAAAAATGTTTCCCAATCTTGATCTGGTCTTTCTGGCAGATAACGGTCATGCATGCCTGGAAGAATTAAAAGGACTGCCACATTCAATGTTACCACAGGTCATTTTCATGGATCTTGAAATGCCTGAAATGGATGGCATCGAAACCATCAGGCTGGCCAAATCACTTTACCCGCATATACATTTTATTGTTCTCACCGTTTTTGACGATGATGAAAAAATATTTGAAGCCATCAAGGCCGGTGCTTCGGGTTACCTATTGAAACACGAACCGGCATCTGTTCTGCAGGATGCCATCATCACCATTCTCGAATTTGGCGGGGCGCCCATGAGTCCGGCCATTGCAAGAAAAGCACTGCAATTGTTAAGCAGTTCACAATCATCGGCTATTGATAACAGCCCGGTTTCAACTTTGCCCAATGTGATCACCGAGCGGGAAAAGGAAATCCTTCAACTGATGGTTAATGGCTGGGATGCCAAACGCATTGCCAGTGAATTATCTCTTAGCGTGTTAACCGTTCGAAAACACATTGCCAATATTTACACTAAACTGCACGTAACTTCTAAGGCCCAGGTCATTTCGCTGGCTCATAAAAACAAGTGGATCTGATCTTTCCCTGTTTTCCAATAAATTTCCTCGAAAACTAACAGTTGTTAGTTTTTTTATTATTTTTACGTCTTAAACTCATCTCCATGCAAGTACAGGATTTGGAAAAAATATTCCAGGATAAAATTGATCGGGAAATAAAGATCGAACCCAAAGACTGGATGCCGGAAGCATACCGAAAAACAAACATCCGCCAGATCAGCCAACATGCACACAGTGAAATAGTAGGCATGTTGCCCGAAGGAAACTGGATCAGCCGGGCGCCTTCATTAAAGAGAAAAGCCATCCTGATTGCAAAAGTGCAGGATGAAGGAGGACATGGCCTGTATTTATATGCTGCCGCCGAAACCCTGGGTAGCAGCCGCGAACAAATGATAGATGACCTGCACAGCGGGAAAGCAAAATATTCATCCATTTTTAATTACCCCACATTAACCTGGGCCGATATGGGCGCTGTTGGATGGCTGGTTGATGGCGCCGCCATTTTAAACCAGGTCATGTTATGCCGTACATCTTATGGGCCTTATGCCAGGGCCATGGTACGCATTTGCAAAGAAGAAAGTTTTCATCAACGCCAGGGCTTTGATGCATTATTGGTGTTGAGCAAGGGTACTGCTGAACAAAAGGCCATGTGCCAGGATGCCATCAACCGTTGGTGGTGGCCAAGTTTGATGATGTTTGGTCCGAAAGACAGTGAAAGCACAAACAGCGATCAGAGCATGAAATGGAAGATCAAAAGAAAAACGAATGACGAATTGCGCCAGAGTTTTGTAGACATGATTGCAGAACAGATAAAGTTATTGGGCATGACGCTTCCCGACCCTGCCTTGAAATGGAATGATGCCCGCAAACATTATGATTTCGGAGAAATCAACTGGGATGAATTCTGGCAGGTGGTAAAAGGAAATGGACCCTGCAATCGTCAAAGGCTTGAAGCCAGGCGTAAAGCGCAAAAGGAAGGTGAATGGGTTCGTGAGGCTGCGCTGGCTTATGCCAATAAAAAAGCTGTTGTTCAAAAACATGTAGCAGCCTGATCATTTTAATTTAATCACCGCAGAAATTGATCAACTGTTTTTCTGCATTTCAATTTAATACCATGAATATTCAGATCAGAAAATTTTTGTACGGCGATATTCCTGAAGAAACAGGAGGAGGTGCTGCAACACAGTCACAACAAACTAACGAGCAGGCATGGCCGCTTTGGGAAGTATTCATCCGCAGCAAACAGGGCCTTGATCATAAACATGCCGGAAGCCTGCATGCTGCAGATGCTGCCATGGCCATGGAAAATGCCCGCGACGTATATACCCGTCGACAGGAAGGCATCAGCCTTTGGGTAGTGGAGAGTAAATATATCCACGCTTCTAACCCCGATGAAGCCGAAAGCTTTTTTGAACCCGCAGCAGATAAGATCTATCGTCACCCGACATTTTACGATCTTCCTGATGAAGTAAAGCATATGTAAACCGGTGTAGCATGATAAATTGCCGTGGATAATTATTGACCTTTAATTGAAATCAAATGAACAATCAGTCGCTGTTAGATTATACCCTTCACCTCGCCGATGCCAACCTTGTATTGGCACAACGCAATGGCGAGTGGTGCGCACATGGTCCCATTCTGGAACAGGATATTGCCATTACAAATATTTCCCTCGACTTACTCGGGCAGGCAAGGAATTTTTACCAGTATGCGGCAGAGCTCATCAACCAATCGCCCGAACATCCTTTGTTCCCCGCCACGGAAGACAGCCTGGCTTATATGAGGGGTGAACGCGAATTTAAAAACCCGTTGATTACAGAATTACCAACAGGTGATTGGGGACAAACCGTATTGCGTCAGTATTTTTACAGCGTTTACCAGTACCTGTTATTCGAAGAAATGAAAAGCAGTAAGGATGCACAGTTATCTGCCATTGCCGCCAAATCGATCAAAGAAACAATTTACCATATCAGGTGGAGCCGCGAATGGGTTATCCGCCTTGGCGATGGAACAGAAGAAAGCCATAAAAGGATGCTGAAGGCCATTGATTTTTTATGGATGTATACCGGAGAATTATTTATGCCCGCTGATTATGAAAAGGAATTGACCAAACAGGGATTGGGTGTTGATGTGAGTCAATTAAAAGATAAATGGTTTGAACAGGTTGGAGAAATATTAGCCGAAGCAACCATACCCATGCCCGATAAAAATATATACATGCAATCTGGCGGCAAACAGGGCATACATACCGAACATGCCGGTTTCATTTTGGCCGAAATGCAATCACTGCAAAGAACTTACCCGGGTGCAACCTGGTAAACTTTGATGATGGCATTGCTTAAACCTCATCATATGCCCGAAACAACCAAAGAAAATATATTATCGATTTTACAGGAAGTATGCGATCCGGAAATTCCGGTACTAACGATCGGGGATATGGGCATTATTCGCGACATCAATGTTACAGGCGATCAGATTGAAGTTATCATTACGCCAACATACTCTGGTTGCCCGGCCATGGATGCCATTAGTATGGACATCCGGCTAAAACTGGTCGAACATGGTTTTAAAAATGTGAAGATCACCTCCATATTATCTCCCGCCTGGACAACAGACTGGATGACCGATGAGGGAAAAAGAAAATTAAAAGAATATGGCATCGCCCCTCCAATCATACGCACCGGTGATGACTCAGACCCTGTGGTGGAATGCCCCCAATGTCATTCCACACATACAAAAATACTCAGCCAATTTGGTTCTACCGCCTGTAAGGCCCTTTACCAGTGCGAAGATTGCAAAGAGCCTTTCGACTATTTTAAGTGCCATTAATATCCTTAACTTTATTGTTCTCAATCCCATTTGCTTATGGATATTTCGATCTATTTCGAGGAAGCCGCACAGGTTTCTGTTGCCTTCGTCATTGGCGCTGTAATTGGCCTTGAACGGGAATTCAGGAGTAAGCCGGCAGGTTTCAGAACCATGATCCTCATTTCGGTAGGCGCTTGCCTTTATACGATCCTTTCAAAAGAAATGGGTTCATCGGGAAGCTCCGACAGGATCGCCAGTAATATTGTAACCGGTATTGGTTTCATTGGTGCCGGTGTTATTTTTAAAGAGGGCATTTCAGTAAACGGTCTTACAACTGCAGCACTCATCTGGATCACCGCAGCTTTGGGCATGGCCATTGGCTATCACAATTACCCGTTGGCGATTGTTGTATCGGCGATCGTTGTGATCGCATTGTTTGTACTAGAGCCGGTACAGCGTTTTATCAACCGGTTTCATAAAGTGAAAGATTATAAGATCAGGACGGTGGGGCTGGGAAATAATTTCAAAAGCGATCTCGAAGAATTCTTCCGGTCGCATAAACTATCGTTCCGTTGTATGAAATTTATAAAAGATAATAACGATGCCGTGTACCTGTATCGCATCAGTTCGCCAGACAGAAATTACGACCTCGTAAACCAATTCTTATTATCGAGCCCGGATGTGAAAAGTTTTGATGTATAAATAATTTAACTGAATCTCTTTTTTTATAAATAAGCCACCTCATGTCATCCATATTATTTGAAGTAAAAAACCAGGTCGCCATCATCACCCTCAACAGGCCTGAAAAATTCAATTCTTTCAACAGGGAAATGGCGTTCAGGCTACAGGCCCATTTAGATGAGTGTGCAACGGTACCCGATATACGCTGCGTATATATCACCGGGGCCGGCAAAGCTTTTTCGGCTGGGCAGGATCTTGGTGAGCTTGTGGGCGATAACCCGGTTGGCATCGCACAGATACTCTCTGAACACTACAACCCCATCATCACCCGGATTCGTAATCTGCCAAAACCTGTTGTGGCCGCCGTAAATGGCGTGGCTGCTGGAGCTGGCGCCAACATTGCGCTTTGCTGCGATGTCGTACTGGCAACTCATTCAGCTTCTTTCATCCAGGCTTTTAGTAAGATTGGATTGATCCCCGACAGTGGCGGCACTTTTTACCTGCCCCGGTTAATTGGCTGGCAGAAGGCAAGTGCATTGATGATGCTGGG